>Ga0172380_10009461_pt1 | contig 10377 bp, 13 predicted proteins | sample Leawe162metaG_FD_119747 | JGI IMG/M metagenome (GOLD analysis project Ga0172380, IMG submission 119747) | Leachate microbial communities from a municipal landfill in Southern Ontario, Canada - Leachate well 162 metaG | ecosystem: Engineered > Solid waste > Landfill > Unclassified | place...
GCAGTCTTAGTTTACGTTGAATTAACAGCCAATAATTTTTGGGGTAAAAAGGGTTTGATTACGGAAGGCCTCAAAGAAATTTCTCTTCAACCCCAAAAAACTGTTGCCTTGATGTGCGGACCGGAAGTAATGTGTCCTTTCTGCAACAATGTCTTGCTGGAAAGAGGCATCCCGGAAGATCAGATCTATATCTCCTTCGAACGGCGGATGGAGTGTGGGGTCGGTATCTGTCAGCATTGCAGTATCGGGAAATATCTTGTCTGCAAGGATGGACCGGTTTTTAGACTCGATCAAATAAAATCAGAGCTGGGAAAATAAGGAATGACTAAGAAAACATTAGCAATTTTTTCTTTCACCTCTTGTGAGGGTTGCCAATTCGAAGCATTGAATCATTTCGAGGAGTTCGGCAAGCTGCTTAATTTTTTTCGTCTAATTAACTTTCGTCTTGGACAGCAAGAGAACATACCGGGCCCGTTTGATGTCTCGTTAGTCGAGGGATCAGTTGAAAATGAAGAACAGATTAAACTTTTGAAAGATATCAGGAGAGAGAGCAAAGTTATCGTTGCAATCGGTGCTTGCGCCCATCTGGGCGGGATTCAATCGGAGCGCAATTCTTTGCCGAAATCCCTTATCAACAAAAACAAGGTTAGCTCGATCGATCAGTTTATTAAGGTTGACTATACCGTTCCGGGCTGTCCGATCAATCATCGAGAACTATACAAATGCCTTATGGATATTTATTGGGGCAAGGAATTTATCCTACCCGATCTCTCAGTCTGTCAGGAATGCCGACAGAATGAAAATGATTGCCTTCTTCGGGAACAGAAGGTTTGCCTCGGACCCATTACCAGGGGCGGCTGCAACAGTGTTTGCCGAAATGGTGGCGAAGCCTGTCTGGGCTGCCGAGGTCCGATACCGCAACCGAACCTTTTGAAGATGAAGGAAGTTCTTGGTACAATAATCGATGAAAAAGAGATCGTAGAACTAATGACTATCTATGGGGATTGCAATGAAACTTTGGGATAAAATTTGGACTGGGATATTTGCAATCATCAACATCGCCGGCTTTTTGTATATTTTTTTGATTGCTGGCGGCCCCGGGGTTGATTCGGATAACATCAAAGTTCTTTTTCGATATATGAGTATTCCAATCGTCTTTATGGCTGCAGCAATTATGTTCCTACTAATTGACGGTACGAAAGTGCCATCGATTGAGACGCAAAGAAAAGCATGGTTTGAACGCTTTATCCTGGTAGGTCTAGCACTCTTCACCGTTAATGCGGCATATCTTTTGTTTTATGCCACGACAACACGGTTTTCCCCAACTAGCCAAGCAGCCAAAGAATTTGCCATCGCACATCCTCTTCTTGTCGGAGTCATTATTATCGCTTTCTTAATACTTTTCATCAAAAGTTATTCTGATCAGGAATCAGAAAGAAAAATATAAATGGAAGCAGTGCCAAAAATTGAGGGCCATGCCGCTTTTTATACACACTTGAAAAATGGCCAGGTTGATAAAGCTAGAATTATCGGACTCGAAAACGATCGTTTTGTTGAAAAGATTTTACTGGGCAGACACTATTATGAAGCGCCTATTATTACCTCAAGAATTTGCGGCATATGCCCGACTATTCACAATGTGACCTCTACCAAGGCAATTGAAACAGCCTGCGGCATTGTCCCAAGCCCTCAGACAACAAAGCTCAGAAAATTAATGCTTTCCGGTCAGATGATCCAAAGCCATTCCCTTCATCTCTACCTTTTAGTTCTACCTGATTATGTCGGCGTCAGCTCATCTTTTGAACTGCAAAAGACCCATCCCGAGATCTTCCAAAATGCAATCGAACTCAAAAAATACGCCGATAGGATCTTGGAGGTAATCGGCGGCAGAGCAGTTCATCCTGTTTCAAGTGTCCCCGGTGGATTTAAGGCTTTTCCAAAACACTCATCTTTAAAAGAGCTCCTAGCAATGGCTCCGAAAGTAGAAAAAATCGCTGAAGATACCGTCCGACTTTTTGCTAGTTTCGAGTATCCCAAGATTAAGCGGGCAATGATACATAGCGCTCTGAACCAACAGAGTGACTACGCTTTCTATGACGGCGAGATCTGGACCACAAATGGTAAGGTTTTTAAAGCAGAACACTACAAAACCTATGTCCAGGAGGAGCTGAGACCATATACCAGAGCCAAGTTTGGCAGCTTGCAGGGCCATACAATGATGGTCGGGGCTTCTTCTCGAATCAATATTAATAAGAGACATCTGGCCGACGGAACATTAAAGCTTTTCGACGAGCTTGATCTCCCCTTTCCATTCGATAATCCTTTCTTGAATATCATCGCTCAAGCAATCGAAAACCACCATTTTGTACTGAAATCCATCGAGCTGATACAAGACTTGGTAAAAAATGGTATTAAGACTGAACATTTGATCCCCGTTACTAAGTATGGTGTCGGAGTGGCGGCTTGCGAAGCGCCAAGAGGCACTCTTTTCCATTATTATGAGCTGAACAAAGAAGGCAAGATTATCAATTGTGACATTATAACTCCGACAGTAGAATCCTTATCAGCTCTAGAGTTGGATTTGGGACTGGTTCGAAAAGAGATGAAAGAATTGCCGAGTTCAGAACAAATTCAAACTATTGAAGCGCTCATAAGGGCATACGACCCCTGCATTACCTGCGCAACCCACTAGAAATTAACGCTTAAAATAAATTATGCATTCTATCACTATCAACCCCTTCCTTTCGGATGTCCCCATCTTCCATACTATTAATAGCTGGCATTCCCCCGTGTTCGACAAGATTATGCTTTTTTTGACCAACAGCGGCGAGTGGGCGGTTGTTTGGGTTTTTATAGCCTGCATTTTATTTCTATTAAATCGAAAAAGAGGACATGAAATTGTTTTTAATACTTTGCTGGCAGTTATTTTTTCCTCATTTCTTAACGACCTACTTCTAAAAACAGTCTTTTACCGGGAACGACCATACCTTGCTCTACAAGATGTACACCATCTGGGCACCAGCTGGCATAATAGCTCATTTGTCTCCGGTCACACCGCTTCTTCCTTTGCTGCTGCCTTAGTTTTGAGCTCTTTCTTCCCTAAATTTTCAGCCCTTTTTATAGCCTTAGCCCTAGGAATTGCCTACTCGCGGATTTATGTTGGCATGCACTATCCATCAGATATTATTGGCGGAGTTATTATCGGGATTATCTCTGCCTACTTAGTTTATAAATTGAGAAAAAAGTAATAGAATAAAAACATGCCAATAATTGAGATCAAAAAACTAACCAAATACTATCAGAACGGCAAAATCCTCGGTATCAAAGACCTTTCACTCGATGTCAGAGAGGGTGAATTTTTCGGTTTTATCGGCCCCAATGGCGCTGGAAAATCAACCACAATCCGGCTTCTGCTCGACTTGATCCGTCCAACCCTTGGAAATGCTCTCATCTTCAATCTGGACGTTAATAAGAAACCAATAAAGATCAAGGAAGATGTGGGATACCTACCCGGAGAGATCTTCCTTCCTGATTTCATGACTGGTCTCGATTGTATCAACTATTACAGCCACTTCAAGAAGAACATTGACGGTAAATACTTAACTTCCTTGATCGAGAGACTTGAATTGGATCTCACAAAGAGAATCTCTGATTATTCCAAGGGGAATAAGCAAAAACTGGCGATCATTCTAGCCTTCATGCATAAGCCGAGACTCCTGATTTTAGATGAGCCGACCTCCGGACTCGATCCGCTGAACCAACAAGAATTTTACGACATTCTCAAGGAGACCAAAAAATGGAACGCCACCGCCTTTTTGTCAACACACATCTTATCTGAAGCACAAAAGTTGTGTGATAGAGTTGGCATCATCAGAAACGGAAAACTAATTAAAATAGAAGACATTGATGCCTTCACGGAAAAGAATATCAGAGACATCATTATTGAAACAACCGAATCGATTCCCCTCTCTGATCTCAAAATTGCCGGCATTAAAAAAATCGAGCGAACTACCTTTGGCTACCATCTAACGACCGTTGGTAAAAATGGCCCCATTTTTAAAATGCTTTCAAAATTTCACATAGATGATATCAAGATTTCCGAACCATCACTGGAAGACCTGTTTATGCAGTATTACAAGGAGGAAAAATGATTAATATAATCAAGCAAAGATTAAAGGAGCAACGAAATAGTGTCATTATTTACCTGCTCTCTCTTTCCGGATACGCGTTACTGATGATCAGTATGTTCCCCCAGATGAAGAAAATGGATATTGATGCCCTGATACGAAGCTACCCAGAAGAAATCGCTAAATTTTTCGGCGACTCAGGGATGGCCACGTATAGCACAATTGAGGGATTTATCTCAATGGAGTTTTTATCCTTTTTCTTTATGCTGATTCTCACATTTTATATTGGAAGCGTCGCAGGGACAGCGATTGCCGGACAAATAGAAAAACGGACAATCGATTTCAATCTGTCTCAGCCAATATCCCGGACAAAAATTATTTTGGCTGAAACAACCACCGCTGTATTTTATATTGCTTTAATAGTGGCTGCTACCTCCCTTTCAATCCTTCTCTTTACTAAGATTTTTAATATTGATCTGAGTTTTACCGGCCTGATGGCTTTCACCTTTATGGCAGCTTTATTTGCCTTCGCCCATTATGGTATTGCTTTATTTTTCTCCTCTATATTGAGATCTAAGAGCACGGTAATGCTGCTGACGGTCGGTATCTCACTGGGCTCATACATCTTTCTGTCTCTGACACGGCTTATTGAAAAGCTCAAAGACTATGCTGATCTTTCTATTTATACTCTCTATGATCCGGAAAAATTGTTGAAACATGGAGTGATAAATTGGCACCAAGTCGAAATACTTTTAGCGATTTTTATTGTCGGTTTGATCTTATCCACTATCATCTTTAACAAGAAAGACGTTTAAATGTCAGAATTGGCCCAAAAATGGCCTGCTTTCGCCGAAGAAGCTAGCAGAGAGAAAACTCCCTCCGCTGAAAAGATTCGATCAAAACAGGAGGTAGAGAAAGAAACTGAAACAAGGGATATTCTCTTGTCCAAAATCTCCGACCTGACCGAGAAAGCTGATAGATTAGGAGCATACTTAATGTTAAAGAGAAAAGCCCTCTACCTTGATAACGCAATGGACCAAAAAACTACCAAGACTCTCGTTCGGTTAGAAAAATCTGAAGTACATCTACGAAGAAAAATTGATTTTTACAGACAGAAGCTAGAAGCTAGAGGTGGCACGCCATCTCCTCGTGCTCATCTATAAACTTCAGTTGCTCCCTGCCCTCTTTCTCTGTAATTTTGGAAATTGCCCTGCCGTCATGCATTAGAATCCAATCACCCTTTTTTATCTCCGGAGCGAGTAGTATGTCGGCTTTATATTCTTCCCCGTCATAATCAAAGAAAGCCAAGTTTTCTTTTATTTTTTTTATTTTGCCAGGTATTGCTAAACACATTTCATTTGGATGATTAATACTTCTGTTCGATTAGTCGGGCTATCAAAGCCCTCGCTTTTTGGACGCATCTATCGGTTAGATATAATTTTTGCCAGATCAACCAGTCTTTCTGAGTATCCCCATTCGTTGTCATACCAAGCCACCACTTTGATCAGATCTCCGTCGACAACCTGGGTTAGCGAGAGGTCAACGATGCACGAGTGCGGATTGCCAACCATATCCGAAGAAACCACCGCCTCATCAGTCGTTGCCATAATCCCGGAGAGATCACCCTTCTCTGCTTCCTTGAAAGCTTCGTTTATCTCTTGTGCTGTTGTCTTTTGCGCCAACAGTACTGTGATATCGGAGAGCGAAACAACCGGCGTCGGCACTCTCACGGCTAGCCCGTCAAATACTCCCTCGAGTTTCGGGATAGTTTTGAAGGCAGCTTTTGCAGCGCCAGTCGAGGTCGGGACAATATTGATGCTGGCAGCTCTAGCCCGGCGAAGATCCTTATGAGGTCCGTCTACTAAATTTTGGTCAGCTGTGTACGAATGGATAGTAGTCATTAGAGATTTTTCAATTCCGAATTTTGCTTCAAGCACCTTCATTACCGGAGTTATGCAATTGGTTGTACACGAAGCATTTGATATTATTGCCTCCCCTTTGTATTTGTCGGCATTAACACCGACAACATAGGTCGGAGTTTCCTCATCCTTGGCTGGGGCTGAAATAACTACCTTCCTGGCCCCGGCTTGCAAATGAGCATTTGTATCGGCAGTCGTTAGGAAATGTCCGGTTGATTCTAACACCACATCAACTCCAAGCTCGCGCCACGGAAGAAGCGAGGGATCTTTTTCGGCAAAACCATGAACCCGGTGTTTCCCGATAATAAGATCTTTTTCATCAAAAGCGACCGGCTCATCCCAGGTCCTGTAGCATGAATCATATTTAAGCAGATGGGCCAGGGTAGCTACATCAGTCAGGTCATTGATTGCAACCAATTCCATTCCCTCGCGACCGGTTATTATTTTTGCTGCCGTTCGCCCGATCCGCCCAAATCCATTAATAGCAATTTTCATATTCCGCCTTCATTTTTAAACTGGGAAAAAGAAACCTCTATTTTGATTTCTTTTTCTTTTTGTTATATAGACAAATAATTCCGAATACGCCACCCAGGATTAATGCCCCATAGCCTAAGAGAAGTTCGATTAAACCCCCGATTGAATCTGAATATGGTCTTGGCTTATTCACATCAATTAATAAACAAAAACCGGCATAAAATGACAGTATGGCTAACCCAAAGAGTATTAATTGGGAAACTTTAATATTTATTACTTTATTCATTTTTTGAAACCCTTCCTCTGATACCACAGCTTACAGATCTTAATAAACTCGGTTGCTCGAATGCTGGCACCGCCAACAAGAACCCCGTCGATCTCCGGACGTTTAGCATATTTTTCAACATTGCTAGGCTTGACGCTACCGCCATAGAGAATGGGGGTATCGAAATGAACTAACTCGCGCAATCTCGTTATTACCCTTGCGACATATTCAGGCTCAGCATTATTACCTGATTTGCCATCGCTAATCGCCCAGATCGGCTCATACGCTATGACAATATCTTTGTAGTGAATCTTGGGAACATGCATCAGCGCTTCCTTCAATTGATGATATGGCTCTGAAGCATTCAAACTTCTCTTTTTTTCGCCGACACAAATTATCGGAGTAAGACCGGCCCTTAAAGCCGAAATTACCTTTTCGTTGATATCCATATCTGTTTCGCCGAAATACTCTCTGCGCTCAGAATGACCAATAATTACATAATGAGCCGCTTCTTTTAACATTAAAGGTGATACTTCTCCAGTATAAGCTCCGGTTTGCTCATAAAAGACATCCTGTCCGCCGAGTTTTATAGCCCCGTCACCATGACCGATTATTCCAGCCATTTCCGTGAGCCACAAAAACGGAGGACACAAAACAACCTCAATATTGGCGAGTTTTTCAATATTATTTCGAATTGTGGTGGTAAGGACATGGGCATCAGCCAAACTGGTCAGATACATTTTCCAGTTTCCCACAATAATTGAGCGCTTCATTTTCCCCTCCAATTATTATTTCTTCCTGTTTCTATTATACAGCTCAATTATTGCTCTGGCCAATTTTACCGAGTCATGAAAAAGTGGATTCACTTCGGAAATTACATCCTCCTTGACCAGTTGAACGCCGCGATGAGAGCTTTTCTCAGTTACGATATTATTGATCTCTCCAAGCTTTGACTGATCATCTGAACGTCGAAGAATCTTATTATTCACAAGACAAAGGTCAAATAGCCGACCTGCATGATCGATCAAGGCATCAATATGGTCTTCGACGGTATAGCCTGGCGTCTGGGTCCGCTCATTGGAGCAATTGGCAATATATATTTTAGTCGCTTTTTTATTTGCAACAATCGCTTTCTTTAGATCAGGTATCAGAAGATTAGGCAAAACGCTCCCATACAAGCTGCCCGGTCCGATTAGAATAAGGTCGGCTGTATTGATTGCTTCGACTGCTTTTACGTAAGCTCTGACCTTCATATCGGTCAATGCGACCTTGCTGATCGGTTTTAAGATTTCATCAAGATAGCACTCCCCGATCTTCTCCGAATTATCTTTGTAGGTAATCTTTATATCGACTTCAGACAGAGTGGCTGGCAGGACCTTTCCTGCAGTCTTAAATATCTCCGATGTTGCTTCAATCGCTTTGTCGAAAGAGCCATATATTTGAGTTAATCCCGTAATCCAGATATTGCCAAGTGTATGACCGCCAAAAAGCTGTTTATCTTTTGAAAATCGATGCTCAAAAATCTGAGAGATAATCTCTTCGTCATAGGCCAACGCTCCAATGCACTTCCTGATATCGCCGGGAGCCAGCATATCAAACTCTTTTCTAATATCTCCGGTTGACGAGCCATTATCTGCAACAGTTACTATGGCCGAAATATGATTTGAGTATTTTTTAAGCCCTCGAAGTAACGTTGACAACCCAGTGCCGCCGCCAATTGCTGCTATCCTGACCGTCCCACCGGCATAAAGACGGGGATCATCTGGCTCATATCGAAGTAGATTCCACCAATTTTTTATAAATTCCTGGACCATTTTTCCTCTTCTTTCTACGTACAATTTATGATAGCATACCTACATCCAACAAAGAAAGCAGGTGGTACTATGCCCACAGTGGCGGGGATTGACCAACTGTTTTCACAGTTGGCAAGAGGGTTTATTGCGCTGGCTGGTCGAATAGGACTGAGCGATCGAGTTGCAATGAATCTCTGGATTATTTTTGCTGGAAGCTGTTTTATTGTCGGGGAGTGGTTATCCTCAAGGCAGATAGCCATCTGGTGGGGGCTCTATGTAATTCCGCTTTGTCTGGTTGACGGCAACTTAGACTTTGAACATCCATCCGCGATCGCCAGAAAGGAATGGGTGACCAACCAGAATAGGCGGGTGTTCTATACGATGGCCCCCCTTATTATCCCGCTTTATTTCCTGCTCAAATTCGGCTTTCAGCCCTGGCAGGTGCTTTATTTGCCCTCGCCATTCCTTTTCCTTTACTTTCTCCTTGAGAAATTGAAGACCGTTCGCTAGACCCGTCACCCCGATGGGTTTAGTTAGTTAATAGGGCTTTGCGGTGGAGCTTGCGATAATAGGAGATTGCAAACCGATGAGCTTCATCTCTGGCATTAATTGCAATCTTTTGAAGAGAACTATTCTTATTGAAATACTCGGCGGCCTCCGATCCCGAGAAGTGGAAATCATTTTTCTTCCTCGCTGCCCCCTTGGAGATGGAAACAACCGGCACTTTCAAACCACATGAAGCAAGGGCCGTCTCAGCAACCTTAAGATGAAGCTCTCCACCATCGATGACCAAGAGATCAGGCTGAGGCCAATTGTTATTGAACCGCCGCTCTAACATCTCCTTTAATCTCGAAAGATCGCTACTCCCCTCCTTTGGCCCTATCTCGCTATCTTTAATTTTGAATCGGCGATATTCATCCTTATCTGCTCTTCCCTCAGTAAAAACCACCATCGAACCAACAGCATGCTCCCCTTGGATATTAGAGATATCATAACATTCGATTCTCTTAAAAATATGCCCGCTGATAAAAAGATCATCTTGAATGCCCAATGCAACCTCATTAAGATGATCAAGCGCTTTAAGTTTGTCCCTGACTATTGCCGCTTTTTCATACTCTTTCTCTTTGCTAAGTTTTGCCATCTCCTTCTTCAATCCTTTGACGACTTTGGGCCGTTGGCCACGCAGAAAATCGCGAAGATATGAAATATTCTTCTGGTACTCCTCCTTATTGATCAGAAGATTGCAGGGGCCCGGACAGACTTTTATGTCGCTGAAAATGCAGCACCTCATTTTCTTGGAGTAGGAATTGTATTTATTTACGGTACAATCCCGATGGGGAAATATCTTGCGAAGATATCTTAATGACTTTTTGAGCAGTTCGCCAGCTGGATATGGCCCGAAGTACCAGTTTTTTTTATCTGAGAGATTGATATCACGATATCGCACAAGTGAAACACAGGGGAAATCTTCCTTAGTAATTTTGACCGCTAAGAAGGATTTGTCATCCCGAAGTCGGATATTATATTTCGGTTTAAATTGACGGATATACTCTGCTTCCAATATCACTGCTTCAATTTCCGAACCTGTTTCGATCCAGCGGACATCAACGGCAAGAGCAACCATCTGGTCGATCGCCGGTCCTCTGCCGAGCTCCTTTAGAAAATATTGACGAAGGCGATTCCGTAAATTTTTGGCTTTCCCGATATACAAAATATCCCCGGCATTATCCAAAAAATGATAAATGCCGGAAACTGTCGGCGCCTCTTTAATCTTATCTCGTAAATTTGCCATAAGAGCA
>Ga0172380_10009462_pt1 | contig 10376 bp, 9 predicted proteins | sample Leawe162metaG_FD_119747 | JGI IMG/M metagenome (GOLD analysis project Ga0172380, IMG submission 119747) | Leachate microbial communities from a municipal landfill in Southern Ontario, Canada - Leachate well 162 metaG | ecosystem: Engineered > Solid waste > Landfill > Unclassified | place...
GCCCAGATTGGGTGAGCATCGATGCCTGAAGTCGCAAGCCGTTGAGCATAGTTCAGCAGGTCGGTAGATTCCCATAGAATGATACCATCGGAAACGACAGCATGTAAACCATCCCATCCATCGAACCAACCCCAGTGTAGAGGCTGGTTGAAGTCGAAACCGAAGTGATTCTTGACCGCGATTGCCTCGTCCATCACATCTATGGTTTCTGCTGCCATAGGAGCTATCTTTACGATAGGATGTGTGATGTTTGCCAGCGGATGCTTTGATCGGAATCGCTGTGTGACCTCACTCCATGTTTCACCGGTCTTGATCCGGCTGATTGTTTTGGTGCTTACTCCATAGTCGTTCGCAATGACATGCTGATACTCGCCAGCATCAAGCCTCCCCAGAACCTCAATCACTTGAGCTTCTGTCAGAGTAGCAGTCGGTCGGGCACTCATTGGCTCTATAGTCTTTCTCTAAGGCCAGCCAGAATCATAGGCAACGTGATCTTGTGAACACACGACCACTGCTGAAACTTCCACCGACAACAGGCACAGTTTGGATCATCACATTGTCCCAAGCTCTTAGAGGGCACTATATGGCAGTTATAGCCCGCCACACGCAGTTCTGGGCGCATTATGCCCCAGAGAGCCACTGTAGGCGTTCCTACAGCCTCTGCGAGGTGTAATAGCCCTGTATCAGGCGTGAGGGTTGCTTTACATCGCTCAAGTAGAGCTGCTACGAAGTCCAGCTGGCGTCCAATACAGGAACCACCATACATGGATTTGAGTGGGATATGTGGATCGATACCGATTGGGAAGAATCCTTTGGTGTGCAGCCAATCGGCTATGTCAGTTGAGTGTTTGCTGAAGTTCCAGTCTCGTATCCGATCACCAGCTCGAAGAACTATGCTGACAATCGGTTTGTGCTGTGGATTGATTTCCTGAAGCCATTGATCTACGGCCTGTTTCGCTTTGTCAGGGATGTTCCAGTGCGGACGGAGGTCAAGACCTTTATGGAAGTAGCCATAATGCCGGAGCCAGAACTCTTGGATGCCATAGGGTATATCACCATTGTGTTCTCGCTCGAACGCCATATAGCCGCCATTACAGTCCAGAACCACATCAGAATGAATCACACTGAATGGGACATCGGGGCCTGCTGCGTTTAGGATGGGGTCTACTTGCTTGTTACTATCGGTGGTCCATTCCATGCTTGAAACACACTCGACTCGATCTACGTGCGGGATGCCTTTGAATATAAGAGGTAGGGCTCCAGCCATGTAGGTAGAATCGGTGAGCACAGTCAGACGGCTGTCCGGGTAGTGGTTTTTCAAAGCACGAATCAATGGGCCAATAAGCAGAGCATCCCCAAAAGCGGGTCGCTGTCGAATCAGGATGATACTTGTTGTAGTTGTGCCCATGCAGGTATGCCTCCCAGCTACTTTACTATAGCACAAGAATAGCTGTTAGGCAAATAGTGAGCCGGAAGTTACCGTGAGGAACATCTCGTATTCATACCCGGTGTTGGACCCTCTGATAGGAAGCACACGTAATGATTCGGTCCCAGGCGTGAATACGACCGTGACTGAGTTACCCCTGAAGTCTGAATAGGTGAATGTTGTGCCCTCACTTCGGTATAGGGCATAGAGTGCTCGAACTACCGTATTGGCGCTATCATACAGACGACCTTTGATATGGATCGTCTGATCTCCGGCATTGAAACCACGATCTTGAATGACCACTCCACCATCGATCTTCTTGAAGACGGCACCACGCTTTTTCCCGCCGAAGTTCAGATCGTCGGGATCACAGGGTAGCGTAATTCCATTCAGAACCACGTTTGACATTAGCCGCCTCCCTTCAGTTTCTGAGTCCTGCACCAGTCATTCAGCCAGGTCTCAAAGTCTCGGCGGAGAGAAGCAGGATCGATCTTCTCCTGAGACGTGATACTGACAGGAGCACTGATCGAGATATTCCCACTACCGCCAGCAGCACCGGCAGCCCCAACTTTCTGTTGTTTCGCAACATCTTCCTGGTAAGCTCGCTGAGCGTTCGAGTTGATAATCTGTTGGCTGGCTTGACTTTTAGTCATGCCATTATCCATCAATGAACGAACACGCTCCCAGTCTTTCTTAGAGCCAAGTGGTCTAGCATACGCAGCATGGATGGCCGAGTTCTCATACCCCATTTCCTGCCCCATTGCAGGCAGGCTAGAGATGCGCTCTAACTTATTTTGTGTCATCATTGGATTACTGAGTTGTAGAGCCTCGCCGGTCTTGCCCTCTTCGAGTTTTCGCTCGAACATACCCTTGGAGGTCTGATCCATAATCGAGTAGCCGTTGGCTCCCTCGAATGCCAGCTTTCCATCCGTGGTCATCTTGGCGACGGCTTGAACCCCATTGCCCATATCGATTGTCTGTCCAGGCATGACAGTGCTTCCACCAAGACCACCGGGCATTCCGCCAGGCATGGTGAACTGAGGATTGCCGGTAGGCACACCACCCGGTATCCCAGTAGGTAGATTGCCGGTAAGAGCTGGCACCGCGCCCACGCCCGGAAGACCCGGTATGTTCCCACCACCGGTTTCTTTGATTGTCTTACCAAGTTCCCCTAATTCACGGCGCTGTTTTCGATCTTGGAGTTCTACACCCTGCTGCTTCAAGGCCAACTCTTTATCGGTAAGGTTGGCATCCTGAACAGTTCGCTGTGTGGCGATTTTATTCTCTTTGTCAGCCAGCGCGTTCTCTTGCTCTTTTAGAGTGAGACCCTTCTGGGCAAGAGCATTCTCTGACTTGTCCAGTTTATTGCCCTGTTGGGCTATGCTGTTCTCTTTTTCGCTGATGCCAATCTCTGCCATGTGGCGTTCCATGCCACGCAGTTGCACAGTCAGATCAGCCATCGCAGCCGCATAATCTTCTTCAATCCGGTCGAGGCCAAGGGCCGCCCGCTTAGTATTCTGCTCGGCGAGCTGCTTATCCACGCCCATCTGATCTTCTTGTATCTTCAGGCTCTCTCGGTAGGCATCCTCATACTTGCCCGGATCAAACTTGCTGGCGAACTCAGACTCCACCTTATATCGAATAGCACCGGCTGCCTCGGATGTCGGTCCCAGATTGCCATAGAACAGTTCAGGAGCCACGTTAGCGCGTCTCTCATTCAATAGAGCGCCCTGATAGTTCATCTGAGCTTCCGGCTTACTGATTTGGTAATCTTCAGTGAGCCGCTTCATGGAAGTCTGACCCTTGGCAATGTTAAGCATTGTCGAGGTCTTCTCATCCTGAAGAGCCTGAGCCTGGAGACCAAGTTTCTCTCCGGTGAGATCGATTTGCTGGCTCTGTAGACCGAGACGCTGAGATTCAAGTTTGGTCTGCTGGCCGGTGATGTCGATCCGCTGGGCATCCAACTGAAGATGAGACAACTTCAGTGAGGTATCTTCGCGGAGGCGTGAGCGTTCGAGGCCCAACTTGGTTCGCTCTAAGTTGGTCCCTTGCAGTCCGAGCATGCCTACGTCATACTGCTCACGCAGGTCTCGGTTATACTGCTTCATCATGCCGCCCTGATACTTCTTGAACTCGGCACTTTCCATTCCGCCTTTGAATAGCGGAGCCTTCTCGTATAAGCCGCCCTGGAACTCCTTGTAAGCGGCCAGGGAGCCTCGGTCTTGACCGGCTGCAGACATAGCGCCTGCCTGAAGCTGAAGACCCTTAATGGCCGCAGCACCTGCCGCCCGAACCTCAGCTTTCATTCCGGGCACGGCTGCTTCCTGGAGTCGTCGTTCCTCGTTACCGGCTTTTTCTGCAATGAACGATGCGTAATCAGCTTTGCCGCCCTTGACTTCCTCATCAGTGCGGCCCATACGCCACTTCTTGAACTCCTGCTGCCATTTCTGGTATTCAGGGTTCTTCGTGTCTTTCATCTTCTTGCTGAATGCTTCCATGTCGAAGTCAACTGGAATCTGAGACTTATCCTTTTCCAGAGACTTAGCAGCATATTCAGCCTGAAGTTTGGTGAGTTTGATCTGGGTATCGATGCTCTTCCCGCCATACTGGGAGAGTAGATCGAGCTGAGTCTTGCGCTTGGTCAATTCCTCAGTAAGACCCTGGTCACCCTCAAAGACACCTACTGTTCGTTCCTGTGCTTGACGAGCTTTCAAAGCATCTCGTCGTTCGCTCAACTCTTTCCGCTCGGTAGAGGTAAGCTTTCGACCTTCTTCAGTGACTTTGACAGGCGCACCCATCCAGCCTGACAGTGCCCAATACTGACGGGCAAGCCAACTTGGATCGCGCTGTGTGCTGGGTTTTCGACCTGTCTTGAGCTGTTCCTCGATCCCTCTGACCTGCTGACCGGTCTTGGCTACCTGAGCAGCCTGTGGGAACTTGGCAGTCATCTCATCCAAGGCTTTAGCTGAGGCTTCAGCTTGTGCCTGGGCTTTCTGCATCGAGGAGATCAAAGGTTCTAACACTGCACCGGCGACGGCACCACCGGCAGCACCAAGCGGGCCGCCAAGCATAAAGCCTGCAGCTCCCCACTTCATGGCACCACCAGCAGCCATACCGCCATACTGTCCGGCTGTAGTTCCCTTGTTCAGGTCCTCCATCGACTTCTTGGAGTAGTAGTCAGTTATGCTGGTTCCAAGACCTGCTACGACACCGGCACCGACTGCAGACTTCGTGGTCAATCCCGGTCGTAGACCTTTGCCGAGATAACCAAGAGAACCACCCTGAACAACATTACCGAGCACATCCCCGAAAGTGCCAGGGATCAAATCTTTAGCAAGCTGGCCGCCCATCAAGCCCATCATTGCAATCGGAAGAGCCTGCTGTGCATGACCTGTGAATGCGCCCCAGCGCCGACCAAACTTGGCACCTGTAGGCAGAGCCCCATAGGGGATCATCGACATCTGCTGAGTGAGCGCCATCTTCTCCATGTTGATGGCGTTAAGGCGCTCCATCGCGGCTTGCTGTTCTTTGCCGCCGAGGAACTGAGATCGATTCGCAAGGACTGCTTCTTCTTGAGTTAGACCACGTAGGCCCTTACGCATGCTGGTGTAGTCTCTTCGACCAGCTCGCATTGACTGTTTTTCGACCTCAGATACAAAACTGGGGCCATAATGCTGAACCTGGGGAAGTCCGGCAGCTCCATACCCAAGAGCCATGACCATAGCTTCGGCCATGCCTGCTTTACCGCCAGACAGACCGCGCATTTGACGCATGCGGGTAGCATACTTGGCTTCAGGGTTGACACCGAATCGGCGAGCGACCTCTTCAGCGGTTCCACCACCGAATCCGGCTAGACCAAGAGTCCCAGCCAGGCCAGAAGTTCCACCACCTCCGCGAAGACCGCGACCGCCTCCACCAGTGAGAACGTTGGCTACAATATCGGCAGGCATTATGCCTGTTATGCCGACACCACCGCCAGCTCCGCCCCCACCACCTCCGACAGCACCAACACTTCGTGCCATTGTCAGGAACTTGGAGAGAGCACCTGTGGCTGCGCCCACGGCTCCTGCGATCTTGCTGAAGATAGCAGCCAGCATAATCGTCTTGGAAACCTTGGCGATCTGGACCAGGATGTCTAGGAGAGTGGAGAATGTATCGGACTCGACAACACTCTTCACACCCTCAAACAAACCATTGAATGCCTCAGCCGCAGCCCCGACAACTTTGTCCATCGTCTGGGATTGCTTCTGATAACTGGCAACAGCTTTCTTGTATTCACCCTCGGACTTATAATCCTCGCGTGAAGGTTCATTCAGAAGACCGATCTGCTTCATGGTAGGAGCGATGCCCTTGAAGAACTTCTCGCCTACTTTGGAGGCCATGACATCGATCTTAGCTGTCATGGTGGAAGTCAGACCTTCGATGGAGTTCTCGAACTGACCTTGCATTGCCTCGAAGCCCTTCATGCGCTTCATAAGGAACTTCTCTAATTCAGGTCCCTGTCGAGTGGCAATGTCAGCATTGGTGAGACCGAGAGCACGACCAATAGTGGATCGGCTGATGTTTACACCACCACCCATCATCAGACGGGAGGCGTTAGCAATCTGCTCACCACGCAGGCCGAGTGTCTTGGCGACAACGGCTGTCTGCTCAGTGAGTTTCATAATCTGGTCAGGTGTCAGACCCTTTCGTGAACCTGAAGACAAACCAGACTGGAATGACTGTAGTTGTTCCTCGAAAGTCAGGATGTTCTTGGCAGATCGCTCAAGTATCTGCATTCGATACTTTTCAGCAGCCCACATGTTACGTTGGGTCTGCTGTTGTGCCGGTAGAGTTCTACCACCAGGTCCGGCTTTCCATTCGCCTACAGACCCGAGGGTAGCCGCGATAGCCAGTGTAGCTGTCTGGAACTCCTTGGCTTTGCGGATCGATCTTTCGAGGCTTTGTTCGAGAAGAGCAGCACCACCAACGGCGGCTCCAAGTCCGAGACCCGTGGTTAGACTGCCCATGCCAGTGAGAGTCTTGGCGATCCCACTGACTTCCTTGTTTGCCATGCGCATATCGGCGTACATGCCAAGACCGCCTCCGGCCCCTCCCGTGAAGGAGGGACCTTTGACGGCATTGATGCGAGCCTGCATCCGCGCCATTGTGGTATCTACGAGGTTTTCTACTTGACGTAGCCCCGGAGCAACGGCAGCGGAATCTATTTCAATCGGTAAGCGCATGATAGACCTCAACCCTGTTGGGCTGGAATGAACTTGATCGGGAGACCTTTACCAACCAACTCCATTATACCGTCTTCGGTAGTCGCGTCGATGGTTTTGGTAGTGTCTCGTGCTTCAGAACTTCCGGTAGAACTCCCGCTTCCGAGTAGTCCTCCTAACCCACCAAGTTTGGCCTGCTGAGTCAAGTGCCACATCGTTCGATCCCAGTAGCGTTCCCAAAGGGTAGCAACTTGCCGGAAGGTTAGGAGCAGCACATATTCCAGTGTCCAACCTTTATCCCCGGTTATACAATCAACTACACCAGCAAAATCACTGCCTGGGATTGAAGCGGAGTCTATTGACTGTCGCTTTCTGATTCCGCCCGCCTCTGAACCTCCCTGACGGTCGGAATCATCAGCCAGTTTCCCCCCGTTGACAAAATCTCTTCGAGGTGCTGGACATTGAAGAAGCACTCGATCAGGTCACCGAAAGCACGAGCTGGAACATCCAGTCCTGCGAAGAACTCGGGGCTCCGGTAGTTCTTATCGGTGGTCGGATCGTAGCCGCCCTTCTGTAGAAGGCTGGGAGTCTTGGTCGATTCAGAGAAGTACTTATGCAGCACTTCGGCCTGCTCGCCAGCGATCTTAGTGAAATCTTCCCGTGTCTCGCCGTCTTCTTTGAGGAACTTACGGTCGATACACTCCTCTACGAACTTCAGGAGCGGGGAGCGGGACAGCTCATACATGGTGAATGAGCTGTTGTTCGGGTCAGCGTTGCGCAGATCGATCTCACATTCATCGCGCTGCAGACAACTGGAGTCCCACTTGAACTTCTTTCCCTTGGGCTCCTCTTCGGTCTTAACTGCGTCTTTAGCCACTTGATGCCTCCTATAACGGTTGAAAGCAGGTAACCTGTTAAGATTACCTGCTTTCAGTATATCATACTGCCGCGACAGAACTCAACTTGTTTACGTCTCGATGAAGAGCTGGTAGTACTGCTCTCCTGCCGCTCGATTTGTGTCTGCGAGCAGGCGGAAGTTCACGGTAAACATATTCCAGTCCGAATCTCGGAACGGCAGGGTAAGAGCACCCTGTGGAGATGCTTTGTAACCCTCGAATATGATCCGCTTGCCACTCGCCTTGCGATGAGTGAAACGCAGACCGACGTAAGCATGCGTAGGAGTTCCACCGAACTTGAAGAGGTTGCCTGTGCCGAGAGCTACCTTGCCCGATTGCAGGTCGCCTCTCATGGCATCAGACGAACCATCAAGGAACGATGTAGTTGTCCCCGATGTGATGTTCCCCTGGCCCAGAGCCATCTTGAGCGTCGCAAGACTGAGTTCCGCGAGAGTCGCCGTGATCGCTACAGATTCACGAATGACTTCTTGTAGCAAGGTCACCAGAGGGCGGCCAGACTCGAAGTCGAGGACTTCGCGGGTGTGCTCGATGTTTACTTCACTCTTGATAGCACCAACATCGGTATAACCATCAAACACCGTCGCTGTAAAGCTACCGAGTTCGAGGTTGCCGAGACCAAGGGAGATGTTCTCTACATTGACTGACATTAGCGTTCGTCTCCCTTTCTATAGGATTTGCCACTACTAGCTTAGCATAAACGCAAGCGGGAGACCTGTCCTGTCAGAACTATTTCTAGCCGAATCTCACCTCGAAAGCGAGTGAAGCTTCCCATGTTTGCTTGGATTCGTCCCAAATAGGTGAGGGAGGGGTGCCTTTTTTGTGGCACTGGAAGATGGTAAGAACGCCGGTGGTGGACATCACATAGTTGTGGAGACACTGCCCAATCCAGTGTATGGCGGTCCCGACCTTATTGAAGTCTTTCATGTGGATGCCGACATAGAGCATACCATTGGAGAGGGGTGCAAAGATTTCCTCGCTCTCTTCTTCATAGACAAGAGTGATACAAGGAAACTTCGGCTCCTTAACTGTAGGCAGATATTGCCGGTATATAAGTTCAGTAGTGAAGTCCGTCGTGAACTGGGGTTGAGCCACTACTTGAGTTCGTATTTGATTGATAAAGACATCAGCATCAGCCATCAGTTGACCACCTAATCAAGTTTTCTAAGTTTGAGGTGCTGTGCAAACATAGCACCCAGTTTCGGTTTGAGCGCCCGCTGTAGATGCCACATGAGGTAAGTATCCCACGGACGCGGGATCATACGACCCCCACCGGCCAAAAGCAGATTGCCTTTCCAAGATGAGCAGGAAACATACAGCACTGCTTTTGTCTTGGTGATCTCGGGACCGATCATGCGGAATGACTTGAAGAACTCGCCACTCTGCACGTTTATGATTCCAGGATGCAATCCACCCGGAGCATGAGTAGCATACGGATGTCCCATCTTGGCGAGAGATTTGAGATCGTAGTATCGAGTCCCTACAACGTAACGTATGACTTCATCGATGACAGGTCGGGCGGCATTCAGAGTCTCACGTTCGGCTTGCTGAATATCTTTCCAGAGCCTATCGAGATTGGCCTTGGGTACTCTACCTGATTTTAGAAGTCGCATTTGAGACATTAGGCTACTCGTGCTTTCATACCCAGCTCTCGATAGGTCAAACTGGCTGCCAGTCCACCAAGACCTGTTGTTCTGGTTGGAGCCACAAAACGGCTGCCCTGTTTATCGAGTGTGAGTTTCTGCATACCACTGTTGGCTTCCTCTTCATCGATTATGTAGGGTATTCCATCCATAATGATATGATCGTCCGGCTTGAGCCCATAGTCATCGGCCAGGAGGAGATAGGTGCCCTTGGGTTTCATCATCTTACCAGCTGTGGTGAGAATCCAATGCTCTGCTTTCTCCATCTTGAACGCATAAACGTTCTCGGCCATACGAACCCAGACCTCAGTTTGATCGTCGGCAAAACCACCACGATTCACAACCGTGGCTCGCCAGAGATCAACTGCTTTGACGTTATCGGGCATCTGTTCGACCAGATCACCCAATACCTGGGCCAAGCGCCAGTGCATCGACCCTTGTCTGGAATCCGCATAAGTCGTCATGATCGAAGAACCTCACCGTGAAGCCCACCCTGCTTTGACTGGGCTTCGGCTTTATAGTTCTCGGCTTTGTTCTGCCAGTATTTCATGGCTGTTGTCGAGTCGGCAAATCCAAGTAGAGTGACACCCGCTGTCGAAGCGTATTTGTTGGCAAGAGCATCGGCAGCATAGTGGCATACCCATTCCATTAGAGCTGATACCTGAGAAGCGGCTACAAGTGCCAGCGTGGTGCCTGCAGCGTATTCTACGAGGACCTTGGTTCCTGTATCAGTCGGAGTAGGATATAATCGAAGCACAGACCCCGCTTCACCGATTGCCCCTATAATATCTGACCCTTGATCGCCAAACTGATCTTTCCATTTGGAGATTTTGGATCGTAGAATCATCAGCTGTGAGGGCTGATGGAAGTTACTGGTAGCCAGGAGTAATACCTGGTTGAACTCTGTCCAGCCCGGCGAGAATATACTGATGTCAAAGAAGTCGGTAGTCGGATTCCAGAAGACCTGGCGGATCGCTGTGGCACGCTCGGCAAAACCGGACGTGACTGTATCTTCAGGATCGAAGATGTAGTAATCCTGCTGATCCGCGACTGTCTCGAAAACGGCGAACATGGTGACTGGGGCATATAGGTTCAACTGACCCAGAGCATCATCAAGGATACTGGCGATGTCCAGCATAGATACTGGAAAGTTCCGGCCAGTCAACTTTGCCTCGATCTGTTCGACTGA
>Ga0172380_10009463_pt1 | contig 10375 bp, 10 predicted proteins | sample Leawe162metaG_FD_119747 | JGI IMG/M metagenome (GOLD analysis project Ga0172380, IMG submission 119747) | Leachate microbial communities from a municipal landfill in Southern Ontario, Canada - Leachate well 162 metaG | ecosystem: Engineered > Solid waste > Landfill > Unclassified | place...
CAGGAATCACTGCCAATTTGAAAAAGCCCCGGATACCTCACCGCGGACGTTGGGGAAAAGTATTGACGCCGTGTTGCAAGCGCAACATGCTCTGTATATGAAAACCGCCGCAGTTCATAGCCGCATCAATCCAGACATCAAGGAGAGAGCAGAAGCCATTCTTACCCACCTCGGCTTGAGTCCGACCGAGGCGATTCGCATGTTTTACACCCAGATCACTCTCCGAAATGGGTTGCCGTTTGAAGTTGAGATTCCGAATTCCGCCACACTGACTGCAATGGAAGATTCACGCAGGGGCCGCAAGATGCGGAAGCACAACTCTCTTGATGAGCTTTTTCAGAGCTGGGATGAATGAAAGCGATCTACGAAACCAGCCAGTTCAGGAAGGACATCAAGAAACTCAAAAGGCAAGGAAAGGAGATCGACAGGAAAGGAGATCGAAAAGCTCAAGGTGATCACCAGACGTATTGCAGGTGACGAACCGCTTGAAACTCGCTTCCGGGACCATGCGTTGAGCGGTCCTTTAAAAGGATCGAGAGACTGTCACATTGAGCCTGACTGGCTTTTGATTTATCGGACTGATGGTGAATCACTTTTCCTTGAACGCTCAGGCAGCCACAGCGACCTCTTCAGAAAATAATTCCCAACGGAGCGATCGACCGAATCACCATGCCTTCGGCACTTTTGTCACAGATCCTGCGGACGCAGAATCTGCGCCAAAAGCAAGTGGTGATCGGTCATCGCGGACGTTAGCTAGAGCCCGTCCGGGAGGTTCACCCGATCAAAGGCTTTGTCTATCAAGCGGTGGGTTGGGATCCGGTCAAGATCCCCGCCGGAGTTCAAATCCCTCACATCGGTTTTGCCACGCAAGACGCTCATTTTATGAAGCTTCTGAAATCTCATCGTTCAGTTAACCGGACACCCGTGATCTCGGCTAAAAACCCCGCGATTATCTCGACGGCCTACAGTAATTTCGCCAACATTTACTTGCGCCCCCATCAGACACCTCGCCGGCTTTTCACGCCCCGGGAGCCTGCCGCTCAATCCCCGGCTTTTGTGAAAAATGCCCTCTGTTTGGCGGAGATTTTTTTTTCAAGTTTTTCGAGCACGAGAAGCATGTCCTCCCACACTTTCCGCTTTTCTGTAACCGATTGATTGCGGAGGAGATAGGCGGGATGGTAGGTCACCATGACCGGGATTCCCTGGAATTTGAGCCAGCGTCCGCGCAGCTCGTGCATCGGGGACGTGTCACCGAGGAGCCCTTCCACCGCGGTTGCGCCGAGGGCGACGATGGCCCGCGGCTGGATGAGGTCGATCTGCTCTCGCAGCCACGGCAGGCAGGTGTTCATCTCGGCGGGTTTCGGTTTTCGGTTGCCGGATTCTCCCGGGGGCATATCCGGGCGGCATTTCAAAACATTCGCGATGAAGACATCCGAGCGCTGGAATCCCATGGCCTGGATGATTTTTGTGAGAAGCTGGCCGGCTCTGCCGACGAAGGGCTCTCCCTGCGCGTCCTCATCGGCCCCCGGAGCCTCGCCGACGAACATCAGTTCCGCTTCGGGATTGCCAACGCCAAAGACAACCTGCGTCCGGGACCGCACGAGGTGCGGACACTTTTCGCAGGCAAGCACTGCCTTGCGAAGAGAGTCGAACGTCCAATTTTTTTCCCTGCGGGGCGGCGCGTCCTCCCGAATCGTCGGCGCGGGCGGGCGACGGGCCGATGCGATTTCGCGAAGTTTTTCGAGAGCGGTTCCGGAAGCGCAGGGAAGCGGATTGAGGCTTTTTCGGATTTTTTTCAAAAGGGGCAGGGAGGCATGAATGGCCTGTTGGAACGAATCACTCATGGCTTTTCGGAAGCGCGGGGATTTTTTCCGTCACGGGGCAGTCAGGAACCGGAAGGCACGATCGGGGAACCCCGGAAGACCTTCATGCCCGAAGTCAGGGTAAATGGCGGATTCTTTTTCTGTGGCGATGTTGTTGAAGACCGCAAACTGGGTCGAGGGCGGGCAAATGTTGTCCATCAGCGTCAGGCCCATGAGCACGCGGGCTTTGATGCGCGGCGCGAGATGATGGACATCGATATAGCCGAGCGTGCTGAAGATTTCCTCCTCGCGCTGGTGGAGAGGATCGAACATCCGGAGGTAGTTCCTCAGTTCGGCGTAGGCATCCTTTGCAAGGTCCATCTCCCAGACGCGTTTGTAGTCGGAAAGGAACGGAAAGATGGAAACGCAGCGCTTGATGCGGGGTTCGAGAGCGGCGCAGGCAATCGCGAGCGCGCCGCCTTGCGACCCGCCCATGCAATTCAGTTCGGTGACTTCGGAAAACCCGGACATCACACGGGCGAGTTGCACGGTGTCCAAAAAAATCTGACGGAAGAGGAGTTTGTCCGGCGACTCATCCAGCCCGCGGATGATGTGGCCGTGGTGGGTGTTGCCCCGAACCCCACCGGGATCCTGGCTGCGGCCGCCCTGGCCGCGGCAGTCGAGCCCCGCCACGGCCATGCCCTGGCTCACATAGGGAAGTTTGTCCTGCCAATCGCCGCTGTGGCCGGTGTAGCCGTGGAAGAGCAGGAGGCCGGGGCCGGGGTTCGCCGGCTGTTCCGGGCGCAGGTATTTCGCGTAGATTCGTGCCCCGTCCACGCTCTTGAAAAAAAGGTCGAAGGTCTCGACGCCCTTGGCTCCCAGGACATCGGAGGGAATCAGTTCCGGCTCGGGATCGATGGCATCGAGTTCCGCGAGCGCCCGGGCCCAATATTCATCGAAATCGGCAGGCTTCGGGTTGATTCCACGGTAAGTCTTGAGTTCGCTGAGCGGTTTGTCGAGGAGCGGCATGGGGTCAGGGCAGGATTTGGAGAACGGGCTTCGGGAAAATCCCGATGATGAGGATCAGCGCGGCCAGAAATGCCGCGGCAAAGCGCGTCAGCGGCGAGACAACGATCGGGACGGCATCCGCCGGGGCCGGCTGCCAATACATGGCCCGGACGACCTTGAGGTAATAGTAGAACCCGCAGGCGACGGTCACCAGGCCGATGGCGACAAGAACATAATGCTGCTCTCTCATCGCCGCTTCAAAGATGAAAAATTTCCCGAGAAAGCCGACCGTGAACGGCAGGCCGGCGAGTGAAAGCATCGAGATCAGCATGGTCAGGGCCAGGACGGGATCGCGCCGGCCGAGTCCGTTGAAATGCGCGATGTCGTCTCCGCCGGTCGCCTTCGCGACCGGAATCAGGACGAGAAACGCCAGGAATGTCATCAGAAGATAGGCGACCAGGTAGAACACGATCGGCCCCGCGACGAAATGGGGGGGCGGAGCCACGCTGGCGACCCCGACCAGCAGGTAACCGGCGTGCGCGATGCTCGAATATCCCAACAGACGTTTGAGATTCGTCTGCGGCATGGCGGCCAGGTTCCCGTAGATCAACGTCAGGCCCGCGAGAATTTGGAGGGCGGCGATCAGCCTGACTTCGATCGCCGGTGCCGCGAGAAAGGGCTCGATCACCCGCATCAGGACCACGAATCCCGCGGCTTTGGATCCGACGGAGAGAAAGGCGGTCACGGGGGTCGGAGCCCCCTGGTAGACATCCGGAACCCAGAACTGGAACGGGGCCGCCGCCACCTTGAAACCGAGCGCCACCAGCACCAACCCGATGCCGAAAAGCAGCGCGGTCTGGCCGGCCACGGGCACGAACCCGAGCACCATCGAAATTCCGCGCAGTCCGGTTTGGCCGGTGATTCCAAAGATCCAGGTGATCCCATAGACCAGAAACCCGGTCGAAAGCGCTCCGAGGATCAAATACTTCGTCCCCGCCTCCAGGCTGGCCGGGCTTTTGCGCATGTAGGCGACCTGGATATAAAATGAAATCGTCACCAGTTCCAGAGAACAGAAGATCATCACGAAGTCCGCCGCCGACGCCATCCACATGAGTCCCGCGCAGGTGAATACCGGAAGGATAAAAAATTCCCCCAGACCCGCGCCGGGTTTCGAACCCGGGATCAAACGTTCGACGACCGGAGCATATTCGATCGAGAGGATGAGAGTCAGAATGGTCGCAATGAGCGCGAACCGCTTGAAGAAAATCCCCAGATCATCGGTCGTATAGAAGCCGAACGACCCTCCCCATAACGGTGTTGGCTGAAGAAAAAAGCCGGCCACGAAGAACCCCGCCAGCCAGACGATGGCGATGTAGGCAAGGTTGCGTTTGTCCATGCTGGGAAAGAACGCGTCCGCGAGAAGCAAAACGACCCCCAGAAAGAGCACGTAGAATTCAACGGGAAAACTGGGGATCATGACCATATCGAAGCGGACTCGATGAATTGGATGAGAAGCTGCGGAAAGAAACCGGTGACCAGCATGACCACGACCAGCGCGACGATGGCGACACGGGCGGGCCCGGAAATTTCCCCGAGGCCGGCCCACTTTTCATTGAGCGGGCCGAAGAAAATGCGCCGATAGGCGCGCAGCATGTAGACAGCGGAGATGACCACTCCCCAGACGGCGCAAATGGTGGCCATCTGGAAATTGTTGAGCCGGAAGATTTCTTTTCCATCGATCAAGTCCGTCAGCGGGACCCCGCCGATGAAGGATCCGAAAAAGACCAGGAGTTCGCCGGCGAAGCCCACGAACCCGGGAAGACCGATCGCGGCAAAGGCGGCGAACCCGAAGAGCAGGCCGAAAGCGGGCATCGGTTTCGCAAACCCTCCCAGTTCGGCGAAGTCGAGCGTGCCGGTGCGCTCGCGCAGTTCCCCGCTGAGGGCGAAAAGCGCCGCGATCGAGAGGCCATGAGCGAAGAGCATCAGGGAGGCTCCGGTGATGCTGAGGGCATTGAGTGCGGCAAATCCGAGAAAGATGTAACCCATGTGCATGACGCTCGAATAGCCGAGCATCCAGTCGAGTTTCCGCTGCGAGACGGTCACATATCCGACGTAAAGGATATTTCCCACGAGGAGCACGAGCAGCAGGTTTGAGAAGGTAGCGACGGACTCGGGAAGAACCGGGGCCGCGATGCGGATCAAGCCGTAGAGGCCGAATTTTTTCAGGACACCGGCATGGAGCATGGCCGCCGGCGCGGGGGCGCTGGCATAGGCCTGCGGCGCCCACGTGTGGAAGGGGAAGAGTGAAACGAGGATCCCGAATCCCACGAGCAGGAGCAGGTAGACCCAGTTGCCATCCGTGAGCAATCCGGCGTCGGCCAGGCCGATGATCGCCCGGAGGTCGAATGTCCGCATGCCATCCGGCTGGATCAGGTAGAGGCCGATCAGCCCCAGAAGGAGAACGAAGCTGCCGAGAGCCAGGTAGATGGTGGCTTTCCAGGCCGCCGCCTGCCGGTCGCCCGAGCCCCAGATTCCGATCAGGAGGAATGTCGGGATCAGGGCCAGCTCATGGAACATGTAGAAGAAAAAGAGGTCGATGGAGGCGAAGGCCCCGATGCCCCCGGCGGAGATGAACAGGAGCGAGACGTAGAACCAGTGGGCGTTTTTGTCCGGCGTGCGGGCCACCGCCACCGCCGCGACCGTCACGAGCGCGGCCAGCAGGAGCATGACCAGGCTCAGGCCATCGGCTCCCAGCGTGAACGCAATCCCCATTGTGGGAATCACCGGCACCGAGGAAATGAACTGATAGGGAGCCTCCCCCGGCTTGTAGACGGCGAAGAGCGCGAGCACGAAGACCAGGTTGGTGACAGACGCGATGAGCGCGGTGCTCCGGGCCTTCGAGCCGACCAGGATGAAGGCGATCGCCACCAGCGGGACAAGAATCAGAAAAAGAAGCGGGCTCACCATGCTCATCGGAAAATCAAAAGGTAAAGAAGCCCGACCACTCCGGCACCGAAGAAAAACGCATAGGCCTGGATGTTTCCGATCTGGAGGAACCTCAGCACAAACCCGCTTGCCCAGGCAATTTTGCTCGGCACCTGGACGATGAGGAGATCGACAATCCACCGGTCGGCCCACGAAAGAACCGCCGCCCCGCCATCCTGGATGGTTTTCACCATCCAGTCGTAGAGGTCGTCGATGTAGAGCCGGTTGGCGAAGAACGGGATGGAAACCGGATCTTTGTCGGCCCTGCGGTAAAGCAGATACGCAAAGACGACGCCGGCTGCAAAAAGAAGCAGGAGAACCGGGTGGAGGACGTGTGGGACATGGGGAGGTTCCTCAATCCGGAAGAACTTGCCCTCGATAACGGGCCATCCTGCCATGAACGAGGGCAGGGCCAGGCACGCCAGGGGGATCAGCATGACCAACGGGGACTCCATCGCGTGCTTGGCGTGGTCGTCTTTCGGCTTTCCAAGAAAAACGACCACGAGAAGCCGGACCATGTAAAAAGCCGTGAGTCCCGCCGTGGCCACCGAAAGCCACCCGAGGAAGGGGTATTTGAAGACCGCCCATGCAATGATGAGGTCCTTGCTGTAGTAGCCGCTGAAGGGCGGACATCCCGAGAGCGCCATGCCGCCGACAACCATCGCCAGAAATGTGAACGGCATCTTGTTTTTCAACGCCCCCATTTTCCAGATGTTCTGCTCGTGGTGCATTCCGACGATCACCGACCCCGCGCAAAGGAACAGAAGGCACTTGAAGCACGCGTGGGTGAAGAGGTGGAACATCGACACGTCCGGGGTCGGGGCGGAGGCAATCCCGAGGACCATGTAGCCGAGCTGGGAAATGGTGGAATACGCGAGGATCCGCTTGATGTCGTCCTGCTGGGTGGCCATGAGCGCCGCCCCGAAACAGGTGATGCCTCCGACCCACGCGATCACATCGAGAGCATGGGGCGCCGCTTCGAGGATCGGGAAAATGCGGGCGAGCATATAGACGCCGGCCGCGACCATCGTCGCCGCATGGAGGAGCGAGGAGACCGGCGTCGGGCCTTCCATCGAGTTCGGCAGCCAGACATGCAGCGGCATCTGGGCGGACTTGCCAACAGTCCCGCAAAAAATCAGCACGCAGGCCACGGTGAGATAAAACGGGGTTGCGGCAAACCGCGCGATTTCCTGATCGGATGTCAGCTCGCCGAACATCATGGTGCCGGTCGCCGCCCACAGGAAAAGGATGCCGAGCAAAAACCCGAAATCTCCGACCCGGTTGACGATGAACGCCTGCTTGCTCGCGTCCGCGGCGGAGTCCTTTTTGAAATAATGTCCGATGAGGATGTAGGAACTCAGCCCGACCAGCTCCCAGAAAATGAACATCATCACGAAATTGTCGGCGAGGACGATGCCGAGCATCGAAAAAAGGAACAGGGCCAGCCCCGCAAAATACCGCCAGTATCCTTCCTCGGTCTTCATGTAGCCGAGCGAGTAGGTGAAGACGATCGTCGCGATCGTCGTCACCACGACGAGCATCACCTTGCTGAGGTGGTCAACCGTCACCCCGATCGGAATCCGCAGGTCCTCGCCGATGACGATCCAGGGAAACTGCTGCGACTCCGACGGGTCGGGCTGGGCGAACAGCCACCAGCTCAACACGCACCCGATGGCGGCCGACCCGATGGCGAGCCCGGCACTCAGCGGCTTGGAATACTGGCCGACAAAAAGGATCGCCGCCGCCGCGGCCAGCGGGGTGAAGAGAATGATCCAGGGCGCGGCCAGCGTGCTCATCAAAATTTCAGGATGTCGAGATCCTCGACGTGCGTGGTTTGTTTGGCGCGGAACAGGGCCACGATGATCGCGAGCCCCACGGCGACCTCCGCCGCCGCGACCGTGATGATGAAGAAAACCAGCACCTGCGCGTTGTAGCCGGGCAGGCCGTCATGAAGGTGGAACCTCGAGAACGCCACCAGCGAAAGATTCGCGGCGTTGAGCATCAGCTCCAGCCCCATGAAAATGATCAAAATGTTCCGGCGCAGGAGCACGCCGGCCAGCCCGATCGAAAACAGGCCGCCACTCACAAGAAGGTAATGGGCGAGGGTCGGCATCTTAGGAAAATGGGAAATGCGAAATGGGAAATGGGAAATGGAGAAATATGGAGGGAGCGCACGCTTCCAGCGTGTGGGACATCCGGCATCTCTGCCGGATGCCAAGAAAGGAAGATTGCGAGGCAGGATGCCCCGCTTTGCACGCAGGATGCGTGCGCTCCCCCCACATCATCCTTCCGCCTTCATCCTTCATCCTTTTCATTTGAGTTCCCTCCGGCTGAGGACCACGACGCCGATGGTGGCGACCAGGAGGAGCGCCCCGATGACCTGGAACGGGAGGTTGAAGTTCCGGAAGAGGGCCAGGCCGACCTGGGCCACATCGTTGATCCCGGGAAGGATCTCCGGCTTGGGATGCCAAAGCGCGGGCAGTGAAACGACCACCTTGATGAGGGCGAAGAGAAATCCCACAAACACAACGCCCCCGCCCGCCCAGGCGGCGAGCTTGACCGGCCGGCGGCCTTCCGTGCGCAGGTCGAGAAGCATGATGATGAACAGGAAGAGCACCATCACCGCGCCGGCGTAAACGAGAACCTGCACCACGGCGATGAAGAAGGCGTCCAGCGTCACAAAAAGAGCGGCCAGCCCCACAAACGACATCACCAGGCTCATCGCGCTCGATACCGGACTCCGGAAGACCACCACCCCCACACCGAAGAGGAGCGTCAGAATGGCGAAAACCCAGAAGAGTGCGAGCTGCATGGTGAATCGGCGGTTTTTCTAACAGGAGCGGCTTGGGTCGGCTACTTTTTTTCGTTCCACTTGTTGACCAGGCCCGGCATGACGCCGCCGAGCTCGTAGAGTTTCGCCTTGTCGTGATTCATTTCCGCGCGGCTGTACCCCGTGATGGAATAGTCTTTGCGCAGGAAGATCGCCTGCTCCGGGCAGACCTCCTCGCAGAGGCCGCAATAGATGCAGCGGATCATGTCGATGTCGAATTCCTTCGGCCGCTTTTCCACCTTCCCCCAGCGCTCGTCAGCCGGGATTTCCTCCGGCTTGATCGTGATCGCGCGGGGCGGACAGATGAACTCGCAAAGCTGGCAGGCCACGCAGCGCTCCCGGCCCCATTCGTCGGTGACCAGCGTGGGAGCTCCGCGATACCATTCCGGCAGGCTCTCGTCCCACTTCTGCTCGGGGTATTGCATGGTGACCTTCGTGCGGCCGGTGAGCCGGTTCACCAGATGTTTGAACGTGATGAAAAGCCCGGCGCCAATCGCGGGAAGGTAGAGCTTCTCGGAAAGCGTGAGTTTCGGACGTTGGACAGCAAGAGCCATACGGATGGGAATTTGGTAACAAGGTTCGTCCCGCCTGACAACTGCGGACTCAAAAATCTCCTTCCCGCCCGGAGGACGGACCCGCGTGTCGGGACGGCAAACCGTGTGGGCCCAAATAGATGGGTTCGGGCGGAGCCTCGTCCTCCCGCCGTTCGCCGTGACATGCGGATGAGGCCGCGCGATACCGCTTGAATGTCAATTCACGCACTGTATGATGTCTCTATGGTTACTCTCTCTGTGACAAATGCCCGCAAAAACCTTGGCTCTTGGGTAAAGAAAGCCGTGAACGGAGAGGATGTCGCCATTCTGCTTGGCGACCATGTCGTTGCCCTGCGCCCGGTGGAGGTCGTCCCCAAAGAATACGCCGAACGCGAGTACCAACTGGCCTCCGATGAGGTTCGGGCGATCTCAAAAAATCTTCATAAAAAAGCAAAAAAGGCCCGTCGCGAAGGTCGCTCCCGCGAATTCACCGGAGACATCGAAGCCGCTCTGCAGGGTTGAAATCGCACCAGACCTGCTCGCTCAGCTCCGCGCATTGCCAAAAGAAAAACGGCTCGACAAAAAAAACACCTTGCACCTACCCAACGGAATCCCTCCCACAAGCCAAGAGACAGCAATACTCCGATAGCCACCCCAGCAATAACCATTGGCAGATTTATATGGACTACCCCTTCACCGATTTGATTTCTGGCGTCATTGGCGCTTTGATCGGGTCCACTGCCACCTTGGTCAGTTCCTCGCTTGAAGCTCGGATGGATTCCAAGGACAAGCTCCGTGCCCTTCTCCTTGGTATTGGTCGCAGACTCTACCACGAATCCAATACTTTCGAGATTCTTGATTGTAGCTATGACCTGATCGTTAATTCGTGTGTCGAGTATCAGTCTCGCATACTTTTCTTTTGGAACCGGACCGGATTTCAGAGACTTTGGTTTTCCTTGGTCGGACACGATCCAGACACTGCCACGCTTTCCCCGAGCAGAGAGTTGCGATCAATATCACTGAGGACATAATGACGTTCTTGGGCCACGCATACCCCCATGCCAAAAAATAAAAATGCGAACAGAGCGATGCATCTATTACGTGGAATGGCACATGCGCTCGGTCCTCAAGCCCGCGCTCTTTGACGATGAGGAAAACCCAGCCACCCGGCCCGACCCGGTGGCCCCCAAAGAACCTTCCCTCTCCGCAAAAGCCAA
>Ga0172380_10009464_pt1 | contig 10375 bp, 12 predicted proteins | sample Leawe162metaG_FD_119747 | JGI IMG/M metagenome (GOLD analysis project Ga0172380, IMG submission 119747) | Leachate microbial communities from a municipal landfill in Southern Ontario, Canada - Leachate well 162 metaG | ecosystem: Engineered > Solid waste > Landfill > Unclassified | place...
CCGCAGCAGGCCGTTGTTGACAAAGATACACGTGAGCTGGTCGCCTATGGCGGCATGCACCAGCTTGGCCGCCACCGCCGAATCAACGCCGCCGGACAGGGCGCAGATGACTCTGCCGGACCCGACCTGCTCTTTGATGGCCGCGATGCTCTCCTGGATAAAATTGCCGGGCGTCCACGTGCCCCGGCAGCCACAAACGTTATAGAGAAAGTTCCTTATGATTTGCTTACCCTGCGGTGTATGCACCACTTCGGGGTGAAACTGCAGTCCGAAAATCCTGGCGCCGTCGCTGATGACGGCGTTGGGCGAGTTCTCGGTATATGCGCTGGACTTAAATCCGGGTGGCATCTCCATGATTTCGTCGCCGTGGCTCATCCAGACAGTCAGCGATTCTTCGAGGTCGATGAAAAGCGGTGATTTATCATCGCTTAGATGCAGCACAGCCTGCCCGTACTCGTGTTTGGCGCCGGGGGCAACCGTCCCGCCAAGCTGGTGCGTCAGGGCCTGCATGCCGTAGCAGATGCCCAGCACCGGCAGACGGCTTTCATATATCCCCATGGGTGTTAATGGAGCGTTCTTGTCATATACGCTGGACGGCCCGCCTGAGAGTATAAAGCCGCGCGGGTGGATGGACATGATTTTTTCCAGGGGGGTATCGTAGGGAAAGATCTCGCAGTAAACGTTACATTCCCTGACGCGGCGCGCGATCAGGTGGCTGTACTGGGAACCGAAGTCGATGATGGTTATGGCCTCGCGTGCGCCATGAGGTATTTCTCCAGGCTTGGGCGAAGCCTGTACCCCTTGCATCTCTTTGGCGATCTCGAGATAAGTGGAGACCTCGATATCGTCGCTGGTGGCTACGCGATGGCTGGCCGCCTTGTCTTTTGCCCCGCTCATTTGCAAAAGTATATCACAGGACAGCTATGCTGTGTACCCGCATCGATGTTTAAGCGGCAGGCCGGTTTAATGTACAATTTCGCTGTACAGGGATGAAAGTCATATGTCTGAAATAAATGATCTCCCCGCTGATATTCTGGAACAGGTGAAGAAGTGCGCTGCCGTACTGCGGTCGGGCGGAATAGCCGCATACCCCACCGACACGGTCTACGGCCTGGGCGCAGACATCTACGATGACAAGGCCGTAGCGAAGGTTTTTGCAGTCAAGCGACGCCCTCTTAACCTTCCCCTGCCGGTGTTGATATGCGACCTGTCGCAACTCAAAGAAATGACCGCAGATGTTCCACCATCAGCCGCGAGACTGATAACCGCCTTCTGGCCGGGCGCGCTCACCCTGGTATTCAATAAGGCGACGAACTTTAACAGCGCAGTCCTGGCCGGGGAAGGCAAAATCGCAGTCCGCATGCCGGACCATGCCGTAACGCTGCGCCTGATTAAAGAGGCAGGTTGCCCTATCGTGGGCACCAGCGCTAATCTGCACAATCACAATGCACCACTGACGGCCGCGCAGATCATGGATCAATTGGGCGCTGCGGTAGATTTCATCCTGGATGGCGGTCCGTGCCCGGGAGGTACGGAGTCAACCATAGTCGACATTACAGGAAATAACCCGATCTTCCTTCGTAAAGGCGCAATCCTTGAAAAAGATATCTTGAATTTATTACATTAGCAGCACTTGCCCCGGGTATTGATGTCAGTATTATTCTTATAGCTCGGACCGCAACTTATATCGCAGGAGTTCTGCGGGGCACAGCAGCCTTGATTGCCAGTTGTTTCTTGTCCGGAACAACAAACTTCACTGCCAGGTGTTACTGAAGCTGATGCTGACAATTCTGTATTGCCGTCCTCCATATACTTTTTAAATTCATCAATACTTGGATAACTACCCACCTTAACAACCTTCCCATTCCAGGTAGTAATCGGCAGCGCTTTGATCTGGCGTTCCTGCATAAGCTTGGTAATCTCAGGGTTTTCCCTGAATTTCTTCGGGTTTCCTGTGATGCTGTAGCGCTCGACCTTGGCACCCAAATCCTTTAGTTTATCAAGAGCATCTTGCAGTTTAATCAAGGATTCATCCGGACTGGGACCGCATACACCACTGGAACAGCACATGTCCGATTCGTAAATAATAATTTTTGTATTCACCAGATTTCCCCTTATCAAAACTCGTTATTTACATTTATTCAACTTCTATGGGCAAGCACCAATATAAACAGGCTTGCCAGTGCCACTGTTGCTTTGTTCATATTAGTCTTCCTCCCATAGCTTCATCTTATTTAAGACTGAACTGATCAGAGTGTAAACAGCAGCCAGAATCCGGCAGCGATCAGTATTACACCCGATGCTATACGGATCGGTCCCGCAATTTTATTGGATATTATTGAGAGTCTGCCGACACCTACACCCAGTATTAGGGCAACCATGGGAAGGCTGTAACCAATGGCAAACACGGCAAGTATCAGGGCACCCCACCCGGGCTGGCCTTTTAACATCGATAGGCCGAGGACGATGGGAAGCAGCACGGGTCCACAGCAGCCCATTGTGAACGCTGTGCTTGCTGCTCCCACACCCAGGCCAAATATCGAAGCGCCCAGTAATCCCCCGGGCAGTTTACTATTTGAAAGGTTAATTGAGGGCAGTTTAAAGGGAAGGATATTCAGAGCCGCAAAACCAAAGAATATCACGACTATGGCTATCAATATCTTGCCGTACAGGCCGAATGTGCTGCTTGCAGCCTGGCCAAGGTATCCGATCAGCAAACCGGCCACGGATAGAGCCAGTACCGTTCCCAGCATAAAGAATCCGGCTAACACAAAAATGTCCCTTTTGTATTGACCCTCACGCGAGCCGGCATAACCGATGACGGCTGCGATTATGGGAGCACTACAGGCAAGACATGCTAAAGCCGTTATCAGACCGAATAAAAATCCCGCAGGCAGTACCAATACGCCAAATTCAGGCGCCGAAAAAACCTGTTTTATCCACTCTTCCATATTAGTATCACGTAGTCCCTTATTTGGGGCAGCAACCTGAATTGCCGGGTATACAAGTCTGTTGCACCGTAAGATAAGCTTGCAGTAACTTTGTCTCAGTTATATCACCACTGATGATGGCCCCATTGCCCGTGGAAGCAAATAATAAAACCGTCGGGAATTTCGAGATTTTCAACCTATCGGCCGTAATCTGGAACTCAGGGTCCTGGGCACTTAACGTATATACGTCAACTACAGAGCCATCACCCCTGATCTTATCGATGGTACCGGCAACAGTTTGATCGACCGTTTTCGTAGCATCAGCGCTGCCTGGCAGAATAACAAAGATAAACTCACTGTTAATAAACTTCTGACTTACAGTTTTTACCCAGTTTAATTCACTGATACCTGTTGAAGTTTGCTCATTTTTTGCCATTGCTGCAGGTGTGGATGCTGCATCGGATGATACGTTGGTGCCAGCATTGCGAATGACCAGGGTATATGTAATTGCGCCAGCAATCATAAGTAAACCCAGGGCGCACAGGCCAATTTTCCACCACTTCATGCGATTATGATTGGCCTTTGATTCATTATCCATTACAAATCTCCTTTTCTAGACAATTCGAATTTTCCAGGTAATTTTTTCAGCCGGGATTTGTTTGCTGTAGAAATTTCTCCAAAGCAGCGTATATATCGGGATCAACCCAGCATTCAATACGCTGCCCCCGCCTCTTCATCTTGATCAAACCAGCGCGCTTAAGCTCCTTGAGGTGGTGCGAGACCGTCGGAGCAGACACACCCAGGTCTTTGCCCAGCATACCGACGCATTCGCAGATTTGTCCATCCAAATTCCAAGTATCATCGTCAACACTGCAACTGGCCAGTCGCATGAAAATCTTTAATCTGGTTACGTTAGACAACGCTTTAAAAATATCTGCGTATTGCTGAAGGTCCAGAGTTATAGATTTAGACATTTTTCTAATTATATAAGCATTAAAAACTTGCTGTCAAATAGGGATAGCTGTGAATTAAATGCGCCTTTTAATCGGCTGGCCTTGCGTTCTAATTCCTCGGGCAGCAAAACACGTCGAACATCACGCGACCCTCCACTGCATTGTCCTGTTCATCCCTGACGGTAACGTCGACTGTATATTCCTGCGTGAGAGGCGGCGCCGTCCAAAAAACAGTGGACCAGGTTTTTTCGTCAGCATTCGCCCCTTTCAGCCTACCTCCACCGGCAGACCATTCATACCTCAATTTCTTACCAGCCGCATCTTTGACATCGCAGATAATTTTAGTCGCGGTACCAACTTTGACAGTTCTATTCTCAGTGACAATTTCGGAAGAATCAAAAGACATCTTTAACGTTACAGACGGCGCCGTAGTGCCATCAGCATTGGTCAACACACGTACAGATACTGTCTGTCGAGCCTCACCACCTTTGCTATCGGATACTTTGACTGAAACAATGTAAGTACCCATGGTATCTGGTGAAACCCATGTCATTCTCGCTCCACTACCTATTATTTTACCGTCAGCGGTTGACCACTCATAATTAAGGCTGTCGCCGTCGGGATCGCTGGCTTCACAGACCAATTCATTCTCAGCTAAAGCCCAAACATCGTTAGTGCATGTAACCGATTCTATAATCGGGGAGTTGTTGGGAGCTTCACAGGATGTTTTAAAAGAGTTGCATCCCGATAACATCAACACTGTTAGGACAATGAAAGCAATTAATCTTGTCCTCAATTAATCCCCGCCTTGATTAATTCCACAATTATATCCTCTTCAGGCCAGAATCCCGCATGCCTGACAAGTTCGTGCTCGCTGCCATCGAATAATATCTGCACAGGTATGGCATTAATTTTATACCTGTCCATCAGGTCCCTGTGGTTGTATGCTTCCACGATTACAAAGTTTAGCTTTCCACGATATTTGTACTCGAGACTTCCAAGAACAATTTTCATCTTCTTGCATGGTTCACAGTCGCGCCAGCCAAAGTCGACCAATGTGGGTTTACCGTTTTTCAGCACCTGGTCAAGTGGAATCTCAGTCAGATCTTTCTCAATGAATAAATCCGTAAATGCCGAACATCCCGTGCTGACGCATATAGGAACTGTACATGCCAGTAATATCAATACTTGGAACATAACTTTTAGATTGTGCGTCATGTCCTCGTAATCCATCATCAGTTTCCGCAGCAGAAGACGTTGATGTTCACCTCTCCCTTGGCTTCTTGACCCCGGGCATTTCTTACTGTAACCATGATCTTATAGTCTCCACGGATACCGGGCGCTTTCCACCTAATTTTATTAGCTTCACTTGTTTCCAAACCTTTGTCTTTAATCTCGCCTCCGGTGGCAGACCATATATAGGTAAGATTACTGCTATCAGCATTTTCCACTATGCAGAGAATGTCGGTCGTCATCCAGATCCGGACGCGCTGTTTATCGACTATGACCGGCTCAGCCTCTCCCAGCTTCAACCTGACCTCCACTATCGGAGTGGCCGTCCCGTCCGCGTTGGTAACAACCCTGATGCTGATGTTCTCAGTTGCTACACCACCTTTGCCATCGCTGACAACCAGCGTTATCGGGTAAGTTCCCATCCTGTCCGGCGGCATCCAGGTCACATTCGGTCCGCTGCCGGATATTTTCCCTGCCTCTGCCTGCCACTGGTATGTAAGATTGTCGCTGTCTGCATCCTTTGCCAGACACTCGATCTGCACATCCATCGTGGCAAAGGCATCTGCTGCATAATTTATACTTTCAATGACCGGAGACTGGTTCGGCTGCTTGATCATGGGAGCAGGGGGAGCACAAGCCGGCTGCGGCACAAATGCGACTGTTACAAAAATAGCGATCAGCAAACCTGCCGGATTTAATTGTTTCATAACATGCATCTCATTTATCTCCAGTTATTTCTTTGCCACAACAGAATACGCCAATTCTCACCTTTCCTTTAGCTTCGACACCCTGTTGAGTATCGATAACGGTTACGTTGACGGTACAATCACTTTGTGCGCCGGGTGCGATCCAGCTTATTCTGTTCCCTGTACTGTCTTGGCCGCTCATCTCCTGTATTTTCCCGCAATCTGTAGACCATTCATATATCAAATCGCCTTCTCCGGCATTTTCAACGGAACATACTATATTTGAGGTTGTCCAGATTCCCACGCGCTGATTCTCAATTGATACGGTGTTGTTATCACCCAATATTAATTTGATCTCTATGTTCGGTGCAACAGTACCATCCGCGTTCGTAACAACCATAATATATATTTTCTCTTTAACCTCTCCACCCCTGCCATCCGTAACGACAAGATTAATAGGATAATTCTGCATACGGCCTGGCGGCGTCCATATCACACTTCGGCCTTCGCCTGTAATATTGCCTTCCTTTGATTCCCACAAATACATCAGGCTGTCGCCGTCAATGTCACTGGCAATGCATTCAATCTTAACCGGCCTGTTATGATACGTAGTTTTATCATAATTTAGCTTTTCAATAGTGGGCGCATGATTTCGCCGGTTGCCTGTGTTATCAGCCGAAGCACAGGATAGCTGCACTGCGATCGCCAGTACAACCAATATAAGCGAGTATCTTCCTATATGATTAAACTGACGCACAATGTACTCTCCTTGTGACAATCATCCGGCTGCGAATAATGAGCTCAACCAGGGCAGCATGTAGTATATTCCTATTCCGATGAAAATAATGGCGACGGCAATCCGCATTATCTTCTCGCCGCGAGAGATGGCTTCGACCCACTTTGAGATACCGGCTACCCCGAAAGAGAGCAGCAGGCCGAAAAGCAGCACCGGCAAGCCCGTTCCAATAGCGAAAAAGGCCGGCAGTGCAATGCCGCCGGCAGACTTAAAGGCCAGCGGAATCAAAACGGCAAAAAACAGCACGGCGCTATAAGGACAGAATGCCAGGGCGAACAGCGCGCCCAGCGGAAGACCCCCGATTATACCCCACTCTGCAACCTTGCTGCCCATACTGGACAGGTTGTTGCCGGCCCCGCCAAAAGAGATCCTGTCAATGAACAGCATCAATACGCCTATCGCTATCATAAAAGGCCCCAGAAACTTTTCGCCGATATCCTGTAGAAACAGGGAAACCTCAGGTATGCTCAGGCCAAGAAAGATAATGACTGCGCCAAGCACAGTATATGTCAGCATCCTTCCCAGCGTGTACAATGACGCTGTAGCTATGGCGTATTTGCGGTTGGTCAGATTACGGCTGACATAGGCCAGGGCTGCGATATTGGTGGCCATGGTACACGGTCCGACTGTGGCCATCAGCCCGAGTAAAAAAGCCGATAAAGCAGGTATACTCGTATTTGCCGACAAGGTCGATAGATCCATCAGGAAACCTCTTCGAGGCTTTGTTCGATAATGATCCTCACCTTGCGTTCAAATTGCTTTGGGTCGCTCGGGCACTTCCAGCTCCAGATACTCTGAATATCCTCGATGTTGTCGATTCCATTTACTATTACGTTGATAAACAGCTGCGAACCAACTGCTCTATATTTTCTGGCGATATCAACATTTTCCTCTTTCTGTATGTTCAATACGCGATATGTCAGTTTTCCACTGTCTATCGCATCCTGGAAATATGTGTCAATTACATAGTTAATGTGTTGTTCAAAACACAGGCATGTCACACAGCGCTGATTAACATGAAAATATATGACGTCGACCCGGCTGGGCGGGGATAACTGCGGTTGTTCTGCAACAGTGGTGGCATTATCCGTAACTGACGCCCCGGATACCGGATTCTCCCCGGCCTGAGGTTGGGAAACAGGCTGGTCAGCAGGTTCGGCCACGTCTTGTGCCGGGGTCTGACCGGCAGGCGGAGCGGGATTTACGGTCGGTGCCGAACAAGCGCCCAGAAATATGGTCCCCACAAGTAATAATGGTATGACTGTGAGCTTAATAGAGTTCAGCATGTCAGGTGATGTTCCTCCTTGAATGTACAGGCGATCGCATAATATGTTCCTGATAAATTTTCACGTAAAAGTGTAGATTACTAATGTGAATTTTGTGTGAAGACCTGAAGATAATCCGCATTCCGGGTTAACCTTCGTCATTAAGGGCATCCCTTATATAGCGCTCGACCTCAGCTTTGGACGGAACCTTGCCGCTCATGACCACCTTGCCATTGATCACCAGGCCGGGCGTCATCAATATGGGATACTGCATGATCTGCTTCATGTCCTTGACTTCCTCGACCTTTATGTCAAGTTTCAGTGAGGCCACAACGTCCTTCACCGTCTTCTCCAGGCTCTGGCACCTGGCGCAGCCCGGTCCAAGAACTTTAATTTCCATGAATTTTTCCTCCTGCATTATTGATCTATCAGTCCGAATATGTATCCGGTAATGGTGGCCATGATAACCACGAGCGTTACATAGGTCAACGTCTTCTTCCAGCCCATGATTTTGCCCAGCGCCAGCATGCTGGGCAGCGACAGCGCGGGGCCTGCCAGCAGCAGCGCCAGCGCCGGTCCCTTGCCCATGCCCATATCGAGGAAGGCCTTGATGATTGGCACCTCCGTCAGAGTTGCGAAGTACATAAGGGCGCCGAAAAGCGATGCGACCAAGTTGCCGAGTATGGTGTTGCCGCCGACCAATCCTGCCACCGCAGAGGGCGGTATGATCGCCTTAAGGATGCCTGCAATGAAAACGCCGACTAACAGCCAGGGCACGATCAGAACCAGGAAACGCCAGGTCTCCTTCATCCAGAGCTTGAACTCATCCATCGTAAACCATCGCCACAGCACGATCACGAGCGCCGCAAACAGCACGGCGAGTATGATCCACTGTGCAGCGGACGCCGCCAGCAGGATGCCCACCAGGATGGCGAAGAATATAATTACCTGCCACCAGGGCTTCCCCTTCTCGGCGTCGGATAACGTGTCAAAACGCCCGTCGCTCTTGGACTTCTCCTCTTTTCGGAAGATATACGCCATTATGAAGCCTATGATGACCGAGAAAAATACGGCGCCGACCACGCGCGCCAAACCGATATCCCAGCCCAGCAGCCTGGCCGAGTATGTGATGGCCAGAATGTTGATGGCCGGACCCGAATAAAGAAAAGCGATGGCCGGGCCAAGGCCCGCGCCGGCAATATAAATTCCACTGAAAAGCGGCAACACGGTGCACGAGCAGACAGCCAGTATGGTCCCCGAGACCGCCCCGACCCCGTAGGCGACCCATTTATTGGCTTTGGGCCCGAAATACTTCAGCACCGAAGCCTGGGATACGAAAACAGAGATGGCGCCGGCGATGAAAAGCGCCGGGATCAAGCATGTTAAAACATGTAGAGACAGGTAGTCGAGCAGGGTATCCCAGCCCGATTGCAGTAACATCAAAATAAAGTCCATTTATTTCCTTTCCTTTAACATCAGCGAGCAGCATTCAATACAGATTGATCAGGTTGCTTGTTTCTTGTGCTCAAGCAGGCGCCGCCCGGTCGAAAAATTTGCGTTTGAAATACAACGACACGTTTACCAGGCCTATTAAGACGGGAACCTCCACCAGGGGACCTATCACGGCGGCGAAGGCCTGCCCGGATCCGATGCCGAAGACGGCCACCGACACGGCGATAGCCAGCTCGAAATTATTGCTGGCAGCGGTGAACGCGATCGTAGCTGTCTTCTGATAGTTGGCGCCTATCTTCTTTCCCATATAGAAGGATACCAGGAACATGACAACGAAATAGATGAGCAGCGGCAGGGCGATGCGCAGCACGTCCAGCGGCAACTCGATTATAATCTGGCCTTTCAAAGAGAACATTACCACGATGGTAAACAGCAACGCCGCCAGCGTAACCGGGCTGACAGTGGGAATAAATTTGGTATCATACCACTCACGGCCTTTGGCCTTTATTAATATAAGTCTTGTCAGCATCCCGGCGAAAAACGGTATACCCAGGTAAATCAAAACGCTCTGCGCTATTTCCCAGATGGTTATACTAACGGATGATCCCTCAAGCCCGAACCAGCCGGGCAGCACGGTGATGAAAACATATGCATAGACCGAATAAAACAGTATCTGAAAAATGGAGTTGAAGGCCACCAGGCCGGCGGCATATTCATTATCCCCGCCGCAAAGCTCATTCCACACGATCACCATGGCGATGCAGCGCGCCAGGCCCATCATTATCAGTCCAACCATGTAATCCGGGTAAGCATGCAGGAAAACAATGGCCAGTACAAACATCAGAACAGGACCTATCAGCCAGTTCTGCACCAGCGACAGTCCCAGTATCTTCCAGTCGCGAAAGACCATGTGCAGGTCCTCGTACTTGACCTTGGCCAGCGGCGGGTACATCATCAGGATCAATCCCACGGCAATGGGGATAGATGTTGTGCCGACCTGGAAAACGGAAATAAGGTCCGCCACATCCGGCATGAAGTAACCGAGGCCGACTCCGATCGC
>Ga0172380_10009465_pt1 | contig 10373 bp, 7 predicted proteins | sample Leawe162metaG_FD_119747 | JGI IMG/M metagenome (GOLD analysis project Ga0172380, IMG submission 119747) | Leachate microbial communities from a municipal landfill in Southern Ontario, Canada - Leachate well 162 metaG | ecosystem: Engineered > Solid waste > Landfill > Unclassified | place...
TCTGCCTTTCAGAGGATGCTTAGGGAAACGAAAACCAGTTTTTCAAATCCCAGGAACGTTATTTGCCCGCAGGAAAATTACAGGGTGACTGTACTGCTGGCGCCCAGTTCAGAGAAGGCTCCGGAAAAAATTTACGAGGCAGCGGAAACACTTTTAAATGATTTTCTTGAAAGCATAAAAGGCAAGGGGATATATGCTGATGTCTCTATTGGTTTTTTTGCATTTGACATCCAGGGACTGGCCCGCTCTCTTCTCTCTGCAAGGAAATCCCTAAGGCTTGCAAAGCAGCTTGGTGTTAATGGAATAATCAGATCTGAGAAGTTCACAGGAGAGTCCTTGCTTGATTCACTTCCTGCCGCAGTGAGGGAGGATTATGTTTCAAGGACGCTCAAAGGGCTGGATTCCAGGAATGATTATGAGGAAATAAAAGAGACCTTTCTTGCATGGTGCGAATCTCCCTTTGCCAGTGGCAACGTGGCGGACAAACTTTCTATGCACAGGAACAGCCTGCAGTACAGGCTGAAAAAAATTCGTTCACTTACCGGAAAGGATCCCGGAATTTTAAGGACGCATTTGAATTATGGGCGGCGTTTGTGATATCCGATATTTCGAAAGGTTCAGTATCTGATAAAAGAAATTAAGTGCTGCCGGACTGGGAGTCAGCTAAAGATTGCCCTGCAATTGGCGGGAGTATATAATACCCTGATGTATAATTTGTTTCGATTTCATTTAGCAACGGAGGAGATATAGATGCCATACGATTTTGGTGCCATAGAACCAAAATGGCAGAAGGAATGGACCGAATCAAAGGTTTTCGAAGTTGAGGCAGACAGCAGTAAAGAAAAATTTTACTGCCTTGAGATGTTCCCCTATCCAAGCGGAGCACTCCATATGGGACACTTGCGCAATTATTCCATTGGGGATCTTTTGGCAAGATTCCTAAGGATGCAGGGCTATAACGTCCTCTATCCCATGGGTTTCGACGCTTTCGGGATGCCTGCCGAAAACGCTGCCATAAAAATGAAACTCCCTCCTGCTGAATGGACATGGAGCAATATCGAACATATGACCAATCAGCTCAAGAGAGCAGGCTACAGTTATGACTGGAGACGCAGGGTAGAGACATGCAACGTTAATTACTATAAATGGAACCAGTGGCTTTTCCTCCAGTTCTATAAGAAAGGACTTGTATACCGCAAGCACGCCCCCGTCAACTGGTGCGAAGACTGCAAAACAGTTCTTGCAAACGAACAGGTCGTAGGAGAAGGCGTCTGTTGGCGCTGCGGCACGCCTGTAGTTAAGCGCGGACTGGAACAGTGGTTTATTAGGATAACAGATTATGCACAGGAACTCGTAGACTGCCTCGACGATCTTGACGGATGGCCGGAACGGGTAGTTACCATGCAGAGAAACTGGATAGGCAGATCCGAAGGAGTCCATTTTAAAATGGACATCGTCGATACTGACCTCAGTATTGAAGCATTCACAACAAGGATAGATACCATTTTCGGCGTCACCTTCGTTGCAATGGCAGCTGAACACCCCTTTGTTGAGGCATTTGCTGAAAAGGTCGGAGGGACTAAGGCTGAAGAGCTTAGGGCTTTCGCAAAGAAAATGTCATCGCGCAGCGCGATAGAGCGTACTGCAGTAGGTGCAGAGAAAGAGGGCATCGAGACCGGATTCTACGCGATAAACCCTGTGAACGGAGAAAAAGTGCCTATCTGGATAGCTGATTACATCCTTACCGATTATGGGACCGGAGCGATAATGGGTGTTCCAGCCCACGATCAGAGGGACTTCGATTTTGCAAGAAAATACGGAATACCCGTGATCCCGGTAGTCAGACCTGAGGACGGGCCAGTCCCTGACGGGGCGACGATGCCTGAGTCTGTTGATGCCGACGGTATAGCATGCAACTCAGGCGAGTTCGACGGTCTGCCAACACCTCAGGCGATCGAAAAAATTGGTGAATGGTTCGATAAAAAGAAACTTGGAAGCAAAGAAGTCCAGTTCAGGCTGAGGGACTGGCTCATCTCGAGACAGCGCTACTGGGGAACCCCCATACCAATGATCTACTGTGATCACTGCGGGATCGTCCCGGTGCCTGAGGATCAGCTTCCCGTAGAACTGCCCCTTGATATCGAGATGCCTGAAAACGGAGGCAATCCACTTGCACTTCGAGAAGACTGGATAAATACGACGTGCCCTGTTTGCGGAAAGCCGGCAAGGCGTGAAACAGATACAATGGACACCTTTTTCTGCTCTTCATGGTACTTTAGCAGGTATACATCACCATGGGAGACAGAACAGCCTTTTGACAAGGATGATGCTGCTTACTGGATGAACGTCGATCAGTACATCGGCGGTATCGAGCACGCATGTCTCCATCTCATCTACGCCAGGTTCTTTACAAAAGTATGCGCGGACCTGGGACTTCTTCCAAAGGACATGAGAGAGCCATTCAAAAGGCTTCTTACCCAGGGGATGGTCATAAAAGACGGGGCCAAAATGTCCAAATCGCTTGGCAATGTTGTCGATCCCGACGAGATAATCAAAAAATTTGGAGCTGACACGGCAAGGCTATTTATACTTTTTGCCTCGCCGCCGGAAAAAGACCTGGACTGGTCTGAGCGTGGAGTAGAAGGCGCAAACCGCTTCCTTGGACGGGTATGGCGTCTTGTTGAAACAAACCTTGAGGAGATCAGGTCTGCTTCAAAAGAGCGGGTCCCGATGAAAGACATTAAAGCGGCGGATGTCAGGGATATCAAACGCATCACCCACAACACTTTAGACAGGGTAACAAGGGACATAAGCGAAGAGCGCCAGTTTAACACAGCTGTTGCAAGGCTCATGGAACTTACTAATGCGCTGATCAGCTTTAAGCCGAAGACTCCTGAGGCATGGTCAGTGATGAAAGAGGGGGTGGAGACCCTTCTTTCTTGTCTCTCTCCTTTTGCACCGCATATTACCGAAGAGCTCTGGCATAATATCGGAAACGAAACGTTCCTCTCAGTTGAGAAGTGGTTTGATGTAGATCCGGAGTCCCTTGCTGATGATGAGGTCACAGTTGTGCTCCAGATAAACGGCAAAGTACGCGAGCAGTTTACAGTAAGGGCCGACATGTCAGGAGAAGACCTTCAGAAGGAAATACTGTCAAGACCTCAGACACTTAAGAGGATAGAGGGTAAAGAGATAATAAAGATCATCCCGATACCCGGCAAACTGGTAAACATAGTGGTGAAGGGCTGATGCCTTCGCTCCTCCTGATCTCTGCTTCAGGTACCGCACAGAGACGCCTCCTGGAGGAGACAGTTGCCCATTTTGAAAAAAAAGGATATGTGGTATCAGGAAGACAGGAGGGGGGGGAATGGAGCCCTCTCCTGTCTGATAATCTCTCAGGCGGACTGTTTGACGAGAACAGGATAGTTATTGTTGATTCGGCTCCCATATTGGGCCCTTTTCCTGAAAACCTTGACCCTATGGTAGATGCTGATTCTCCGGTAGTATTGCTGCTGGTCTATGATTCAGATCCGGCAAAAATTTTCCCTCCTCAGACCCTTCAAAAATGCAGGATCATAAAGGCACCCCCCTTTCCTCGATGGCCCAGGGAAAGAATGATGTGGACCATAGATCTGGCCAAAGAGATGAAAATTAAGATAGACCGTGAAGCTGCCGCCTTGATAATAGAACTGACTGAGGATCCGGAGGAGATCAGACGTCAGCTCTCAAGCCTGTCACTGCTTAAAAAAGGAGGTACTGTCAATACTTCTGATATTGAAAACATGTGTCTGGATGACGGTACGAGAAACCTTCTCAAACTTCTCGACGGACTGTGCAGCGGAGATCATATAAAAACTCTGAAAAGCCTTCACGCGATCTCCAAGAACGGCGACCTCATCCCTCTTGTTTCTGCCATGCACAACAGAATGAGACTCGCATGGTACTCGTCAATGCATCCGCATAAAGGATCTCTTTTTGCGGAGTCGCTGGGAGCAAAGAATTACGCATGGAGTATGGCTGGAAATGCTGCTCGAAAATACAGTGCAGGATCTATAAGCAAATTTGTGCTTGGCCTAATAAAGATAAATATTGATGAAAAGAGCGGTACGGGGTCGGGGTGGGCCGGACTTGAGACGCTTGTGATCGAATTGATGGGCTGCTGAACGAAAAAACAAAATGGAGGGACGCACCTTTAGCCCCTCCATAGATTTGTAAATTAAATCAGGTCACTTATGCAGAAAGAGACTTAAATCTTGCTGCCATCATAGCCTTGCGGCGAGACGCTGTATTTCGGTGGACGACGCCCTTTACTACCGCTTTATCCAGTACACCCTGAGCCTCGTTCAGCCTCTTTGTTGCAAGCTCGGAGTCTTTCTGTTCAACTGCATCCAGAAGCTTCTTTACTGCATTTTTGCAGCGGGTTTTCCAGAAGCGGTTGTAAATGCGGTTTCTTTCAGTGACCAGAACTCGTTTTTTCGCTGATTTCTTATTTGGCAATGCCGTCACCTCCTTCACAAAAGACAGCGGATATATTAGCACATATGGGGCATTTTCTGCAACAACACATTCTATTTTACTCTAAATTCAGATTAAATGTCCAAAAAATATATAATGAATAAGATGTATAATTTTCCTTGCTCCATAGGGAAGTGTATGTTATATTTACTAGGTTGCATATAAGACAATTAAGGTCATGTGAAAATGAACCACAGGAGGTGTAGTCTGTGAAACGAACATTTCAGCCGCATAACACCAGACGAAAGCGTTCAATGGGCTTTCTCGTACGTTCTGCCTCCCCAAGCGGACGCCGTATTTTAAGGAATCGTCGCCGTAAGGGTAGAGCGCGTCTTGCTGTCTAATCTGCCGTGAATTTCGGCTTTTCGTCAGCTGTCAGGCTCAAGCACGGGTGGCAGTTCGACCTTGTATTCCGCACCGGACGCCGTGAAAAAGGCGAGCTGGTGCGGTTGTTGTTTGTTGAACGCCCCGGCGACCCACCACTCATCGGAGTAACCGTCGGACGAAAAACTGCAAATGCATCCAGACGTACCAGAGGTCGAAGGATGATGAGAGAAGCATTCAGACGGCTTTTGCCGTGGATCAAGGACGGTGTATGGATAATTGCTTCTTTGAGGGAGAAAGCGCTGGAAAGATCTTCGAGGGATGTCTACATGGATATTGCTTGCTCACTCAAGAGGAGAGGGCTTATGAAGCACGACTGGCCCGGTTTTGACTGGGATGCTGACAAAGAAGGGGAAACATGCGCTTAGCTTCACAGGCAGGACTTTTTTTTATCAGGTTTTACCAGGCAGCAATATCACCGATATTAGGGGGTGGAAAATGCCGCTTCATTCCAAATTGCTCCGAATATACAGCTGAAGCGGTTGAGAAATACGGTCTTTTTTGCGGAGCAGAGCTGGGCTTGCGCAGGATCTTGCGCTGTGGCCCATGGGATCCGGGGGGATATGACCCTGTACCCGAGCAGAAAGAAGTAGATACACGGATCTGGATGGGGAAGTTATTTAAAGGACTTCGAAAGGTTAGGTGAAAGTTTTGGGCGCGATATGGAGTGGAGCAAGCGAACTGCTTCTAACGATTCTTGAATTTTTTTATGGTCTCACAAACTCTTTTGGTCTGGCAATAGTGCTCTTGACCATAGCAGTAAGGATAGTTCTCTATCCTCTTAATCAGAAGCAGATGACAAGCATGCAGCAGATGCAGAAGATACAGCCAAGGCTGAAGGTGCTGCAGGAAAAATATGCAAATGATAAAGAGAAACTCAACCAGGAAACGATGCGTCTCTATAAGGAGAATAAGGTTAATCCGGCAGCAGGATGCCTCCCGTTGCTTGTGCAGCTTCCGATCCTCATTCTTCTCTTCAACGTACTGAGAACTTATGATTTTGCCGGGGGTTCCTTTATGGGAATAATACTCGGTTCTTCGACCACCGCAGGGTTGGCACAGGCAGTCGGAGTAGCTGCGGATCCCACCGGGAACTACGGAGTCATGTCGGTTTTGACCGGGATACTCAAAAACCCTGCTGGTCTGTCGAATGCAGGACTCTATATTGGAAACCTTATTTTGCTGATAAGCATTTCCTTCCTTACATGGGCACAGCAGAAGCTTTCATCCGGCACAAACCCCCAGATGGCGATGATGAACACGATAATGCCATTTTTCATGGCGTTTATATGTCTTTCAATGCCGGGTGGAGTTATGCTTTACTGGGGCCTTTCCTCTCTTATGGGAGTAGTCCAGCAGTATTTCGTAATGTCCAAAACTAAACAGGAACTTCAGGTCAAGCCGGCTCTTCATAAAAATAAGCCGACATCTTCAACAGCAGAAGAAGATGTCGATGAATACGAGGACGACGACTATGAAGAAGATGACGATGAATAAAAGTCATTCTCTTATCAGAGTCAGCAAGAGGTATATATGATGGACAGAGATATGGAAGAAAAATGTCCGATGCCTGAGATCGAATCCCTGATCTTGGATTGTGTGTCTGTAGAAGAAGCGCGTGGAAAAGCGGCGGAACTTTGGGGAATAGAGCCGGATGATGTTGAAACCCAGATAATTTCCGAGGATAAAAAACTTTTTGGTTTTCTTGGCAGTTCGTATAAAGTTGAGGTAAGGCCATTTGCTCCAGCCACCTTTATAAAATCATGCCACTTCGTCAACGAGGTCTTGGATAAGATGGACCTGGACCTGATACCTGAACTGAACGAAGACGGAATGATCAATCTGGTGGGAGAAGATGTGGGAGTTGTCATCGGAAGGTATGGCGAGACACTGAAGGCTTTGGAATACCTTACAAACCTTGCCTGTCATGATGACATGTCGACCCGCAGGGTACGCTTTGACTGCGGGGGTTACCGCCAGCGCAGGGAGCAGACATTGTCAAGGCTTGCAGAATCAATAGCCAGGGAAGCCCTTCGCAAGGGGACCCCGGTAAGCCTTGAGCCAATGTCGAGCTGGGAAAGACGCATAGTTCATCTGGCTCTAAGAGACAACAAAGAGGTTGAGACAAGGTCAATAGGGGAAGAACCTTCAAGACGGGTCCTTGTCTGTCCTGTCTCACGTCCCGATAGTGGAAGAAAAAGGACCCCGCGCAGCAGATAGATATATATCGTATCACTTTCACATATAAAAGGTGCGCGGAGCATTTGCTGCTCCGCGCACCTTTTATATGGCTGTAACTTATGTTTCAGATATTATTTCCCCGGGCCCATGTAAGAGTTGATAAAATCAAGAGTATTTATTTCATTCATAGGTCTGGAAATATAGAATCCCTGTATGTTTCTGCACCCGCATCCTATAACGGCATCAAGCTGATCTTCTGTTTCGATCCCTTCAGCAATGATCTCAACCCCAAGGGATTTTGCTACGTTGGTTATTCCTCTTAATAGTTTGACCTGTTTATCCGATTTTTCGATCCCCATAATAAAACTTCTGTCTATTTTCAGATAGTCGACAGGAAGATCTTTCAGGTACGAGAGAGAGCAGTACCCTGTGCCGAAATCATCGATCAAGACCGTTATGCCTGCTTCTCTTATCATACTTAGTTTTTCAACTAATTCTGCAATGTCTTTGCATAAACAGGATTCTGTTATTTCCAGGCCCACGCTTTGCGGCGGAAGGCCGTGATCTTTTAACTTGGCTGCAAGCTTTTCTGCAAAATCCATCTGATAGAACTGTACTGTTGAAACATTGAAATTGACGAATATATTATTCTCTTTCAATTTTGATGCAAACTCAAAAGATGTATCTATTACAAAGTCTCCCAATTTATTTATAAAACCGCTCCTTTCTGCCAATGGGATAAAAACAGAAGGGGCAACTGTCCCATGTTTTTTGCTTTTCCATGAAAGGAGGGATTCCACTGCTATTATCCTGTCTGATCCAAAAGAATATATGGGCTGGTAAAGAAGTATTAGCTCCTTGTCTCTTATTGAATTCTGCAGGTCCATCTCCATGTCTAATTCTTTGATCACTGCGAGATAAGACTGTTTGTCCAAAATGAAGAGGTCGTCATTGGATTTTGCAAGCCTCAATGTAATTTCACCGTATCTGATCATGTCACTTGGAGTGATAGGTGTCCTTCTCTGGTATTCAGGGCAGGATACTATCCCTATCCTGCATTTGACTTCGAAAGGACAATCTCCGAGTATGAAGGGATCAAGGAATTTTTTGTTTATCTCTCCTGCGATCTCAAGGATCTGGCTGATATTGTCATGTTCGTCGATAACTATTACAAAATCATCGCTGTCAAGGTTATAAATGCTCCCTTGGGCCTGGATCGAAACAGACGTAAGCCTTCCGGCTGCCTCACGAAGCATTTTTTGGAAGAGCCTGTGTCCAAAAATTTCCATTATTCTATGGCTGTCGTTTATGTCAATAAAGAGCAGCCCGCTTTTAAAGCTCTTTGAGAGGCATTTTTGATTAAGGCTCTCAATTTTGAGGGTGAAGCTCTCCCTGTTGGGAACATTGGTGGTCATGTCAGTATAAGCAAGATTTCTGACCCTTTCCTGGAGCAGCTCGTCCTTTGTAACATCGATCGCAAATGCAGGGAAGAAACCTCTCTCGTTATTTCCGATTATCTGAATAAGAAGAAAAGTCTTGTCGTTGTTCTTGTTGCGAAGAGAGAGTTTGAATGAAGCATCCTTTTCGATCTTAGCCGGGAATATTGTTTGTCCGTCATTCATGAACTCTTTAAAGTTGAAAGCTGATTTATCAGGAGATATACCCAGAAAAGATGCGAAATCATCTTCAAAGTCCATAACTTCTCCGTCAGATGAAATTTTGAAAAAATGAAATCCGGTCTTATTTATCGTGCTGTGTGAAAGTTCACGGATCCTTTTATATTTCCAGTTCATTACGTAAAGATATATCGCTGTTAATGTCATTAAAAGAGTGCTCAATAAAATCAAAGCGCCTATCTTCATAAGAAGACTGTTCTGCTGGGACCTGATACTCTCTTCTGATGAGACGGCAACAAGTTTCCACTGATCTGAATGCGGAAGAGATGCAAAAGATATCATCCTGTCGTTTTTGGTGCTTTTGTGATGTTTTATCATGTTTCCTGCGAGGTTTGAAAGTTCTTCTTTGAGAAACTTGAGTTCATCTGATTCGATCAGGGTAGAGAGGGGGCTGAAAAAGTTCAGACTTCTGGTAAGGTGAGCGAACTCTCTCAGGTAGCTTCCTGAATACTCAACAACGTTGTTGTTTTTATCTATCAGGCATAAGAAAGTTCCGCTATAGGGAATATCTATGTTTTGAAGTATGAAAAGTTTCTCAACATTTATCGCGGCGGTAAGTACACCAATAACTGCAGCTCCAGAAAAAACGGGAACGCTTAAAAAAACTATCCTCTCAGCTGATATTCTGGGTGTGCTTGTTACATCATCGCTTACTACCTGTGATATAACAGTGAAACCTCGAATGGCCCGATAAAAATGATCTGTCTCAACGATGTCAACTTTTTTCCCGTTGGTACTTACCGTGTTCCCCTCTGCGTCTGTCAGCTGGATAAAGTCATACCCGATCTTTGCAGCTTCCGGTCTTAGTTGTTCGAGTCTTTTATTCAGGTTTTCCTTGCTGAACAAATTCTTTTGTGAAGAGGGGGTATATGCCAGTGCCTGCAGCTGGATGAGTTTTGCGTATATGCGTTCGTTGACCATGTTTGCTGCCATAGATACAACTGATTGGTTTTGAGTGTCTGCGTGGGAGAAAAAAATTGACCTGACATGTCCAAGGAGAGCAAAAATCGCAAAAAAAGTAATAGCCAAAAAGGCTATCAGAAGAAAAAATGTGCGAGTGGTCGGAAAATAAGATCTGAATATCTTCCTCATATACAGGCTCCACAGTGGTTGGATTGCATTACTTTAATATTATAGCAGGCAAAGGCGCAAAGAACAATGGAACTAAATGCGCAATAAAGTTTACGAAGTTGATTTAGGTTTTTTCACCCGCTTTGCCATACGTAATATACTTGATGTAATTTAATTAGGATTAACTAAAATGAAATACGTATTCGAAAAAATAATCGTCAAAAACGCGGAGGTGTGTTTATGAGTAAAGAAAAAATTATAACTGCTGTGAAAAAATTTGGTATTGCCGCTGCAGCCGGTGCGATAATGTTTGCTGGGGGAGCCTTTGGAACTTTCATTGCATCAGAATACACTGTTGTAAAGAATGCACGGGAACCTGATGCAAAAACTGTTGCCTCTGCGACCGTCGGAGCATACGCACAGGATATCTACAACGGCAATCCTATTGTCTCGATAGTCAAAAAAAGCTCTCCTGCTGTTGTAAATATTGACACAGAGACGATGGTCAAACAGAGGATAATGAGCAATCCATTCGGCAGGGATCCA
>Ga0172380_10009467_pt1 | contig 10371 bp, 10 predicted proteins | sample Leawe162metaG_FD_119747 | JGI IMG/M metagenome (GOLD analysis project Ga0172380, IMG submission 119747) | Leachate microbial communities from a municipal landfill in Southern Ontario, Canada - Leachate well 162 metaG | ecosystem: Engineered > Solid waste > Landfill > Unclassified | place...
GAACGTGCGAAAGACTGATCCCAGAATTATCTTCGGCAAGCGCATTGCAGCACTTCGTAAAGCGCGCGGCTGGTCTCAGGAACAACTTTCCCTGGAAAGCGGTCTGGCGCGAAGTTATCTGGGAGGCGTCGAGCGCGGGCAGCGGAATATCTCGCTGGTAAACATCTACCGACTCGCGGAAAGCTTGTCCTTGCCACCTTCTGTGCTATTTGACAATAATTAATCGCAGCACGGAATCCCATCCATTTCTTGCTGAAATTGGCTCATCTTAAGCCAATACATTTCAGTTCCATGAACGCTACGTGGCAATTCGGAATTGCCATAATCTCATCGACCTTGTGCGGATTTAGAATAGGCGTCAATTCGCTCGTAGGAGTTACTTTTTGCCAGTGCATCTAATTTGCTGCATAGCCGATAATGGCGAATATCAAAGAAACCATGGCCTTGTGCAATGAGTCGAGTCGACGAATACCTAGATGCTGCTGACCGAGAAAACACCCGGCAGAGCTACGAGTCGGCCATTCGTCATTTTGAAGTCGAATGGCGGGGCCTCCTACCCGCCACCGCCGATTCCGTAGCGCGTTACTTGGCCGACCACGCCACCACGCACTCAATCAACACCCTCAGACACCGACTCGCGGCGCTTTCCCGCTGGCATGCCGATCAAGGCTTCCCGGATCCGACCAAATCCCCAGTCGTTCGCCAAGTGCTGAAAGGCATTCGGTCAGTTCACCCAACTGCAGAGAAGCGCGCGAGACCACTGCAATTGGAAAACCTCCAGCAGACCAGTGACTGGTTGGACCTGTGCATCACCAACGCCCGTACGCGGGGTGATCAAACAAACGTCATGCGTCTCAGCCGGGATCGGTCCCTGCTGTTGTTGGGTTTCTGGCGTGGGTTCCGGGCCGATGAACTGATCCACTTGCGCATCGAAAACGTCGAGGTCTTCCCTGGCGAAGGCATGACGTGTTATCTACCGCGTACCAAGGGTGATCGCCAGCTTGAAGGTCGGTCATTCCGTTGTCCGGCATTGTCTCGACTGTGTCCTGTGGCGGCCTTCGAGGCTTGGATTACCGTTTTAGGATTAAAGGAAGGGCCAGTATTTCGCAAGATTGACCGGTGGGGACGTGTCGGCGAGGAAGGATTACACCCCGATAGCCTGATTCCACTGCTCCGTGGCTTATTTGCCAGCGCCGGCGTGACGGACCCGGAGGAATACAGCAGCCATTCGCTGCGCCGCGGTTTCGCGGGTTGGGCGCGTGCCAGCGGTTGGGATCTCAAGGACCTGATGGAATATGTCGGCTGGAAGGACATTAATTCGGCCATGCGTTATCTCGATGCCGGGGAGCAGGACATGAGAGCCCGATTTGAGCAGGGCTTACCCCCACTTGAGCCAGCACGCCAGACGGAACAAACCATCAAGGTCAATCCCCTGGTCATGCAAGAATCCACGCCCCCCATGGCTATCGTCCGGGTAACCTTGGTACTGACCCGGTTCAGCAAGGCAGTTCGCGGGGTCACCCGAGTCCAGCACCTGATCGAGCAGATGTGCTTTGAACGCTATGCCATGCAACGTCTCGATAAGACCGGCAACAAATACGAACTCCGCATACCCTGCCCATCCCGCGAGGCTCTGGATGAAACTATCTACGCCCTTATCGACGACATGCATCGAATCGCCGACGACAACCGCTGTTTTCTGGAAGCGACGGTCCGCGAACCGGCTACCGATTCGAATTGGGATTGATACCCGCCGCCGTGCGGCCCGGCGGGGAGTTCGGGAATGACCAGCCTTCACGAAACAGCCTACCCACGCCTTAAGCCGGATCCGTCGCCCAAGGAACTCGCCGAGCTTTACACTCCATCTGGCAAGGAACTGGTCTTCGTCTCTACCCTCGCCAAGCGGCCCCTGGCCCGAGTGGCAGCGTTGATGCACCTGAAGCTGTTCCAGCGTTTGGGCTATTTCATCCACTTGGCAGACGTGCCGGAAACGATCCGCGACCACATCGTCTCCCACGCTGGCATTGCCCGCCGGCCGACTTTCACCGATCTCAAGCGCTTCGAGGCTTCAGGTTCGCGCCAGAACATCGCGGCGGCGTTGCGCCGCTATCTGAACGTCCGGCCGCTCGATACCGCCGGCAACACCTGGCTCGGCCATGTAGCCAACACGGCGGCGGAAACCCGGCATGTAGTTGCCGACATCATCAATGTCATGCTTGAAGAGCTTGTGCATCACCGCTATGAACTACCTGCCTTCTCCGCCTTGGACCGGATTGCCATTCGCGCCCGGGAAGATATTCATCGTCAGCATTTCGCAGCCATCAGCGACCAGCTTAGCCCCAGCGCCAAAGCACTCATTGATGCGCTCCTGAAGACAGAATCCAGGGAAAAGTTCTCCGGATGGCAGATGCTCAAGCGGGAACCAAAGAAACCCACCAACAAGGAGACCCGCAGCTATCTCCAGCACATCCGCCGCCTCCAGCACCTGGTCGAGCAGCTACCGAAGCCGGATATCCCCGTTCCCAAGCTCAGACAATATCGTTTCATGGCGCGGGCATTGGATGCTAGCGAAATGGTCGAACTGAAGCCGCAAAAGCGCTATGCGCTAGCGGTGATATTCATTCGCGCACAATATGCCCAGAATCTGGACGATGCAGCGGACTTGTTCATCCGCCTAATGCAGAATCTGGAAAATCTGGCTGTGCAAAAACTGCTGGATTTCCAGCAGGAGCGCGTCCAGCGAACGGATATGCTGGTCAATCAGCTCAAAGACATCCTGACCGCCTACACATTGGACGGAACCGACACGCAGCGGGTCCATGCAATCGGCACGACCTTCGTTGCCGAGGTCGACGAGCTATTGGCGGAATGCGAGCAGCACTTGGCCTACGCCGGGCGCAACCATTTGCCGTTCCTACTCCAGCCTTACAAGATGGTGCGTGCCCAGTTATTGAACTGCATCCAGATCGTCTCGCCCCAGACCAGTACCGAGGATCGCGTAATCGAGAGGATGATTGAGGCACTCGATAAATTGCGTGCGAATCGTAGCGACCATGTGCCACTCTCGGCCCTGGGCCTAGACGAGGGAAGGGATTTTGGCTGGATGAACGCGCAGTGGCGAAAGCTGGTCCTGATCAAGTCGGCCGAGCGTGGCAGGCCGGATCTAGTGCATCGTCGCTACTTCGAGTTGGCGGTTCTGTACGAGATCAAGGAGGAGTTGAAGTCCGGCGATCTCTTCATTAAGCATGGGGAACGCTACGACGACTATCGGGAGCAGTTGGTCGATGACGCAACACTCGAACGTGAACTCACCGACTATGGCATTGTTACTGGTATCGAGATCCGTCCGTCGGCCTTCGTGTCCGGCCTCAGGGAGGAGATGGCCGATTTGGCAAGAGAGGTGGATGCTGGATTTCCGGAGAATGCCCATGCCGAAATTGTCGACGGTCGATTGATTTTGAAGAAACCGCCTCAGTCGGAACCCATCGCCGAAATCAAGCAACTGGACACGGAAATTATCGAACGGATGGAGTCGCTCAGCATTGTCGATGTGTTGATTGACGCGGAACGCTGGCTCGACCTGCACAAGTTATTTCGTCCTCTCGCGGGAACTGAGAGCCGGATCGAAGACTTGCGCATGCGCGTCATCACAACGCTGTTCTGCTACGGGTGCAATCTGGGGCCGACGCAGACAGCCAAATCAATTAAGGGACTCAGCCGGCGCCAGATTTCCTGGCTTAACTTGAAGTACGTCAGCGAAGATTTGCTCGACAAGGCCATTGTTAAGGTGATCAATGCCTACAACAAGTTCGAACTGCCTGGGTATTGGGGCACTGGCAAGCACGCGTCTGCCGACGGTACCAAATGGAACCTCTACGAGCAAAACTTGCTATCGGAACATCATATCCGTTATGGCGGGTATGGAGGCATTGGGTATTACCACGTTTCCGACAAACTGATCGCGCTCTTCAGCCACTTCATCTCGTGTGGCACCTATGAGGGCATTTACATCCTGGATGGCCTGATGGCGAACGAATCCGATATTCGCCCCGATACGCTGCACGGAGACACCCAGGCGCAAAGCTATCCGGTTTTTGCGCTTGCGTATTTGCTTGGTATCCAGCTTATGCCACGGATTCGAGGCATCAAGGATCTGGTATTCCATCGTTCCGACAGGCGCACCGCCTATAAGAATATCAATACGTTGTTTAGCGATGTCATCGACTGGAAATTGATTGAGACCCATTTGCCGGACATGCTTCGCGTTGCCGTGTCAATCAAGTTGGGCAAGATTTCGCCATCGACTATCCTGCGACGGCTGGGCACCCACAGCCGGAGGAACAAGGTCTATTTCGCTTTCAGGGAGTTGGGGAAGGTCATCCGGACCATGTTCTTGCTGAGGTACATCGGCGACGTCGAACTGCGCAAGGTGATTCATGCCGAAACCAACAAGACTGAACAGTTTCATCGATTTGCAAAGCTGTTATTCTTTGGCGGCGAAGGGATCATTGCCGAAAACATTCGGCACGAGCAGCGCAAGATCATAAAGTACAACCATCTGGTGGCCAACATGGTAATTCTGCACAACGTGGTCGAAATGACTCGTGTTCTGACCGACATGCGCACCGAAGGACATGAAATCACAGCCGCCTTGCTTGCCGGCGTAAAACCGTATCGATTGGAGTCAATCAACAGATTTGGGGACTACACGCTCGATTTCAGACGGAAGGTAGAGCCCTTGAAATTCGATGTGCCAATTATCCCAACAGAAACAGATGAATAGGGCAGTTTCTGCGGTTTTTTACATGAATCCCTGCCGACCCTCGATAGGCGATTATTGCGCGCTGCGACCATCAGCGCTGTCATGCCAGAATCAGACTGCGCATCAATATCAATATCCAAGGTCAGCAGATAATTGACAATTTCCACATGCCCTTCGAAAACGGCATAAATCAACGGAGTCCACCCCTTCGGGTCAATTTCTGCTCCTGCGGCAACCAATGCAGAGACGCTTTGCAGGTTTCCATTAAGCGCGGCCAACATCAACGCAGATTCACTATATTTGTTTTTTTTTCAATATATTGGCGCTATTTGTTAATAAAACTTCTAAGATGTGAAAGTCGCCGTTTCGGGCCGCCAGCATCAACAGCGTATTTCCCATTGGATCCGTTGTATTCACATCCATGCCGCGTTGCAGCAAATGAGACACTTTGACACTGTCCCGTTGATTCACTGCTTTCAACATGTCTTCATAAGCCCCTGCAATTGCAACAAAAGGGACAAGGATGCTTCCAAGAAATAGAAGCATCCGAAAAAAATACTTATCGATTCTGTGCATACACTTGCGCTGAGCGAAACAGGTGGAAAAAATTCCGCGTGGTGGCATCGGCGACCATTGCCACGCTCAACCCACGCAGACGTGCAATCTCTTCGGCAACATGCAGAACATAGCCCGGTTCATTGGTTTTGCCCCGATACGGCACCGGTGCAAGGTAGGGAGCATCTGTTTCGATCAATAGTCGATCAAGCGGAATTTGACTTGCTACCTCCTTGATTAGCTTTGCATTCTTAAAACTCACTATCCCGGAAAAGGAAATATAAAATCCCATCTCTAGGGCGGCCTCGGCGATATCCATGGTTTCGGTGAAACAGTGCATGACGCCACCGATGTTCTCCGCATGCTCATCACGCATCAATTGCAGCGTGTCCAATGCGGCGGCACGAGTGTGAATAATCAATGGCTTATCTGCTTGATGGGCTGCGCGGATGTGAGTTCGGAAGCGATTTCTCTGCCAATCCAGGTTTCCTTCTAGACGATAATAATCGAGGCCGGTCTCTCCGATAGCGACGACTTTGGGATGATGTGCCAGATTAACTAGCGTATCGATATCGGGCTCGCAACCGTCCCGGTTATCCGGATGAACGCCAACCGCAGCAAAAAATTGTGGGTACTTATCGACCAGATCAAGCATTGCCGGTATTTGTTCTAGGCTAACTCCGGCACAAAGTGCATAAGCAACGCCATTCTTTAGCATTAAATCAATAACTTGATCTGTTCTTGCGGCAAGCTCGGGAAAATCGATGTGGCAATGGGAATCAACCAGCATCAGGCTGTATCTCGGGAAATATTACTCATCAAACTCTCAAATAACACCAGGTTTTTTGTTTCTGCCTGACGTCAATAGACGCAGATAGCGGGTTGCCAAGTCTTCGAGAAACAATTGAGTATTCAAAGGATGCCTGACCACAGCTCGGATCTTTAGCAGGTCCTGATAGCAAGACATCAATCCGACCGTGGACACCCTGGCCACAAGTCCTTCAAGCTTCTTGCGCCAAGCTTCATGGTAACGCAGTTCCCCGACTGTCTTAAGCAAAAGCAAATCGAATAGCCATTTTTGCGTTGCCTCAACCAGTTGCGGCAAGCCAAATCCCTGCTCAGCCTTAAGTAACGAACTCCATTTTGCCGCCATTGCCACAGGGTCATCTGGGTTGTCGGCAAGCGTCTCTATTGCTTTTTGATAAGCATCCAATCTGCCCTGCTCTGCCCAATTTGCGGCCTGCAGAGGAGCGCCGCCAACCAATTGCAATAGTTCTGATGGCGACTTTACGCCTTCTGCAGCAAGCCATTGTTGAGCAAGTTGCTGGTTGGGGCATCCAAAGATTATCTTCCTGCAACGACTACGGATGGTCGGTAGCAAGTGCATCCATGCGCTAGTAATCAATATAAAATAAACACCTACAGGTGGTTCTTCAAGTACCTTAAGAAGTGCATTGGCTGCTGCCGAGTTCATGGCTTCAGCGGGAGAGAGAATGGCGATTCTTCTTCCACCTGCGTGACTGCCGATAAATATGAAATCATTTAACCCACGAATCTGCTCAACTTTTATCGTACCTTGTCCTGATTTGCGCAGGCTGGCGGCTGGAGGCGATTGTTCGTTTCCTTCCTCATCTTCGTCTTCGGGTTGGACCAGACGGAAATCGGGATGATTGCCTGACGCTAACCAAGTGCAAGAAGTGCAATGACCGCAGGGCAGCCGGTCTGAATGATTCGCCGCGTCATGCCCTTGACAGAGTAGCCGGGCAGCAAAAGTCCGTGCGAACGCCAATTTGCCCAGGCCTTCCGGCCCGGTCATAATCATTGCGTGAGGCATATTCTCTGTATCGCTAAGCAGTTGCCGCCAGAGAGGTTTTTGCCATTCGAATATATTCATTAACAAATAGTTAAGAGTGTTTTCTCAAGTATCAGGCGAATATCGATCAAGCGCTGTGTGGCATCAATCGAGATGATGCGCTGGGGTTCTAAGTCATGTCTTTCCAGATAAGCGCGACGTACTCGCTCGAAAAACTCCCTTTGCTCCAATTCGAAACGATCGGGGGTGTTTCCTGAACTGGCTAGGCGAATTCGTGCAACCTCAATCGGGACATCGAATAAAAAAGTGAGGTCGGGCTGCAGGTTGCCCTGTACCCAGGCTTCAAGCACTGCCAGCTTATCCTTGTCCAAACCTCGTCCACCGCCTTGATAAGCAAAGCTGGCATCGGTGAATCGGTCTGAAACCACCCAATCGCCGCGTTCCAGCGTTGGCAGGATTACTTTGTCTAGATGTTCTCGCCGCGCAGCGAACATCAACAATGCTTCTGTTTCAAGATGCATGGCATCCTTCAACAAGAGCTCCCGAAGTTTCTCTCCCAGCGGTGTGCCGCCTGGCTCACGCGTTGCCACAACTCGCTTGCCGCGCTGCTGCAGGAATTCCACCACCCAGCCGTGATGCGTGCTTTTCCCTGCGCCATCAATGCCTTCGAGTGTAATGAATTTGCCTCTCACAGGCTATTTCCTTCTCTGGTATTTATTTACCGCCCGATTATGTTCATCCAAATTGTGCGAGAACTCGCTCGACCCATCGCCTCGCGCCACAAAGTAAAGTTTGTCGGATTTGGGGGGATGCAGAGCTGCCTGTAGTGAGGCCAGCCCCGGCATGGCTATAGGGGTTGGCGGCAAACCAAGACGAATATAGGTATTGTAAGGGGAATCAGTGGCCAAGTCGCGTTTACGCAGGTTGCCATCGAATTTCTCCCCAATCCCGTAAATTACGCTGGGATCGGTTTGCAGCAGCATTCCTAGACGCAATCGATTGCTAAAAACTGCTGCGATTGCAGCACGATCAGCGGCATGGCCGGTCTCCTTCTCGATGATCGAAGCCAGGATAAGAGCCTGATAAGGCGTGCCAAGTTGAACAATCGGGTCGCGTTTCTGCCATTCGGAATGGAGTTGATGTTGCATGGCGCGATAGGCACGTTTCAGGATATCGAGGTCGCTGGAATTTTTCGCAAATAGGTAAGTGTCTGGAAAAAACAAACCCTCAGGATGCTTTTCGCTGGCATCCAGACGCACCAGGATGTCCTGGTCACTCAGCCTAAACGTATCGTGCCTGACCGATGGATGAGCGTCGAGCAAGGCACGCAGCTGTCGAAAAGTTTTCCCCTCGACAAAGACAATTTGATCTTGGTTGAAGTCGCCATGGGTGAGCTTTCCCAGCAAAATCAACGGGGTGACACCCTGCTCCACCGCATAGCTGCCAGCCTTGATTTCACTGGCTTTGTCGAGCAAACGTGCCAACAAAGTAAATTGCCACGGCTCAAATCCCAGTCCCGCTTCAGCCATTTGCTGTGCGGCGGTCCGCAAGGTGACTCCCGGCGGAATACTGAAATCAACCGACTTTCCGCCTTGCAGAGATAGGGGGGAATATGCAAACCATGCCAACCAGCCAGCAAAACAGACCGCCGTTAAAACTGCTAATAATGAAAAGTACTTTATGACACGCATCGAAGGTATGGAGCGAACTGATTGAAGGCGAAGCTATAATAACGCAACCTAAGTCATCCCCGAAGAACCCCTCACGATGAAACAAGAGTGGACTGATTTTCTAGTGCGGCAAGGCGCGCGCCATGATGGGCTGGATTTCGGAAAACCTGCCGAGGAACTGGCTCACGCGCAATCGGCCACTATTCTTACGCCATTGCTGGATCTGGCTTTGATCAGGGTGAGTGGAGAAGAGGCAAAGCTGTTTCTTCACAACCTATTGACAAATGATATCAAGAGATTGCGTTTCGATGCCGCCCAGCGAAACGGTTTGTGCAACCCTAAGGGACGATTGCTGGCGACATTCTTGGTTTGGTATGAAAACGCAGATTTGATGATCGCGGTATCTGCCGATTTGCATGCGGCCATCCTGAAAAAGCTCTCGATGTATGTGCTGCGTACCAAGGTCAAACTGACCGATGCCAGTGATGAGCGGGTGCTGGTGGGCTTGTCCGGAACACAGGTTGAAGCTGTGCTGGGGGGACTTGGCAATATCCCGGCTGGTACCATGACGGTTTCCAGTATCGAGCATGGTCACGTGATTCGCCTGGACGATCTGCGTTTTCTGCTGGCCTTGGATATTTCAGCGGCACCGAAGATTTGGCAGCGACTTGCTGTTGCTGCCCATCCGGCCGGCTTGTCCGCTTGGCACTGGCGGGAAATTACCTCGGGGATTCCCCAAGTGACAGCAGCGACATCCGAAGAATTCATTCCGCAAATGGTGAATTTCGATCTGATCGGTGGTGTCAGTTTTCATAAGGGATGCTATCCGGGACAGGAAATAGTGGCGCGTACCCAATATCTAGGCAAGCTCAAACGACGGATGTATCGGGCGCATCTGGAAACCGCGTCCACAAGTTTCGGCGATCAGCTCTATGCGCCTGAAACTGGTGAACAATCGTGTGGTCGAATAGTCAATATCGCACCTTCGCCGCAAGGCGGTAATGAATTGCTGGCAGTGATTCAATCGACTTGTGCCGATGCCGGTGAGGTACATCTGGGCAATCCCGTTGGCCCCAGTTTGGTTCTGCTACCCTTGCCTTACGCACTGCCTAACGAGGAAGCCAAAGTCTAAATTAATGTCATCTGGCGCACCGATAGTCCCAACTGCCTGGCGGCTTCTCCCTCTTGAGCCGCTTTTCCCGCACAGCTTCCACCTCCTTCAGCTGTTCCCTCTCTGTCCTGCTCATCGACAGTTCCCCCTCCACCTTCTTGCCCCTCTCGAAAATCAAAAAGGGACATTTCTACTTTGCTCAAAGGATATTACGACTTTGGGCTAACACAATCGCCCTGAAGATAGACACCGTCAATGTCACCAAGTAGAATTGCTTCGTCATTGGGGAGTAGTCGCCCTCCGCCCAGAGGGGCTTGCATCAACACACTTGGCCAGCAGGCCATGGTGCAAGCGGTTTCCAAACTTGGCAAGACCTTTGACCATATCGCCTTCGGACTGGCCGGAGAAGCGAAATGGTCAATTGTCTTTTTCCGGCCAAGGAGCATTAGCTTTGGAAGCC
>Ga0172380_10009468_pt1 | contig 10370 bp, 9 predicted proteins | sample Leawe162metaG_FD_119747 | JGI IMG/M metagenome (GOLD analysis project Ga0172380, IMG submission 119747) | Leachate microbial communities from a municipal landfill in Southern Ontario, Canada - Leachate well 162 metaG | ecosystem: Engineered > Solid waste > Landfill > Unclassified | place...
AGGCAGGGCCAACTGAATTCAAAGGCATCCTTGCCTATGACGTCAGCCGGTGGGGCCGTTTTCAGGATGCGGATGAAAGCGGTTATTATGAATACATCTGCAAGCGCGCCGGCATTACCGTGCACTACTGCGCAGAACAGTTCGAAAATGACGGCAGTCCCACGTCGAACATCATCAAGAGCGTGAAACGTTCGATGGCCGGCGAGTATAGCCGGGAGCTTTCGACCAAGGTTTTCCAAGGTGCCTGCCGGTTAATTCAGATGGGATTCAAGCAGGGTGGCACCGCCGGCTTCGGACTTCGTCGGATGCTGGTGGACCAGACTGGTGCTTCCAAAGGTATCTTGAAGTTCGGTGAGCACAAAAGTCTGCAAACGGACCGGGTGGTGCTGGTCCCGGGTCCTGACGAAGAGCAGGCCATCGTTCGCGACATCTACCGGTTGTTCATTCACGAAAAGAAGACCGAACGTGAAATCGCCGAGATCCTCAATTCGCGGACCATTCTTACCGACCTCGACCGGCCTTGGTCCCGAGGGACCGTGCATCAGATCCTGACGAATGAAAAATACATCGGGAACAATGTCTATCACCGGACCTCCTTCAAGCTGAAGCGAAAGCATATCGAAAACCCACCTGAGATGTGGGTCCGGGCTGACAACGCGTTCCCGCCGGTCGTGGATCCGCTGGAATTTGCCGCGGTGCAAGAAATCATGACGGCCCGGGCTAAGCGTTATTCCAACGACGAGATGCTCCACTCCCTGAAAACGCTCTGGTCGCGTCATGGGCGGGTGTCCGGTCTCTTGATCGATGAACAAGATAACATGGCATCCAGTGCGGCGTTTCGGAGCAGGTTTGGTAGTCTTCTTCGGGCCTACGAACTGATCGGGTATACCCCCCGGACGGATTACTCCTTTCTGGAGATTAACCGGTATCTTCGCGACCGGCATCCGGAAGTCGTCCAGGAGGTCATTACCAGATTGGCATCTCTAAATGTGCAGGTGGCTCGTGACCCCAAGACCGACCTGCTGACCTTGGATCAAGAACTGACGGTTTCCTTGGTGCTGGCGCGGTGTCTTCGCTCCGATGCGGGGACTTCACGATGGATGCTCCGTTTCGAAGAAGGGCACGCGCCCGACCTCACCATCGCCGTGCGCATGGATGAAACCAATCAAGCGATTAAGGACTATTACCTCTTCCCGGCGATTGATCTGAGTATGACCCAACTTCGATTGGGCGTGGATAATCCTGCGCACCTCGATGCCTACCGGTTCGACGATCTTGAGTTCTTTTTCCACATGGCAGAACGGGTTTCCGTGGAGGACGCGGCATGAAAAAATACGACGAGTCCCACGTGTTCATGATCCCCGTGAAGCAGATCCGAGTCATCAATCCCAGAAGCCGAGACCAGAAGGCGTTTGGAAGAATCGTTGAAAGTATCGCCGCGGCCGGACTCAAGCGGCCAATCACTGTAACGCTAGGGCAACCAGGCGATGATCATTCTGAGATGTTCGACCTGGTGTGCGGTCAAGGCCGGCTGGAGGCGTTCATTCAGCTCGGGGCCGAGGAAATCCCTGCGTTTGTGCGCAACCTTTCAATGGACGAAAGTTTGCTGGCCAGTCTGATCGAAAACATCGCCCGCCGCAGGGTCAGCACCATTGACCAGGTGAAGATGATTCAGTGGATGAAAGATCAGAAAAATGATTCTGCTGATATTGCCGAGAAAACCGGTCTCGGAGAGTCCTATGTGAAGGACATACTTGGCATGCTTGAGCGCGGAGAGGAACGGCTGCTGGACGGTGTTCTTCATGGCCGCATACCAGTCACCATCGCCAATCAAATAGCGGGTCTTTCCGATGAAGAGTCCCAGCGGCTGCTCACAGAAGTTTATGAGAAGAAGGAAATGACGCAAAAGACACTGCGGGCCTTCAAGCGTATCGTGGACCTTCGGCGCTCATGCGGGAAAGCATATGGAGAGCGACATCGCCGAGGGAGTGGACCGCGAAGAAGTGCTGAAAGTCTTATCCGGGCGTATCGCAAAGAGACTCAACGCCAAAAGCTGATGGTGAAGAAGGCGAAGCTTTGCCAGACGCGGCTGCTCTCGGTTGCAGCGGCGTTCAAGGTGCTGCTGCGGGACGAGGATTACATCACGCTTCTGCGTGCTGAAAAGCTTGATACGATCCCCAAGTTTCTGGCCGAGCGAGCCAAGGAGAACGCATGAAGACCAAGCCCAAAGCAGCTTTCGAGATGGACGGCGTCACACTTCCGCTCAGCGCGATTCATCCTATCCGGCAGATTTTGCCTCGAGATAATGCGTTTGGGAAATACACGACCGTTTTAGCTTCCATCAGGGAGGTGGATGTCATCGAGCCGCTAGTGGTGTTCCCGTTGCGGGGATCTCGGGGCGCCTATCAACTGCTCGATGGACACCTGCGTTTAAAAGCACTCCTGGAACTTGGTCGCAGCGAGGCCTTCTGCTTGGTGTCTACAACGAACGATGCTTACACCTACAATGATAAGGTGAATCGGATCCCGCTCATCCAAGAGCACAACATGATCCGGGAGGCGGTTAAAAGAGGCGCCACGTCAGAGAAAATTGCCAGGGCGCTGAACGTCGATGTCGCGCAAATCACCCAGCGTCTGAACATTCTCAATGGCATCCATCCGGACGCGATTGAGCTGTTGAAGACAAAGTTGATTAGCGCCAATGCCCTGAGGTTGTTTCGAAAGGCAAAGGCCGTCCGGCAAATCGACATGGCTCAACTGATGGTCGCTGCGAACAACTACACGTGTGCTTACGCTGAGGCGCTGATAATCGGCACGGCGGCGGACCAGCTTGTTGAGAAACACCGGACGAAAACAAAGCCGGGCATATCCGATGAGGATATTTCAAAAATGGAAAAGGAGATGGAATCGCTCGAACGCGACTATCGCCTCCACGAAGATCAATTCGGGGAAAACTCCCTGCACCTTAATGCCGCGCAGCGTTACGTGAAGCGACTGCTGGAGAACACGAAGGTCCGCCGATTTTTCGGTAACCGTTACCCGGAGATCTTCGAGGAACTCCAGGAACTTGCCGTGCTCGAGGTCATTTAATTTCTCACCCGGCAACGGGTGAGTTTAGTTCAGAGGGTTGGCGCCCGTATGCCGCAACGTCTAAAGCCGTCACTGGCGAATAATGGCACGAGGCTTCGGCTTGGTGAAAATTACGTTCTTTGAATCGGACAGCCAATAAGAGCCGCCCCGGTGCGTTGCCGGGGCGGCTTTCCGACTCTCATTCAGATGAGGACCGCGGCACCATGGCCAACGGATGGGATCTGTTACCCGAGCATTGGCGCGCACGGCGTCCGGCAAATAGTCCTGAGCCGAGTAACACTTCATCGACTGCTGATCCGCAAATCACGCAGGTAGCGACTCCAGGCGAAAGTATTTCGTCACTTTGCTCGTGTCCTTTACTGGGTGCCTTGGTGGCAGAATTTGAAGCCGGATCGGCTTCTGCGGCTGTGGGAAAGACCCGCCAAGGTATGCTGGTATCCAAATATTTTCGGGCGATGGCCGGCACGATTTCCCCCGGTGCTCCAACAAAGACCCACGCCTCGTTTCCGGGGTATACGCGGAGACCAATCTCACGTGCCAGCCAGTTGGTCAGCCGCTGTCTTTGTTCCAATAGAATCGTCCTATACAGAAGTGCTCCTTCCGGCAGTCCATTCACTTTGGGAATTACCCATGGGGCATTCATCGCACGCTCTGCTGCCAAACGCCGTTCTTGCTCCAGTTTTTCCACCTCTCGGCGCTCTGCCTGTTTACTCTGCAACCAAGTGCGGAATATTTCCTTTTTCTCATTATACTCCGGGTGGTGTAGGAATCCACGTCCCGTATCCTGCTCACCGAGCCACCGCCTCATTTTTCCACGGGCAGCTTTGGCTTCGGCAACCTTAGCATCTTTCTCTTCGTCACATGTATCCCACCATAGACTGACGTAATAGCTCAGATTGATTGCCAAGACTCTCCAACCTGGTTCGACAGGTGCGCGACTCACGTCGTCGCGATTCTTTAGGTGTGAAAGAAAATGGACCGCGAGCTTATGTTCAGGGGACGAAAAATCGGCTCGATCCACTTTGGATTCGGTCAAGGAGCATGCGTGTAATTGGAATCCGCCAGGCATGATTATGCATCCGGGATCAATCACCCATACCTTGCGGAAAAAATCGGCCTCTTGTTTTGGCTCAAGATGGGCACCAAATTCGTGGGCAAGATGCCGACGCATCATGTGTCCAGGGAGGGCAAGCCGTGCATCAGGAGCAGCCAGCAGTTGGGCCGCCATGCCAAATAGCGATGATTCCAGCGCGTGCCGGCATTCCCGCCGGTCGTGATGTGCGAAGTGATGTGTTCGTTGTTCGCCTTTTTTAGCCACCACAGGCCCCTTGCATGAAGGGCAACTACACGCACAGCTCAGGCCGCGTTCGACCTCGCTTACGTCACGCCAATGTCCGGCTGCATCCATTGCGAATGGAATCGCCAGATCACCACGAGACTGGGGCTCAAACCAATTCATCATGTGCGGCGAAGCGGATCACATAAATCCAAGCTCTCTCATCGTCCCATTATGCTTTTTGCATCCTCGGCAAGAACCGCACGGAATGTCGGAAATGTGGCATGAATGCGTCCACGCCAAATAATCCTGCGGAGCCTTTGCCAAGCGAACCAACTCCACCGTTGTGAGACGCCGGGCGGGTGCAATCAACCGAAGCCCGCCCTCTTGTAACGATAACAGTCGGTCTATCGTTTCAATAAATTCCAAGCGGCCGTCTTTATGAAGTTCATCACCGGCAACGGTTCCGATGGCCAAAGTCGAATGCCCCGAGCCAACCATCTTCATAGCCGCAAGCGTCACCAGCATTTGATTTCGAAAGGGCCACCATTCAGGCGATATCGCTGTTTCTCCTGGTGGCTTACCCGCCATATTGCCTTGCCCCAGCGCTGACAGATCAGCGCGGATTGTTACAAACGGCATTTCCAGAGTTTGGGCTACTGCGGTGGCAGCCTTGTGCTCCGCGAAGGCGGACCGTTGCCCGTAATCGATGAAAATGCCGAGAGATGGACGGCGCCAAAAAGCAATCGCGGCAGAATCAATTCCGCCGGAAAGGAGCACCGCCTCGGTATTCATTTAGCCGATGAAGTTGCTGCCCAGTAAGCGTGATAAGCCGCACTCCCGAAATCGTCGAATAACTCGCAGCCCGTCCCCTCCAGCATGGTTTCGTGTAGTCCGACAGGACCCTCGGTCCGAAGACACACTACGGGGATATTTTTGGATCGGGCATAGCCAATCTCAAAGATGGTTCCTGGGTCTAGACTATCGAGTAACGCAAACACCACGTCGGACTCTTCGAGTGCATCCAAGTCTTGTTTGGCGATCTCCGAGCTTCTGAGCACACCAATCCCGACATCGTGATAAGGCGAAAAGACGGAAAATCCTAAATCTTCCAAGACCCGTCTCGCATGACCAACCCACCAGAGTTGTGGTGCCGTAAAAAATGGCCCCGCTAGGTAGGCGCGTGGCGGTTTTGGCCGTTCCACAAATATTCTTTCCCTAGCACCTGCGACCGCGTCCATCTGCAGAGGGAAAATGGGGGAGTTGCACCATGCGGCGGTCGAGCGGGATGCCGTGACCGCAGCATCAAATGGATTGATTCCTTTGGCCCCCCATTCGCGGGCGAAAATTGCGCTAAAAACGTCTCCAGATCCCACCAAGAAGCAGAGTGACGTTTCAAAAACAGGAGCCCATTTGGCTTCTGCTTCGGTGCATACCAAGGCGCCGCGAGGACCGTCCTTAACTATCACCACCTCTACCTTTTCACCGGCACGAATTTTCTGAGCTGCCGTGACGATGTTTTTTTCCTGAGCAAGCGTCGTGGCCTCACGATAATTCAACACAATCGCCGTGCGTTTGGCGGATGACCCAATTGACCGAAGAGACCTCGGGTCGGCCGGCGACTGAGGGTCGTAGATTAGACACTCGGCCTTTACGCTGAAACACTCTTCTACCATCCCGAATTGCAGAGCGCATTCAGCCTCGACGATCTGCTTTGTGCTTAATGGTTGGGGTGGCGGAGATAACTTTCCGCCGCTCAAAGTGTGAAGATACCAGAACCGATAAGTTTGTTCGCTAGGAGTAACCCGCAACGAAATGCCGTGCGTGGCAGCTTTCAATTGTGCGTGTCGCACAAACTCAGCGTTCGCTACCGTCTCATACGTGATCGCCAATCCACTATCGGCCAAGGCGCAAGCCGCTCTTAAACCGGAGCCGTAAACGTCCTCGTAACGAGGAAATGCACACGTTTCCCCGTAAGTCCCTCCAATGACTACGAGTGACGAATGCGAACGCGGCATAGACCACCTTGGATTTGGAGAACGTGGGCATAGTAGGTATGCCCCTCGTCTATGCAGTCGATTAGCTGCAAGGCCTGTGGAGATGTAATGGAGCCTAGCACCCCGGCGTCGCTTACAACGACAGCCACCCTCGATCCCCCGGCATTTCGAACTTCTACCCTGAGAATCCGATCCACGCGCACCAGTGCCAACAGCTCGGGATTGGGAGACGCAAGAGCCGCCTCAAAGGTTAAAAGTTCACAGCTGGAGCGTGGCGGACCGCCACCCCCGCCGCCGCCGCCGATATCGTAACCGCCACCTCCTCCAGCAAAGCTCATAAATCGATAGCAAATAGAAGCTTCTATTTGCTGTCGAGAACTATGCAGCAGCCTCCGAGCTAGTGGTTATCGACCTGAATATATTGATGCCTATCCGCTCCGAATCTTTCATCGTGCGCCAGATGAGCACATCCAACCGTCGTGCTTCTTCTCCCAGTGCTTTGGCGAAACGAAGGAAAGCTTCTTCAAGCTCCAGATAACGCGAAGTAAGATTGGTTTCGCTGCCCCCATGAAAAATACCGGCGATCACTCCAGCCCGAAAAACATGGATGTCTATCACGGCAACGTCATTTGAATGCAGCCAGTTTCTCGTAATCCAAGATGAGGTTTTCCATCCGATTCCATCGAATGAGAGAAGCCATTGGCGAAATTCTGATGCGTTGTCTGGGGGTTGCTCGCAATCCAGCCGATTTAAAGCTGAGGCAATAAACAGAGATTTTTTCTTCGGGAATCGATATCTGGCGGACTGGCCGCTGCCGGCGATCTGCAGGGGAGCCCTCAGGGCTTTTTCGATCCTTGCGGGGCTTCTTTTCTGCATCGGGGTCAAAAGCCCTTTTTTATGTAACTGAACAAACGCAGCTTGAGCCATCTCGGCCGAGATGCCGTAGCCACCGAGTAAGCACGCGGTCACTTCTTCATGGAGAGACGTGCCAGTCGTATAATCAAGATATGCAGATTCATTCCGGTTTTTTGCATACCAAAGTTGGGTCTTCCAGTAGGCAGGCGTAAACAATGCACCTGCATCTCCCCACGGCATATTATCTACGAGAACGTCACCTGTCTTTGGTAAATCCAATCTGATGACAGCGTCCTCAATGATGTCGTAAACCGTTTGGCCCATTGCTGAACTGCTTGAACTCATATCCAAGTTATGCAAATAAATTTGCATAACTTGTGATCGACCCCGTCAAAATTTCAGCCGCCATCACCGAGAAGATGGACATCAAGAAATTGAGCCAGGTCGAGGTGGCAGGACTTACTGGCCTGAGCCAGTCGCAGATCAGCAGATTTCGCGCAGGGAAATTTAGAAGAGAGAGTCACAATCTAAAAAAACTTTGCCGAAAGCTGGATGTAGAAATCGGTGCTCCTGTCACTGACGGGCAAGAGGTGTTACACGTCGTTCAGAAACTTCTTCGCGTTGAGCCACGTAAAACGGACGCAATGCGACGGTTGGTGGAGGCGCTGCATGAACTGATCACAAATTAGTTCATGCAGCGCTCGATCCGCCACGGCCTGCTATATCCAGCGCGAAAGGTGATCGCCAGCCTCACCGCTAGGCTGAGGCTCGAACCAATTCATCTATTCAAGGAAGGGCTGATTATGGCCGCATTATTCGACCAGCATCTTGAAGACGGCGTCCACCTGATCGCGGTAGAACTCGATGGTGAGCTTTGTCCAGAATTCATCCGGCAGATCGTTGAGCTGCCGGCGTGCGGATACTGGCAGGAGCAACGTTTGAGCGCGTTTGTCTATGGCGATCTCGGCAACCTTAATGGCGTTGGGCAGGATTTCGATGGAGCCGCCTAGGTTAAGGGACCCTACGATGATGGCGCCACCTCGGGTGTTCTTTCCCAGCAACGAGCTGCACAATGCGACCAACACGGGCAGGCCGACACCGGCACCCGTCTTCTCGGCATCGACAGCACGCATCTGAATTGAGAACTCTTCTTCGCGAGGGTTGCGGTCGCCGACCAGTTCCTTGGCCCGGTTGTAGAGATTTTGCTCACCGACTCTAACACTCTCACGAAATGATGGCGGTGTGGGTTGATTAAGAATCCGGACTCCGGAACCGGGCCCGCATGTTACTTCCAAACGGTAGAGAGATGGACCGGTTTCCGGCGAGCCAGGGCTGATCGCCCATACCTGCCCGGGTGGAAGGGGATCTGTTTCGATGGCTTCATCGCTATGCAGCTCGGGGGTTGAGACGAATTGCTCTACTCCGTCAGCGCCGAGGATGTAGCTGAAGTGGGTGTTTCTAAATTCACTTTTGAAGACGCGTTTTTGCTGCTCCTTAACACGACGTCGCGCTTCCAATGCCAGACGCACCATCCACTCTAGGTCTTCATCCGATACAGACTGGTCTGGATTTGGGAACACTAGCTTCAGAAGACCGTTAAGGGTCTTGTTCACTGCCTCTATGTCGCGACCACTGAGGGCACCCCCGAGGTGAACTCGGCCTTGGATCTGATTGAGGCGGTTCGTGGAACGTAGGCGCGTCCACGCTTCGCTAAGATAGTCGCTCACAAGTCCGAAGTGCCCAGTGAGGTGTTCGTTGGGGCTGACCTTGGGGAAGTCCCATCCCGGCACATAAGCATGAATGCGATCCATGAACGCCGTGTCGTCTCGCATCTCGGGTGGCAGCGGGCTGAGCAGATGGCCGACGCGTTGCTGTTGCTCCACGTCCACATCAAGATTGCCCACCATCACCATACCGCCTTCGGCGCGGATATTCTCTTTGCCGCGGCTAAACTGTCCCGAAGCCATGTATCCCTTCATGATATTCACGCCATCCTTCTGATCGAAGGAAATGCCCGAGACTTCATCGAAGCACACCACGTCATACTGGCAGACCAAACCACGTGCTCCGCTGGCGTTGTTAACAAACATTTTTGCGACTGTCGCCTTGCCGCCGGAAATGAGGTGGGCGTAGGGCGAGATCTGCTGGAAAAGGTGACTCTTACCGGTGCCGCGCGGTCCAAGCTCGACGAGGTTATAGTTACGTTCCACGAACGGAACCATCCGCAGTAGCTGAACCTTCTTCGCTCGTTCGCTGAGCGACGCGGGTTCCAGTCCTATGGAACGGATCAAGAAATCGATCCATTCTTGAGCGGTGAAAGCCATGCGGCCCTTCCCGTAAGTCTCCAAAACGTCGGATTTTGACATTTGGATGGGGCGGATGGCGTCGATTTTGAAAGGACGGCCGCCCTGTTGCTGCGCGATCAGACCGTCGTAGCTTAGGGTAACCTCCGCATAGAAACCGTCCGTCAGCATGCGTTCGTTATCTCGAACCATATCGTCGGGAATGCGGACATCGCGGAGGGCAAGGCTGGGAAGCTCGGCGATGTAGCAGTCGTTCTTCGGATCAAGGCGGGCCTTTACGATGTCGATGATGCGAACAGTGCCGTCTTCTTTGGCGCGGGCCTTGAACAACTCTTCGTCACCTGTGCGCACCGTGCGGTCTTTGAGCTGTTGCTCCACGATAGCCAAACCCTCGGCGATCTCCGCTTCGTTGGTGCTGGCACAGTAGCGGCCGAGGAGAAACTCCACCACATAAGTGGGCACGGGGTATTGGCGGGAATATTTCCGCACGAGATCCTTGCGCACGAGGTAACCGTCATAGGCCGAAGCGGCGAGGTTATCCAAGGAGTCGAGTTGCATGGGCATGGTATTTAAATTTCTCCGACAGTGGTTGATTGGTGGTCGATGACCTGACCGGCTGCATCAAGTAGGACGAGGGTGGCGGCGGCCCCTTCGTTGGCGTCATCTTTAACCGCGAGGCTGGCGGTGCCTTGGGAATCCAGCTCCCTCGGGGCGACGGCGAAGGATGAGGAGGCCTGTTTCCAATTAGCGCGGAGATCTATGCGCAAGCCCGGCTGGACTCCCGTAATTTGCACGCGACAGCGAAGGCCGCGCCATACGATCCCAGTGATCTTGGCCTGGATGGCAACG
>Ga0172380_10009469_pt1 | contig 10370 bp, 8 predicted proteins | sample Leawe162metaG_FD_119747 | JGI IMG/M metagenome (GOLD analysis project Ga0172380, IMG submission 119747) | Leachate microbial communities from a municipal landfill in Southern Ontario, Canada - Leachate well 162 metaG | ecosystem: Engineered > Solid waste > Landfill > Unclassified | place...
GCCCGCTACGCCACCACGGTCGCATGCGCGGTAGATGCCGCCACGACATCCCTCCCTGCTGGCAAGACCGTCGTGACCGGTTATCCGGTACGCCCGGAGTTCGCGCTCGCCACCCGTGAGGAGGGCATCGCGCGGTTCAACCTGGACCCGGCGCTCCCGACGATCCTCATCGCCGGCGGCTCCCTGGGGGCACACTCGATCAACGTCGCGGTCGCACGAGCGTTGCCACTGTGGTTGCAGGACGCACAGGTCATCCACGTCTCCGGCCGCGACGAGGAAAGCTGGCTGGAGGAGGAGCGCGACCGGCTCTCCGCTTCTGCGCGTAGCCGCTACCACCTGTTCGGGTACACAGACGAGATGCCCTGGGCGATGGCCGCCTCCGACCTGGCGGTGATGCGGGCGGGCGCCTCCACGTTGGGTGAGCTGCCGATCGCCGGGCTCCCGGTGGTCTCCATCCCCGGTGCCTTCTCCGACCAGGCAGTGAACGCGGAGTACCTCGCCTCCCACGGGGCTGCGGTCCACCTGCCCGCAGATCGCATCGCGGAGCTGGAGACGCTCGTGATGGCGCTCGTCCACGATCCCGCGCGTCGCGAGGAGATGGCGCGGGCCATGCGCGCGCTCGCGCGTCCGGACGCCGCCGCCCACATCGCCAGCATCGTGCGCCAGGCTGCCGGAGTGCAGGAGGCCGCCGCATGATCGGCCTGAAGCCTCGACAGCAGCGCCGCAATGGCAACGGCATCCCCAAGCGCGTCCACCTGGTGGGAGCCGGCGGCATCCACATGTCCGCCATCGGCCAGATCCTCTTGCAGCGCGGGCATCGCGTGACCGGCTCCGACCTCACGCTCTCCGAGCACACCCGCCGCATCGAGGCGCTGGGCGGGCGGGTCTTCCAGGGGCACGCAGCCGCGAACGTGGGGGACGCAGAGCTGCTGGTACAGACCGCCGCCGCGAAGAGCGACAACCCGGAGGTTGTGGAGGCCCTGGCGCGGGGCATCCCGGTGATGTCGCGTGCGGAGATGGTGCAGAAGCTCATCGCGGACCGCGATGTCATCGCGATCGCGGGTACGCACGGCAAGACCACCACCACGTCCATGACTGCAGTCATGTCGGTGAAGGGCGGGCTTGACCCGCTTGTCCTCGTAGGTGGCGACATGCGCGATCTGGGCGACGCGAACGCCCGCGACGGTGCCGGGCGGATCGCGATCGTGGAAGCGGACGAGTACGCGCGCGCCTTCCTGCAGTACGAGCCACGCATCGCCGTCGTGACGAACATCGAGGCCGACCACCTGGACATCTACGGCACAGAGCAGTCGCTGCGCGACGCGTTCGCGGACTTCACGCGCCGGCTCACCGATGACGGCATCCTCATCGTCTGCGCGGACAACCCCTACGCCGCGGCCCTCGGAGGCATGCGCGAGGCGGAAGGCGCTCGTGTGGAGCGCTACGGCATCGACGCGTCCGACGTCGAGTGGCGCGCGACGAAGGTCCGCGGGAACGACCGTGGCGGCATGGACTTCGTGGTGCTCCTCAACGGCCAGGAGCTCGGGCGCATCTCCCTGGCCGTCCCGGGACGGCACAACGTGCTCAACGCTCTAGCCGCGCTCGCCGCCTCCATGCGCGCAGGCGTGGACTTCCACCGAGCTGCGGCCGCAGCGCAGGACTTCCTTGGCGCGCGCCGTCGTTTCGAGGTGCTGGGAGAGGCCGCGGCCTCCGACGGCGGAACGGTCCTGCTGGTGGACGACTACTCCCACCACCCCACGGAGATCCGCGCGCTCCTGTCCGCAGCACGTGGCCGGTTCCCCGGGCGGCGGCTGGTGGGCTGCTTCCAGCCACACACCTACACCCGCAGCCAGTACCTCCTGGAGGACTTCCGTACCTGCTTCGAGGGGCTGGATGCCCTGTACGTCCTACGCACCTACGAAGCCCGCGAGGCCCCCGATCGAGGGATGGATGCCCGCACGCTGGCCTCGGAGATCGCGCGCCCAGCGCCGGTCTACGTCGACTCCTTCGAGGAAGCCACCGAGCGGATCGCTGCCGACCTCGTGGGTGGGGACGTCCTGTTCACCATCGGCGCGGGCGACGTGACCGAGCTGGGGCCCCTCCTGCTGGCGAAGCTGGGAGGTACGGCATGACCTCCTCGCAGCAGTCTCGACAGCGTCTGGTGCTCATCTGCGGCGGACGTACTGCCGAGCACGAGGTGTCCGTGACCTCCGCACGTGGCGTGATGCGGGAGGCTGACCCCGCCCGCTTCGAGGTGATCCCCCTGGGCATCACCAAGGGCGGCGCGTGGCTGTCGGTGGAGGAGACGCGGGCGCGTCTCGCTCGCGCTGACGCCGGGGAGCGTCGCGACATCGGGGACGACGTCGGCGCAGGCATCCTCGCGTTCCCGGAAGCGATGGCAACGCTGCACTCCGCGGACGTGGTCTTCCCGATCGTGCACGGCACGTTCGGCGAGGACGGCACCATGCAGGGCCTGCTGGAGATGGCTGAACTCCCGTACGTGGGGCCGGGCGTTGCTGCCAGCGCGGTGGGCATGGACAAGGACCTGATGCGCGCCGTCTTCAGCGCGCACGACATCCCGCAGACGCGCTACATCGTCCTGCGCGACGAGGACACCCGCGCCCCCTCTGATGCGACGCTGCGCTCGGTTGCGAGCGAAGTCGGGTACCCATGCTTCGTGAAGCCCGCCAACGGCGGCTCCTCCGTCGGCATCTCCAAGGCCCGCTCGCAGGAGGACCTGGGCGAGGCGATCGCGGCGGCGGCGGCCTTCGACCGCAAGGTGCTCGTGGAGGCAGCGGTCACCGGCCAGGAGGTCGAGTGTGCCGTCCTGGGCCACCGTGACCCGCAGCCGTCCCCGCTGGGCGAGATCCGCCCGACCACCGAGTTCTACGACTATCAGGCGAAGTACCTGGACGACTCCGCGGAGCTCATCGTCCCGGCCCGTGTGGACCCCGCCACGGCGAAGCGCGTGCAGGAGTACGCGGTGCGCGCGTTCCGCGCGCTGGACTGCTCCGGGCTGTCACGCGTGGACTTCTTCGTGGAGCCGGACGGCAACGTGAAGTGCATCGAGGTGAACACGCTCCCCGGCTTCACGCCGATCTCGATGTACCCGCGCCTCTGGCAGGAGGCCGGCGTCTCCTACCGCGAGCTGGTGTCGCGCTTGGTGGACTTCGCGCTGGAGCGGTTCCGGGAGGAGCGCGTCCATGCGTGACTTCCTCCGGAACCTCCGCCTGCCCGGCAGCAAGCCGCGCGCGTACCGCGGTCGGCTCGGTGGCGGCCCGATCGGGCGAGGGCGCCCTGCCCCACGCCGCGCCTACGCCGTCACCCGCGTGGAGGCGCCGCGGCCGAAGCGGGAGTGGAACATCCCCTGGCGGCGCATCGGGCTCGTCACGGGGAGCGTCGCGTCCGTCGCTGGCATGCTCTACGGCGTCGCCTGGCTGGTCACCGGGGACACACTGCGTGTTCGTGAGATCGACATCACTGGCGCCCAAATTGTCGCCCCCCACGTCGTCGCGTTCGTCTCCTCGGTCGGCGGCGACTCGATGTTGACTGTGGACATCGAGTCCGCGGGCGACGCCATCGAGGCGATCCCCGGCGTGAAGTCCGCCACCGTCGAGCGCACCTGGCCGCACGGAATCCGCATCGCGATTGTGGAGCACCAGGCGTGGGGCTACTGGCAGGCTGCCGGCCGCATCTACACCATCGACCGCGACGGCGCGGTGCTGCAGGCTTCCCGCCCGGCATCCAAGAACGCCCCCACCATCATTGACCTCGCCAGCCCGCGCGACCTTGCAGAAGGTGACGTGAGCGACCCGGACACCGTCCGGCTGGTGGCGCGCCTGCTGGACGACGGCGTGCTGCGCGGACTCAACCCGTCCGCCTTCCTCTTTGAACGAGACCGCGGACTGACCGTCGTTGCCGACGAGGGTCCGGATGCGGTGTTCGGTGATTCAAGTAACTACGAGTTCAAAGTGCAGGCGTTCGAAGCCGTGCTGCGTCAGTTGCAGGACGAGAACGCCGGTCCTCCCCAGGTAGCGGAAGTCGACCTCCGCTTCGGCCGGAATGTGGTGCTGCGATGACCAAGGACGGACGCTGATGGCTACCCAGACCATCGCTGCAATCGACGTCGGCACGACGAAAGTCTGCACGATCGTCGCGGAGGTCTCTCCGCATCAGGACCTGCGCATCCTCGGGGTCGGTGTTGGGCCGTCCTCCGGGTTGTCGCGGGGCATGGTGGACAACATCCAGGCGGCGATCGAAGCGATCGCATCCTCAGTGGAGCGCGCTGAACGTGCGTCCGGCACACGCATCCTTTCTGCGCACGTCGGCATCGCCGGCCCGCACGTGTCGTCGATGAACTCGCGCGGCATCGTCGCGATCGCCGACCCGCGCAACCCGATCGCTGACGGCGACATCCACCGCGCCCTCGAAAGCGCGCGCATCGTCAATGTCCCCACGAACCGCGAGGTTATCCACGTGGTGCCACGGTTCTACGTGGTCGATGGCCAGGATCACGTGACGGATCCTGTAGGAATGTTCGGATCTCGGCTGGATGTGGAAACCCATGTCGTCACTTCGTCTACATCGGCCATGCACAACCTCATGCAATGCGTGGAAGGTGCAGGGGTACGGGTCGAGTCGCTAACGCTCGAGCCCCTCGCCTCCGCGGAGGCAGTGCTGTCCAGCGAGGAGATGCAGCAGGGCGTCGTCATCGTCGACATCGGCGGCGGCACCACAGACGTTGCAGTCTTCATCGATGGTGCAGTGGTCCATACCGCCGTGCTCCCCATCGGCGGCGTCCACATGACGCGCGACCTTGTGGTCGCACTGCGGGTACCCCAGCCATCCGCGGAGCAGGCCAAGCGGAAGTTTGGCCACACCATCCCCTCCATGGTCGCCGACGACGAAGAGGTGGAGGTTGAAGCGTTCGGCTCTGAAGGCGCGAAGTTGGTGCCGCGTCGCCTGCTGGCACAGGTCTTGCAGGCGCGTACCGAAGAGCTGTTCGAGCTGGTGCTGGCAGAGATCCGTCGCGGGGCCGACCCCGAGATGCTCTCAGCCGGCGTGGTGCTCTCCGGCGGGGCCTCTGGCCTCCCGGCGATCGACCTCCTCGCGGAGGAGGTGATGGGGCTCCCGGCCCGGATCGGGCGTCCGCGTCACTTGGCGGGGTTGTCAGACCTGCTCCATGACCCGGCGTATGCAACGTCGGTAGGCCTGCTGCGGTGGGCCCTGAAGGAGCAGGAGATCATGTTCCGTTCCACGGCGGCCCCGGTGCCGGCGCTGGGCGGGATCTTCAAGAAGGTGGCGCACCTGATGCGGGTGATCCTCCCGCAGTAGCGGAAGGACTCCCTCAGGTAGCCGGGCTTCGGAGAAGTGAGGCATGCAATGACCGAGCAGGAACGTGCGCAGCAGAGCATGGGCGGCGGGACGCTCTTTGACTATCTAGCTGCCGCCCGGCAGGAGCAGCAGGATCGCCGCCTGTCCGTCGTCCCCCCATCCGGGGTGGACGCAGACGAGGACGAGACTGGCGACGACGCACCTGCCCTCTCGGCAGCCGACGCACCAGCGTCCGGCCTAGAACGGTCGGAGGCGGAGCGTGTCCCGACAGTGGAAGTCCCGACGTTAGAAGTCACTGCCGACGATGGCGAATCCGCCGCCCTCGCATCGGCCTCGGAACACACCCCAACGGCCACCTCGCGCCCGCAGCGGGACGAGGATGGCCGGCTGGACCTGGCGGTGGAGCCCCCACCCCCGGGCCTGGCATCCGAGTACGAGGCGATGGCAGCGGGTGCCGTCGCGGCAAGCCGGCCTCCCACCGTCATCAAGACGCGGGTAGCGCCACAAATGGACCAACAGGCAGAGATGCCACAGACGCCCGCGGCCATCGCTCCGGTGGAGACGGCTACGGGTTCCATCAACCACGCGTTCGACGAGAACAGCGCACCGCCTCCGGCCAACTACCAGCGGCCGACAGCGCCGCCGGAACGTCGACCGGAGAAGGGATTCAACGCCATGAAGGCGGGAAAGACGGAAGGTGGTCGCATGACCGATTACGAGGGCCTGCCGCCGATCAAGGTCGTAGGCGTGGGTGGCGGCGGCTCCAACGCCGTGAACCGCATGCTCGGTGCGCGACTGCCCGGCGTGCAGTACGTGGCCATGAACACGGACATGCAGGCGCTGGAGCACAACAAGGCGGAGCTCAAGGTCCGCATCGGCGACCGCCTCACGCGCGGCCTGGGTGCCGGCGCGGATCCGCTCCGCGGCGCCCGCTCCGCGGAGGAGTCCCGCGAGGCGATCGCGGAGGCGCTGGCCGGCGCTGAGATGGTGTTCGTGACCGCCTGCCTCGGCGGCGGCACCGGCACCGGAGCCGCCCCCATCGTCGCGGAGGTGGCGCGGGAGCTCGGCGCCCTCACCATCGGCGTCGTCACCAAGCCCTTCACGTTCGAGGGTGCCAAGCGCCGCCAGCAGGCGGAGGAGGGCGTCCGCGACCTGCAGGACAAGGTGGACACGCTCATCGTGATCCACAACGACCGCCTCCTGCAGATCGGCGACGAGAAGATCTCCATCGAGGAAGCGTTCTCGATGGCGGACGACGTGCTGCGTCAGGGCATCCAGGGGATCAGCGAGCTGATCACGATCCCCGGCCTGGTGAACCTGGACTTCGCGGATGTCCGTAAGGTCATGTCAGACGCAGGCCCGGCGCTCATGGCCATCGGGGCCGGCCGCGGCGACAACCGCGCCACGGACGCCGCACGGCAGGCGATCTCCAGCCCGCTGCTGGAGGTGGACATCACCGGCGCGACCGGTGTCCTCTTCAACGTCTGTGGCCCGCGCGACCTGGGCCTTCGCGAACTGGACGCTGCCGCCCGCGTCATCGCCAGCGTGGTGGACCCGGAGGCGGAGATCATCTTCGGCACCAGCATGGACGACTCGCTGAAGGACGAGGTGAGGATCACCCTCATCGCTACCGGCTTCAGCGGCGTCAAAAAGCTCAACCTGAAGCAGGTCATGGACTCTGTGAACGACCCGGAACCGATCAAGATCGGGCAGATCAAGCCCGACCCCACCTCCGGCGATGCCCTCACGGAGGCGGACCTGCCGACCTTCCTGCGGCGTTCCTTCCCGACGCGCTAGCGTCGAGGAGCTCGGTAGCTGTACGACGGGGCGGCCAGTTGGCCGCCCCGTCTGCGTATCACGCCGGCGCATCGCGGACGCCGCTCCACACGCCGTGCCCGCTGATTAACAGATGTTTGGGACAACTCAGGCGAACAATGTGGACGCGGGCGGTTGAGCCGAAGTGATGCGGCAGCCACTATTGCGGAGCCCCCCGGGAACACACCCCATCCCGAAAACGACCCTCCATTTCACTCCCCAGTGAAAAGCGTTGGCGCATTCCATGAAGTGCCCGTTCTGTGGCCATGACACGACCAAGGTGACTGACTCCCGCACTGCAGAGGCGGGCATCCGCCGCCGCCGCAAGTGCGAGGACTGTGGTGAACGTTTCACCACCTACGAGCAGGTGCAGCGTGCGGTGGTGATGGTGGTGAAGAAGGACGGACGACGCGAGGAGTTCAACCGCGAGAAGCTCCTTGCGGGCCTTCGCATCTCCGCCCGCAAGCGCCCCCTGCCCTCCGGCGCTGTGGAAGCGATCGTGGAGGACATCGAGCAGCGGCTCATGGGCGCCAACCGCGGGGAGGTGCCCAGTCGCGTGATCGGCGAGATGGCGATCACACGCCTCAAGGGCCTGGACCCGATCGCCTACATCCGCTTCGCCTCCGTGTACCACCAGTTCGTCTCCCTCAGCGAGATGCTGGACGAGCTGAACCGGATCGCGAACAACGGCCCGTTCGCCCTGCCCGCCGAGCAGGCGAAACTCTTCGAGGACGACCTGGACGCGCTCATCCGAGGCGAGATGCCAACCCTCGCGGAGACTGCCGAGGCGCTACAGGACCTGGAAGACTTCGAACGCGAGCCGATCCCGCTGGAAGCGCACCGCGTGCGCTAGCCCGTGCGCCTGCGCGCACACACCGTCAGACCGTCCCCCACTACAGGACGCCCCGCAACTTCCCGCCCGCGGGGCGTCTCTGTGTCCGCCGCCTTGCGAAGCCCGTCAGCCACCGCAACGCTTCGCAGACGGCAGCGCGTCTGCTCGGTAGGATTTCCTCGGATGTGGAGGTTTGGATGACCCTGACGCACAGCAACTCCCGACTGCGCGCCGCCGTGCTGCTCCTGCTGGGTGGCGCGCTCCTCGCGCTGGTCACCGCCTGCGGAGGCGAAGACCCGGTCCCGGCCGGAAGCACTGCGCGCGTCGGACAGATCCCGGCGGCGGACCTTCGCATCGGCGAGTGCATCGAGGGGCCTATCGAAGGCAACCCGGACCGCGGCCGCGCCGCGCTCTGTGCCGATGCTGTGGCCCTTTACCGCGTCTCGGAAGTCTTCCAGGTCGCGGACGGGGTGTACCCGGGCGCTGACGCGCTCCAGGCTGAGGCCGAGGCCACCTGCAGCGCAACCTTCCTGGTGCTGTACCCCACGGAGGAGCGCTGGGCGACTGGCGACCGCACCGTTGTGTGTTTCGAGGCGAAGTAGCGAGCTACGAGACGCCGGCCAGGAACTCCTCCAGCAGCCGGTTCACCGTCACCGGCTCCTCCATGTTGGCAATGTGGCCGGCCCCCGGAACGACCAGCCGGCCGGCGTACCGGATCTCTGAGGCCAGTCGGGAGGCCAGCCGGTGAAAGTCCGGCACGTCCAGTTCACCCACCAGCACCAGTGATGGCAGGTCGAGCTCACCGAGCCGCAACATCGGGGGTTCCGGAGGGCGGACTTCCGTACTGCCCTCCGTCAGCCAGTGGACGCCCGAGTAGTCGCCGACGATCGTCCGCAGCGCGGCCGCGACCTCAGGCCGCCGGAGCGCAGGCACGAAGAGGTCACTGGCCAGCCAGAGTGCCCGGGCGGCCTCCACTCCTTGCGTACGCGCGATCCCCGGCAGGTCGCCCTGGTCGAGCTTGAAGTCGAATCCGTCCACCGCGGCGTCGATCATCACAAGCGACCGCACCCGCTCCGGGTGAGCCAGCGTGAACTCGACGGCCACCCCGGCACCCATCGACAGTCCGACGATGTGTACCGCCGGCAGGTCGAGCGCATCAAGGAGTGACGCGAGGTCGTCGACGTGGGAGTACGGGTGGTCAGGATGTGGCGGGGTGGAGCGACCGAAGCCCCGCAGATCAGGGCGGACCAGGCGGAACCGGTACCGCATTGCACGGACCTGGGGCTCCCACATCCGATGGTCCAGCGCGAACCCGTGGAGCATCAGGACTGGCGCACCGCGCCCGTCATCCTCGTAGTAGAGCGTCCCGCCGCCCACTGCGTGCTGTGCCACTCCGCCCCTCCGACCCGCGGGGCGCAGGGTACGATAGATGCACTATGTCGCGTAGGCCGCGAGCCTCGATCACACCCTGAACGGAGGACGTTGTGGTCGCCACAGACGATCTCCGCACATCACCCGTGGACCTCTCGCTCAACGCACGCACCGTGCTGGAACGTCGCTATCTCCTGAAGGACGCGACTGGCACCGTCGTCGAGACGCCGGAGGGCCTCTTCGCCCGCGTCGCCACGGCCATCGCCTCGGTGGAAGCGACCGAAGATGCACAGCGGGCCTGGGCTCAGCGCTTCTATGACGAGATGGCGTCCCTGCGCTTCCTTCCCAACTCCCCCACCCTGATGAACGCGGGCACCGGACAGGGCACGCTCGCCGCGTGCTTCGTGCTCCCCGTGGAGGACACCCTCGAGTCCATCATGGCCACCGCCGAGGCCACCGCAATGGTGCAGAAGTACGGCGGCGGCACCGGCTTCTCGTTCTCGCGCCTGCGAGGCCGGGGCGAGCCGATCCGCACCACACACGGTGCGGCCTGCGGGCCCGTCTCTGTGCTCCGGCACTACGACGACGTCTCTCGCCTGGTCACCCAGGGCGGCAAGCGCGACGGCGCCAACATGGGCATCCTGCGCGTCGACCACCCGGACATCCTGGAATTCATCCACGCCAAGGATGACGGCGTCACGGCCACTCGCTTCAACATCTCCATCGGCGTGACCGACGAGTTCATGGCGGCGGCACAGGCCGGCGGTGCGTTCACCCTCCGTGACCCACGCGATGGCTCGCCACGCGGCGAGGTGGACGCCGGTGCGCTGCTTGAGGAGGTCGCCCACGCCGCCTGGAGCACCGGCGACCCCGGCCTCATCTTCCTGGACACCATCAACCGCTCCAACCCCACGCCCGCCCTCGGCGAGATCGAGGCGACGAACCCGTGTGGCGAGGTGCCGCTGCTCTCGTGGGAGGCTTGCACGCTGGGGTCTGTCACCCTCGCGCGCTTCTGGGA
>Ga0172380_10009470_pt1 | contig 10369 bp, 11 predicted proteins | sample Leawe162metaG_FD_119747 | JGI IMG/M metagenome (GOLD analysis project Ga0172380, IMG submission 119747) | Leachate microbial communities from a municipal landfill in Southern Ontario, Canada - Leachate well 162 metaG | ecosystem: Engineered > Solid waste > Landfill > Unclassified | place...
AAGGTATAGTATCGGAGTATATTCCCTGGTAGCTCAATGGTAGAGCGTCTCCCTGTTAAGGAGAGGGTTGTAGGTTCGAATCCTACCCGGGGAGCATTTAGGATTGGTTCTAACGACCTATCCGCGTCCTCTTTTCTAAAAAAGAGGGTAGAAATTGCTTTTCGTTGTGTATACGCGACGACAGTACACCAATGTTCTACATACGTGCCTCTAGGCGTATTTCCTTACGGTATCGATAGTGTCATTACCGTTAGCCGTCCACCGGCATCAGGATGAATTTTCTACCCTCTTTTTTAGAAAAGCGCTATGGAACTCCGGCTGACAAGAGACGATGCGGAAGTAAAACGATTATTTAGTGCGCTTCGAAATAAAAATCAAGTAGCGGACTTGCTAGAAGTTTCTTTTTCTACGATCGTCTACCTACTTTACCGATCCGAAGGCCCAAAATCCTATGAGAAGTTTTATATACCTAAAAAAAATGGTGGCGTTAGGGAAATTTCAGCGCCGATTTCTACACTTAAAATCCTCCAAAAAAAATTAAGCTACATTTTATACTTGGTTTACGAACCTCGTACGGCCACCTATGGATTTTGTAAGGAGCGGACCATTTTCGAGAACGCCCAAATACATTCAAAAAAGCGTCTTGTTTTTAATATAGATCTTGAAAACTTTTTTTCGTCCATACACATAGGACGGGTAATCGGACTCTTTCAGTCTACTCCCTTTAATTTCCCGCGGGAGGTTGCTATACTCCTGGCCCAAATCTGTTGTTTCGAGGGAGTATTACCCCAAGGCGCTCCCACGTCTCCCATTCTTTCAAATATGATTTGTATGGGCCTGGATCGAGAACTACAGGAATTTGCTAAGAGAAATCACTGCACGTATGGACGCTACGGAGACGATATAACCTTTTCTTCAACCCAAAGGATTTTTTCGCCAAACGTCGTATATACTGAAGGCGGTGTCGTTACCTGCGGGAAAGAGCTGAGTTCTATTATAGAAAAACATAGCTTTTCTATAAACGAATCGAAAACACGAGTAAAAAGTCGCAATGAGCATCAAGAAGTTACGGGGCTCACCGTAAACAAATTCGCAAATGTACCACGGTCTTTCATCAGGCAAACGCGATCTATGCTTTATGCATGGAACAAGTTCGGTGAAAAAGCAGCGGCCCAAATCTACTACGAAAAATTCCGGAAGGGAACGGGCAACCCCCCTTTTTCTCTTGTGGTTGCAGGACGAATCTCCTTCATTAAATCTATAAAGGGAGAAAAACACCCCGTCTATAGAAAACTTTTCAATCAATATAGTGGGATTAAAAATCCCACAGCAACTCCGCTTCCAATTACGCCCTTTGAAGAACTTAGGTCTTCCCTCTGGGTAGTAGAAACCGCCGCAGGCTATATTGGTACGGCTTTTTCCCTACAAAATTATGGAATAGTTACGTGCGCACACGTAATAAATGGGTCTCCTCAGGTGACCCTGCATCACTGGGCTACAGGGCAGAGAATAAAAGCCGTAGTTCATCAACAAAATCTGATATGCGATATAGCAATCCTTAAACTAGAGAAAGGGTATGAGGCCTTTGAAAGCTACGGGCTCTCAAAGAATCCCCTTGGTAAACTTCGGGAGCAAGATTCTGTAACCGTTTCCGGCTTCCCTAATTATAAAGAAACAGATCCTCCTCAATCCTATGATATGAAGGTCAGTGCAAAAAACCCTGATCCCACTAAGGGAGTGGGTATCTATGTAGAACGTTTTACAGTAGATCGACCCCTATACGGGGGTATGAGCGGCTCCCCTGTTGTTAATGAGCGTAATGAGGTTATGGCGATAGCAACCCTTGGAGCAAAGACTGTAAAAAACTCTGAGTCAGTCTGGGGTTCTAGTATCACGCCGATTTACCATTTAGATAGTATGAAGTAATGAATAAAATTCAGGATGATATCCTAAGCTACAGAGAGATGTGCGACGCTGAAAACGTGCAGACGCTTCAGCGTGGTATGAATTTTCGAATGAATCCGTCCTACTCTGTTATTTTGATGTCCCAAAGATCGAATGCGCCCTACCGAGATAGGGTTCACGAAGATGGAATAACAATAGAGTACGAGGGACACGATGTATCTAAAAAATCCTACGATCATAATCCCAAAAACGAAGATCAGCCCGAGAAATTACCGAGCGGCCGATTAACTCAAAATGGCTACTTCATAAAGGCCGCGAGAGATCATAAAGAAAATAGGGACGCCCCTGAGTTGGTTAAAGTTTACGAAAAGATATTTCCTGGCGTGTGGTCATTAAAAGGGTTCTTCGATCTTATCGACTACACGATTTTTAATGACGGGCATCGAAATGTATTCCGATACATCTTAAGGCTTTCCCCTAGAGATAGTATGGCTATTACTGCACCACAAACCCTTGAACATACACGCCTGATACCATCGGACGTAAAAAGGGGTGTTTGGAAAAGAGACCAGGGGAAATGTGTACTTTGTGGCGACACAAAGAATTTGCACTTCGATCACGACCTGCCTTTTTCTCGCGGTGGGACCAGTTTATCCATAAAAAATGTGCGTCTTCTCTGCATGAAACACAATCTTCAAAAATCAGACAAAATCGAGTAGCCTATATTATAATTGTACTTTTCTCATAAAGCATCGGGAGGGCATTTTGACGCATCCGGAATTTCGTACCATGGTTATGTCCTGTTCGTGCATCAAAATCAATTAATATTTGCGCCTCCTCAAGAGCAGTAAGAAATCCTTCAAAGTTAAACTTCTGAAGCATCATTACCTTTGAATATTTATAAAACTCTTGCTTGCCTTCTTTCTTTACCTCGGCCTGAACGTAAAAAGCGTTTAACAGCTTTGTTCCCGCTTTGTGCTCCAAATCGTCAAAACCCCAATATGGTTGAGGATCGAGCTCTTTGAGGCCTACCCTTTCCTCCACTGATTTAAGCCAATCCTTATGACGGATGTCTACCGCATTCGCATCGAAAGAAATTGCAACTCTCTTTTCACTACGGTCAATTTGGACCATAAAACCCCTATCACTACGATTCAAACCATGGATGGTTTGTCGAAAGCTCATTTCTCCCTTTTCGTATTTCTTGCCGTCTTCTTTGTGCGCCCATCCGTACTTTGGCAATAAAACTTTTGGAACAAAACCTATGGCGCGCGGTGAAGGCTCAATGTGAAAAAGCGTGGTTAGCGAAGAAGAATTCAATCTCTGGGCTTTTAGTTCCCATTCGGCCGCATTAGGAATAGGAAGGTTATTTTCTTCGATACCAAGGAGATCTTCCAGTGTATTACCTATGCCACCATGATTCCCCTGCCGGCCATTTGGGATCCACCCAATTTCTGATATTTCCTTCAACCTCTCCGTCAACGATTGCTTGGTGTAAATTATTACATCTTTTGACATAAATAGATTTATTCAAAAATTTTACTTTGTGCCTTATACTCCTTGATCCGGTTTCTTGCCATTTTGCAGTATTCGGGGGATATATCAATACCAATGTAATTCCGATTAAAATTAAGGGCAGATATTGCAGTTGTACCTGAACCCATAAATGGATCTAGTACTACCCTTGCATCCGTCGAGCTGATTATCCTATCGATCAGCGGCACCGGAAAAGCAGCTGGGTGCTCATTATCCATCTCTTGTGTAAATTCCCAAACATCCCCCTTCCCGCTCGCTTTGGGTAGTAATTTGAATTTAGGCTTGGCGATTAAATAGATAACCTCATAAGTTGGAACAAAATAGCCAGGGTTAAAATTGAAACCTCCCTTTCTTCGCCAAATAATAATCTGCCTGACCGGAAAACCTGTCACTATATCCTGCCTATCCTGCAGTAAACCTCCCTGGACACGCCATTTATGATTGTAGAAAATAGCTCCGTCCTCAGGGAGTAGTCGCATCATCTCTGTAAGACATTCTCTTTGCCAACTTACATACTCATTGTGGGGCATGCAATCACTATGATGAGAATAACCTTTTTGTAGGGCGGCATTAGCCCACTTCCCACCCCTTCCATCCTTCATCCCATTACCTGTTGAGTTCTTCAGATTATATGGCGGTGAAGTAACAATAAGACTCACAGATCCATCTGGGATCTTTTTCATAGCGCTCACGGCATTCGCACAAATTATTTTATTCAAAAAAATATCTATGTTGGGCTTCTTTTCATCCGAACTCTTTTGAAGTTCGGAAAAATTCATCTTAGTCCTTTTAGATGTTTTTATAGTCATACTGATTGCGCTACTAAACCAATTTTTCTATTCCTTATTTCTACCATAGTACTTATTGATTCCAACAACTCCCTTCCCTCTTCTGTCGACCCCCTTTCTAAAAGATATCGCATATAGCGTCGCACATTAACTTCTTTTATTGCAGGAGGGTCCTCCTCTCTGCCCAGAACCTTGCTGTTAAAACTCTGAAATCTCTCTACCTCAACCTCTATCTTCTTTCGAATTCCGATCTCATCCAAATCTACCTCATCAACCATCTCCACTAACTGCTTCAGCAATTCCTCTTCCCGTATCGCCTTCTCCTTGCAGTTGCGATCCTTGCCATAACTGCAGTGGTAGTAGACATACCGATGCACATTTCCATTCTTCTGTCGTTTTGTCTTCTCTTCGGCCGTAATCCCCGATCCGCACGAACCGCAGGTGAAGAGCCGCGTGAAGGCAAATTCCTTGGTGCGCCATGTATGGGTATTGGGGCGCACATCCAGCTTCTCCCGCACCCGATCGAACAGCTCCTTGCTGATGATTGGGTCGTGACTTCCAGTATACCAGACACCGCTACTCCTGGGATACTCAAACCTTCCGTAGTAAAAGGGTTCGCGGAGGATACGGTAGATGCTGCTTAGGTACATCTTGCTACCCGAGCGCAGCATCTTAAATTCGATTGTATCCAGCCAATCCAATATATCCCGTCCGCTCCACCCCTCACGCCCGACCTTCTCAAACATCTGTCTGATTATAGGAGCTCGCTCCTCGTCTATCAGAATGGACTTTCCACCCTTTCGTGCCCGGTAGTCTTGGACATAGCCGATGGGGGCGACTCCGGGACGCCAGCCGAGCTCGCACTTGGCCCGCAGTCCCCGCTTCACATTCTCTCCCTTATGGTCGTTCTCTAATTTCGCCTGTGAACAGAGAATCATGAGCAGGAACTTCTCATTAGGAGAATTGCTGAAACGCTGCCCGTAGGTTCTGATATCAACAAGAAGCTTCTGATCCATCAGGTCCACGATTTGTCCCAGGTCGCCGGCGTTTCGACTGATGCGGGAGGGGTCCCACGCGATGAGACCGTTGAAGGTTCCCTTCTTGATATCCTCGATGAGCGTCTGGAACACCGGGCGCTGGTTGGCGTCCTTCGCCGAGTGGGACTCCCGGCGTATCTCCACGATCCGCAGACCCTCCCGCTGAGCCATGGTCTCCATCTCCTTGACCTGCGACTCGATCGAGAGGGCCTGCAGTTCGTCCCGCTCGCTGCTCTTTCGGGCGTACAGGCAGTATTTGGTTGGATTCACTGTTTCTTCCATTGCCATCATTAATGACGCTGTCGGCGGGGATGTCCAGACCCTTTTCCAAAGCGCTCGCCTTTTGCTTGTATAGCACGGCCGTGGCTTCCATCATCTCCCGCAGCTGCTCCAGCAGCTCATCAATCTCCCGCTCCCTGTCCTCTTCTTCCGGAATCTGCTGGGAGGCAACTCCGAAGCGGCTCCTCTCCATTTTGGTCAGCCAAAATGTGGTCGCCCGCATATCTCCTTTCTGAATCTTTTTGATGAGCTGGCCCTCAGCCATGTCCGTGATTTCGGGCCGGCCCATACGAAGCGCCTCCTCTACCTTTTGGGAGAAGTTCGGGTCGTCTTTCAGCCAGCGGTAGTAGGTGGCGCGCGAAACACCCACGCTGGTGCATGCCGCGCTTATGATCGGCATCCTGGTCAGCGTGACTAGGAACTCTGCTTTTTGTCTCCGCTTTGCCATAGCGTGGCTTTCTTGCCGGTAAGGTTTTCCCACCGCTTTTTAATGACTTCCGCGTACACGGGGGACTTTTCCATCACATAGCAGCGGCGCTCCATCTTCTCTGAAGCGATGAGCGTGCTTCCGCTCCCGCCGAAGGGCTCCAGGATAAGGTCACCCCGTTTCGTGAGAATCTTGATGTAGGGGATGAGAATCTCAATCGGCTTGGTGCCGAAGATGATGCCCTGCCCGGAATGCTTGGCGTCATCGGCCCGGAACTCGATGAAGTCGGTGGGGCAGTACTTGCTCCCCTTCTTGTATCCCTCCCACTGGGGCTTGCCCGAAACGGCGAAGAGGGCGGTCTCATACTCCTCCTGCAGAAGCTCGGGCTCCTCTTCCATATTCATCGCCGGACTGCCTCCCTGTCCCACTACGGCGATGTCGTACTTGTTGAAGAACTTGTACTTTGCCGAGAACCCCTGCACGCGGTTGGGCAGGTGCCAGATGAGCATATTCTTGACCTTCCAGTATTTCTCCATCTCGTCCCAGATGACGCGCACATTCTTCCAGTTCTCAAACGCGATGATGGAGAAGTCCTCCTTCTGGACCTGGGCGACATTGGCCATCCAGCGCTCGGTGAAGTCGTCGGGAAGCGAATCCGTGCCCAGGTACCGACGGTCGCGCTTGTAGCCGAACCCCTCGGTGGCCTTGCTCTTCTTCTTGCCGGAGACATAAGAAATTCGATATGGGGGGTCTGTGAAGCACATGTCAGCTTTGTCGCCTCCCATGAGCTTCTGTATGTGCTCAGAACGCATGGAATCGCCGCACATGAGCCGATGGTGTCCTAAGGCGTACACATCACCTTCTTTGACCTTTACCTCCTTGATGTCCAATTTCTCCAACTCCTTCTTGAGATTGAATTGCTCTGGTGTTTCTTCCGTGGGGAAAATCTCGTCCAGCTCCTCGCTGGAGAACCCGATGCCCTCAAGCAGCGTCTCGTCAAACTCGGCCAAGAGCAGGAGGTCAAACTCTCCCGTGTTCTTGTTCAGGCGCAGGTTGAGTTCCTTCTCCTTCTCGGGGTCGGCAATATCAACGTAGACGACGGGGGCCTCGGTGTACTTAAGAACTTTCATCGCCTCAAGGCGCATGTGACCTCCGATGACAACATTCTCACGGCCCGGGGCGCGGTTGGCGATAACGGGATCTACCACGCCGAAGCACTTGATGGACTCGGTGAGCTGCTCCATCTGCTCCTTGGTGTGCTTGCGGGGATTGTATGAGGCGGGGTTGAGCTGCGCGATTTGCACATACTCTACCGCCAGATTTGATTTTGTAGTCATACCTAAAATTAGTTATTGGTATACGGGCACGGGTTGTGGTGGTGGGCTTTTGTTGAACATAAAAGGAGGGATCGATTTCTCGATCCCTCCTTTACGAAAAAACCGAAAGGATTCGGGACCAGAAAATCTGATCATGAATCCCCTCGGTTGTTCCGTCAGGGCGCACAATGAATTTTCGAACACTTTTATTATTGACTGTGCTCGTAAATTTTACAAGATGCAGTTATCCACAGGGTGCGGTAAAGTATAGTTATGTTCTTGATAGCAAACAAAAGATTTCAGGCAGAAATCACAAGGCTGGGTAGACTACTAGCACTCTCCCAGTATTCCTTCACTGAAACTCACCTGCAAATCAATCAAAAAATACATTCTGGAGAACTCGATCGCGATACAATAATCGCTTCTACTGAATTCGCTCCCTTCACGGTAAATCGTCTTCACGGAATGTTGGAGTCCCAAGCACCCCGCTATTTAAGAGAGTTGATTTTTGTTCGACTAATTTCTGCTCTTGAAGTTTACTTAATAGATTCTATTAAGGAGGTGGCTTCAATCAATCCCCTTATTTTTAAGTCTCAAGATATTCTTCAATTTTCAAAATCAGAAATACTATCCCATTCTTCCATAGAGAATCTCTTTCTTTCTATTATCGAAAAAGATTGTAGGACACTAAGTAGCGGAGGATTTGATGAGATTACTAGATATTATAAAAACAAGCTTTCTATTGATTACTCAGATACATATCCCGGCATCGGAGCGCTTAAAGAGTACCATGATAGAAGACACCTCCTTGTCCATCGACTAGGATCTACTGATGAACGGTATCGTCATCAGTACAATTCTTCTAGGAAAAAAATTTATATTGACTTAGATTATCTGTCTCAAGCAATAAAAAGTCTAAGCTCCTTCTCCTCTTCGCATAATCAACTAGTCCTTAATCTACTTTTTAATACATCTTTTAATGAAATCTCACCTCCTCAATACCGATGTATTATTATTTTAGAAGGAAGCATAGAAGAACATAATCTTTTAAAGCCAGGTTTTCCCCTATCCGAATCTACAACCCTAGGACAAATTACAAAATCATCTAAAGTACGAGGTCGGCGGATAGAGTTTATCCTAGAGGGCGACAGAGGTACTGTAGACTCCTATGTAAACTTAATAAAAGAACAGCATCGAATGGGAAATCTTAGATTTCTTTATACAAACCCTCGTAAAATAGGAAGAATATGGACTGGGAAGATGCCTTAGACGCAATCGCTATCCTAGCTGCCTTCGCTGGATCCTGGCTCTCCCTGCGATCCCTATTCGTTTCCCGAATCAAAGACCGTCTTTTTGAGCATAGTATTGCCTATACTGCCTACGACGCGATCCCCTTCTCCGAGCGAGCTCTCTTTAGGATTGTGCTGAATCTTCAAAAAAGCGATGACATCCTTTTCATGAAGGCCATCACTTCACAGGAAGAAAAGGAACGCCTCGAAAGTTTCTATAATTTCTGGGAACCAGCACGGGCGTTTCTTTGGTTCTCTCTTGCCCTGCTCCTACAACTCATAAAGGTGTTTATAACCTAGACCTCCGCATCTCATCCGTCTCGTTTTCTCTCCCGACATACCCCCGTTCAATCTACTTTTATCAAGAGTGTAAAGAAACCACATGCAGAGCATTTTAAAAAAATACGAGAATCTATTCTCGTTAAACAGCGAGCTTAAAAATCTTGGCGATTCTCTCTTCGTAGGAGCACCGTGGCTGAAGCTAGGAGAATCTCGCGAGAATAGAAAAATTCTATTTTTAATTTACGCGATGGCAAAAGCAAGTAAGACTCAGCTGTCGATTCTAACTTTAGCCGAAAGAGGGCTTGGGCAAGATGCGGGGGTTCTAACAAGGGTACTATTTGAACTCTCGATAACGACTCTTTACATACTTGATGACAAAAGTGAGGTCAGAGCGAAGAGATTCCATGATCATGACTGGGTTCTGAGAGCTTATCTTTATAAAAAAATATCTGATCCTAAATTGGCATATAGCGCATCTTTGCCTGATACTCCAATTCAAGAGATACAAAAAGAAGCGTTGAAAATAAAAGCGAAATATCCAGGAATGAGGGATGATCAATGGTCCGATAAAAGTTTAGAAAGTATGGCAAAATCCGTAGACCGCTCGCTGAGATATGCTATCGCATATCGCCTACAATGCCTCCTTGCCCATCCGAATGCAAGAAATATACGCAATTATTTCTTGGAAGAAAAGAACCGGAGCATAACAGTGGATGCAGGAATGAATGAAGAATGGGTGCGAGAGTCATTAATTCTTGCCTTTGAGTCTTTATTCGATATTGTTATGGCGTGGAATGAATACTTTAATCTTGGGGCAGAAAGAAAATTAAAAATTCTTAAAAATAAACACACCAAAATTAGCTAAAGGAGGGATCTAAGATACGAACACATTATGAATAGAATAACTACCCGCCAACTTACCGCAGAAGAGCGCGAACAGCTCTTTAAGCCCCTATTCAAAAAGGTAATTCGGATGTTGAGCACCGCTTCGGATGGCGATGCAGCGCTACTCTGGGCATTGCAACGAAAGCTAAGAAAAGAAGTAATGTATCTGGAGCGAGGCACGCCTCAGGAAAGAAGGAAGCTCAAGGCACTAAAGCGAAAAGAGCAGAATAATAAGTGCTTATTGTGTGGGGAAGTCTTGCCGGAACGGAATATAGTCTTGGACCGTATTCGCCCTATTGATGGCTACACACCTGAAAATGTACGTCTACTGTGCTCTCAATGCGATACAAATGAGCAGATTAAAAAGGGATATGCATAAAAGCTTCCCCGTGTCTCATTTGTCTCGTTTTCTCCCCTGACCTATCCCCGTCCGGTCTATTTTTATGAGAAGCTCAAAGAACCCGACAACGGCCTTGAATTCTTCCGGGTTCTGAACCATGCTGGGGAGCATTTAGGATTGGTTCTAACGACCTATCCCCATCCTCTATTTTCCGCTGATCTAAGCGGTTTTTAAATTCTAAGTAGTTCGAGTCCTATCCCCCCGTGAATAGGAATGGTTTAAAAT
>Ga0172380_10009471_pt1 | contig 10369 bp, 9 predicted proteins | sample Leawe162metaG_FD_119747 | JGI IMG/M metagenome (GOLD analysis project Ga0172380, IMG submission 119747) | Leachate microbial communities from a municipal landfill in Southern Ontario, Canada - Leachate well 162 metaG | ecosystem: Engineered > Solid waste > Landfill > Unclassified | place...
AGACTTTGCTTAGTGCACCCACTGCCGATGGCTATTTATTTCCCCGTCAAGCGTATTTCTTAGGTAAAGCCATGCGTCATGGTGGCTGGTGGCCTGATTACGTTTTGAGATTGTTTCGGCGGGGAGCCGGTGAATTTAGTCCAGTGCTAGTTCATGAAAAGGTTTTGCTGCATGGCAAAATAGAAAAACTGCAAGAGCCAATCACCCATTACAGCTATATCAGCCTTGAGCAATTATTGGAAAAAATTAACAAGTATTCATCGGCTGGCGCAAGTCAAGCTCAAACCCAACATAAACATGGCAGTCTAAGTATTGCTTTAGCGAGGGGCTGTTGGACTTTTTTTAGAACCTATTTTTTGCGTGGCGGTTTCTTAGATGGCTCAGTTGGATTGATTGCTGCCATCAGTAAGGGCGAGGAAACCTACTATCGTTACCTCAAATTAAGTTTTCTAAGCAAATGATTGAAGGCTACCTGAAAGACAAAGCCGATTTTTCTCAAGTGCAACGTGTGCTAGTCATCAAGCTGCAACATCTAGGTGACGTACTTTTGACATCGCCGATATACTCAAACCTCAAGCTGCAATATCCACATCTGGAAGTCGATGCATTGGTCTACGCTGACACATCCTGCATGCTGGAAGGTAATCCACATATCTCAAACGTCTTTAGCATCGACAGAGACTGGAAGCAAAACAGTCGCACAAAAATCAGTCGGGAATGGCAGTTATTTCAGCTTTTGAAGGCTCGTAACTATCAATTAATCATAGGTTTGACCGATCGCATGCGTGCAGCCTGGCTTGCGCGTTTATTAAAACCAACATATAGCGTGGCTCAAAAATACCCGCATAAACGCGGCAAATTCTGGTGCAATAGTTTTTCGCATCTTTATAGCCAACCGCAAAACCCACGCCATACAGTGGAAACCCATCTAGATGCGCTAAGACGTTTAGGCCTTTATCCGCAACCGCAAAATAAAAAGCTTTTGATGCCCATTACCAGCACCGCAGAAGAGAAAATTGATGCTTTGCTCTTTGCGGAAAATTTAAATCCAGGGAGTTACATTGTGATTCATCCTGCCTCAAGATGGATGTTTAAAGGTTGGACTACAAGCGGTTTTGCCGCATTGTTACAAGGACTCGCTGAACGAAAATTGCCCGTTATTATGGTGTCTGGCCCTGATGAAGCTGAACGAAGTTATGTGCAAAGTATCCTGCAAATTCAACCTACTTCGACCATTGACTGGTCTGGTCAACTTAGTTTGTTAGAGCTAGCCTCATTAATCAGTAAAGCTAGCTGCTTTATCGGACTTGACTCAGTAGCCATGCATATCGCTGCTGCAGTAAATACACCTTGTGTTGCATTGTTTGGCCCTAGCAATGAAAAATCCTGGCATCCTTGGCAAGTTCCTCACCGTATTCTAACCCGCCCCTTTTCATGTAGACCTTGCGGACTCGATGGCTGTGGTAACGGCAAAATCAGCGATTGCTTACAAGCCATCCAAGCCGATGAAGTTATCGCAGCTACATTAGCCTTGCTCAAGGAAGTTAAGACTTGAAAATTGCCATTATCCGCCAACGTTATAATCCCTATGGCGGCGACGAACGTTTCGTTAGTCGCGCCTTGACTGCTTTGAGTCAGCAGCAATCAGTAACCTTGCACTTAATTGCCAGAAAATGGGAACCAATTGACGGTATACAGTTTCATGCATGTAATCCGTTGCGTTTTGGTCGACTAACAAGAGACCTTGGTTTTGCCTTGTCCGCCTGCAAAATTGCTAAACGACTAGATGTCGATTTAATCCAGAGTCACGAACGCTTATGTTGCTGTGATATTTACCGCGCAGGTGACGGTGTGCACCGTGAATGGCTTAAGCAACGCTCACGTCAGTTGAATTGGTTTGCAAGATTGCTATTTCAAATTAACCCATACCATCTGTATTTAAAAGCTGCCGAACGCAAAATGTTTACTGGCAATAGATTGCGCTCGGTTATTTGCAACTCACAAATGGTGAAAAACGAAATTTTGGATCATTTTTCGCTTGCAGAACAAAAAATCCATGTGATTCCTAATGGCATTGATACACAGGCTTTTCATCCTAATTTAAAGTTACTGCGAACTGCTTTACGTAAGCAATGGCAAATACCAATCGAATCCACCGTTTATTTGTTTGTCGGTTCTGGCTATCAACGTAAGGGACTACAACAAACCCTGCAAGCTTTTGCCTTGCTGCAAAAAGGTTATTTAGTTGTAGTTGGCTATGATAAACACCAACATCGATATCAAAATTTAGCTACTAAACTACAAATAGCCGAACGCGTTTTGTTTTTAGGCTCACAGCAAGATATCAAACCTTTTTATGGTCTGTCAGATGTATTCGTGCTGCCTACACTTTACGACCCGTTCTCAAATGCCTTGCTGGAGGCCATGTCATGTGGTTTACCGATCATCACCAGCACTAAATCCGGTGCTACGGATATTTTAATCAATGGTATAAGTGGATTTGTTTGCGATGCTCTGGATACTCAACAAATTTCACAGAACATGCGGCTGCTTAGCGATCAAACAGTAGCTGAAAAAATGGGGCGTGAAGCCAGAATACTCGCTGAGCTCCACGACTGGGCCATCATAGGCGAGTCATTAACTCGTTTATATAAATCATTAGGCGATTAAATATTGAAAATTGTACATACAGAAGCATCCTTAGGCTTTGGTGGCCAGGAAATGCGCATTTTGACTGAGGCATTAGGCCTTAAAAATCGTGGGCATGATCTTACTTTGATTTGTCCGCAAGAAGCCGAAATTTATAGTATTGCCAAATCGCGTGGTCTTAATGTGGTGGCGTTACCTATCGGAAAGAAACGACTAATTGGACTTTGGCAGCTCAATCAATGGTTACGCGCCAATCAACCCGATGTAGTGAATACTCATAGCTCCACAGACAGTTGGTTGACTGTACTGGCTGCAAAGCTGATGTGTAATTCGCCCGCAATCGTCCGATCACGCCATATATCCGCCCCGGTTAGTCGTAATCCCCGCAGCCTTTGGCTTTATACCAAAGCCAGCCGACATGTTGTCACCACAGGCGAAAAACTGCGCAGAACCTTGATTGATGTCAATAGCTTTCCCCCTGATCAAGTGACATCTATCCGAACAGGAATCGACTTACAACGTTTTAAACCCGGTGACAAACAAGCTGCTCGGAAACAACTCGGTCTTTCCACAGATAAATTGATCATCGGTATAGTCGCCACTTTACGCAGCTGGAAAGGACATCGCTTTCTGTTGGAGGCTTTTGCCAATTTACCTACAGATAACGACGTTCAATTACTAGTTATCGGTGACGGGCCACAATGGGAAGCGTTACATGAGCAAGTCAATCAATTGAATATTGAAGATAAAGTGCACTTCGCAGGCCGTCAAGGCAATATTGAAACCTGGTTACAAACCTTGGATATTTTTTGCTTACCATCCTATGCCAACGAAGGTGTACCTCAAGCATTAATGCAAGCCCAAGCCTGTGGCATTCCTGCGATTACCACACTTGTCGGCAGTATTGACGAAGCGGTTTTACCTGAGCAAACGGCCTTGATTGTCAATCCTGAAAACGCGTTAGAATTACAACAGGCGCTGGCTACTTTACTGGATGATCCCGAAAAACGTCGGGAAATGGGCTTAAAAGCTGCAGAGTTTGCGGCAGAAAATTTTTCTGATACAGCAATGCTGGATGCCATGGAAAAGGTTTTTAAAAACGCCTGCCATCAATTCTGAATACGCTGTTCGAGACTCGACCACCAGACTCCAATCAAAAACAAACTCAATAATCCGTGCTCGGTGTGTAAGGTTGTATTTAAAAATCCATTGACTAAAACAATTTCAATAGCACCGAGCGCAGCTAACCAACTGCACCAATCGCTATCTGAATCGTTCAAGTTTGGTCGATATTTATAGAGCAAAAAACAAATTCGCCCTAACACCAGCATTGTGATGCAAAAACCAAACAATCCTTGTTCAGCCAATGTTGACAAATATAAATTATGGACATGCGCATAAGCTCTATATTGATCTTCTTCGAAGACTTTCCCCTCCTCTGCTAACCATGCTGTCTGTAATTCTGTAGTAGCTTGGCTAAAATTTTTGATGCCTAAACCAAACCAAGGAAAGTGCCGCCAAACTAGCAGACTACTGTTCCAGATGGCTTGTCGCTCACCCAAATAAGGACCCTGTGACGTTTGTTGAACATGCTTTTGCACGACCTTTGCATCCTCAAAATATAGGCCTGCGGCTGCAACACTAATACTCAAGGTTAAAATTATTAGCGGTAATTTACTGCGTTTTAACCAAATCAACCCAAACGACATCGCAATGACGGCCATAGTTAAAATTGTTGCTCGGCTATTTGAAATGACTATACATGCGGCCGTGATAATAAGACAAAAAATAACAAATACTTTAAATGGTATGGTGTCGGTTTTTTTAAGCACTAACGTCATGGCCAAAGCCAAAGCAAAATTCAACCCCAAATAAATTGATGAGTGATTAACATGTCCAACAGAATTTAACTCCAGCGCTGATAATTGATGAGTTATATAAAGCTGCCAAAGTCCGTCACCTGTTGCCACCAAGGTTGAGCCTAAAATAATTACGGTAAGAATTTGCCTTAGTTTTTCTCCAAGAGAAATGTTTTTTAAAACCAGCAGAAACAAAGCTAGCTTTAGAACCGCAGTGGCCCCCACCCATTCTTTATGATGTAAGCCAGCAAACATAGCGACAACATAGCCACTAAACATCCAAATGACAATTAAAGTGTCATCACTCTGCCACTGGTATTGTGCTCTGTTTTTCCAAATAGCTACGGCAGCCAATAGATAAAACAAAAGCAAAAACACCGTCTTCGGCATTTCTAATAACGGTAGAAATATAATAAACCCTAACAGGCTCAAAATAGGCCACGCCTGCCATTTTTCAAAAAGTGGCTTTGATAATTTCATTATTGTCTATATATTTTGAATTGGCTTAGGGCGATTTTTTAAGGTTTGATCAGGATTTAAAAAAACGTGATTGAAAGCTATTTTATCTGAAAGGCTGTAATGGGCATCAGTTAGTTGCTTAACTACCGGCTAGCACTTGAACTATAAGCACTTTTGATGGCCTTTGCTAGCTCATGCACAGCCATCGCATAATGGGTGCTGTGGTTATAACGGGTAATAACGTAGAAATTGGGGTAGCCCAATAGATACTCATCTTTACTATTGTGTCTCAGCCATATTAGACGCAAAGGATCATCACAATGACAATCAATGGTAGGCAATAAGCCAGCTTGTTGTAGGCTATTTAAAGAGTACAAATTATCCAGTCCTGGCTCCATATTAGTGGCTGCAGAAAGATTGCCTCGCAGCGACGAAACGACCGGCTTCCCGGGTTGCCAGCCATGTTGAGAAAAATAATTCGCTACGCTGCCGATACTATCTTCCGGATCCCAAAGATCTCGATGGCCATCAGCGTTAAAATCCACCGCCCATTCTAAAAAACTGCTGGGCATAAACTGTCCTAAACCCATGGCACCAGCAAATGAACCTACTGGTTTTGCTGGGTTTATATGTTCGCTACGCGACATTAGCAGAAAGTTTTCCAGTTCGCCGCGAAAATATTCGCCGCGCCGCTGATAATCAAAAGATAACGTGGTCAATGCATCAATCACCCTATGACTGCCGACATAGCTGCCAAACGTGGTTTCAACCGCCATTATGCCAAGGATGTATTCTGCCGGCACACCATACTGCTTACTGGCACGCTGCAAAGCCAATCGATGATCACGCCAAAAACTAACACCACTATTGATATGTCTGCTATCCAGAAACTTGGCTCGATAGCGAGACCAACTGCCTTGGCTAGGTTTAGATTTTAAACTTTTATCGGACTTCGCCAGATAGTCCAATGTCCATTGCTTACGCTTGGCTTGCGAAAACAGGCCGTTGAGATAGGCGCGGTCAAACCCATGTTTTTGTACCATCTCATCGATAAACCGATTCACAGATTGATAACCGGCATAATCTCCGGAAACACTATTGGCATGATAGCCACCAACGCTAGATTGCGCACGAATAGTTGGCGCTGTCTTTTTGGACTGACTAGGGGCTGCTTGTATAGTCGAAGTGCTGCGTCCTTGAGTACTTGCTAGAGGCTTTTCGGCTTGATTGGCACAACCACCAAACAGCAATAATGCTAAGCCTAAGCTGAAGCGTTTTGAAATATGGGCTAAAAAAATCCTGGACATAATTTGTTATTTATCGGTAAAGGCTACCGTTATTTTCTTCGGTTTCCGTTAATTTCAGGTCGTCATCATCAAAATTGGCATTTTCCGCACCCAGCTTGATCATCAATCTGACCTCGTTTCTGGAATCTGCAGAATTCAATGCATCTTCATAACTAATTCTACCGGCAGTATACAAATCGTAAAGTGCCTGATCGAAAGTCTGCATGCCGTTTTCGCGCGAATTTTTCATCAGTTCTTTTAGTTTATGCACTTCACCTTTGCGAATCAAATCCGATACCAACGGGGTATTTAGCAAAATTTCAATGGCAGGAAAGCGTCCCTTGCCATCGGAGCGTTTGACCAGTTGCTGAGCAACGATGCCGCGTAAATTTAGCGACAAATCCATGAAAATTTGCCCATGCATCTCTTCGGGGAAAAAATGCAGAATACGGTCCAGTGCCTGATTGGCATTGTTCGCATGCAGGGTACATAAACACAAATGTCCGGTTTCGGCAAAGGTAATGGCATGCTGCATGGTTTCCTTGGTTCTAACCTCGCCGATCAGAATCACATCAGGCGCTTGCCGTAAGGTGTTTTTCAAAGCCACTTCGTAAGACTCGGTATCCAGCCCGACTTCCCGTTGGGTGATGATGCAACCTTTATGCGGATGCACAAACTCGATCGGATCTTCAATGGTAATGATGTGCCCACTGCTATTTTCGTTACGATGCCGAATCAATGAGGCTAGCGAGGTTGATTTACCGGTACCGGTTGCCCCCACAAACAACACCAGGCCGCGTTTGTACATAATGAGTTCTTTCAAAATCGGCGGCAAATGCAGTTCTTCTGAAGAGGGGATGGTGGTTTCGATCCGACGTAACACCATGCCCGCAGCGTCACGCTGGGTAAAAACGCTGACCCGGAAACGACCCAAGCCATCTACACCCATGGCAAACTGACATTCCTTGGTATGCTCAAATTCGTCCTTTTGCCGCTGTTCCATAATGCTTAGGACGATTTTCAGGGCTTGATCTTTGCTGAGGATGTTTTTCGATACGTCTAGCACTTTGCCGTCGATTTTCATACAAGGCGGTTTGCCAGCGGTGATAAACAAATCCGAAGCCTTTTTTTCCACCATCAAGGCTAATAACGCTTTGAAATCCATAGGGCCTCCTGAATTAACGGAACAGGTCTTTGTTAACTGCTTTTACCATGGCGGCTTTGGCAGTAATCAAACCTTTGTCGACTAATTCCTTTAGGTTTTGATCCAGTGTCTGCATGCCGTCTTTACGACCGGTTTGAATGGCCGAATACATTTGCGCCACTTTAGCCTCACGGATCAGGTTGCGGATCGCTGCGGTGCCGACCATGATTTCATGCGCCGCAATCCGACCGCCGCCAACTTTTTTCAATAAGGTTTGCGAAATAACCGCCTGTAACGATTCGGACAGCATGGAGCGTATCATGTCTTTTTCTGCCGCCGGGAATACATCGATAATACGGTCTATCGTCTTGGCGGCCGAGGTGGTATGCAACGTACCAAATACCAAGTGACCGGTTTCGGCAGCGGTTAAAGCCAGACGTATGGTTTCCAGATCCCGCATCTCACCGACCAGGATGATGTCCGGGTCTTCCCGCAGTGCCGAACGCAAGGCTTCGGTAAAGCCTAAAGTGTCGCGGTGAACCTCACGCTGATTAATCAAGGATTTTTGACTTTCGTGTACAAATTCGATCGGATCTTCAACGGTCAGAATATGCGAGTAATCATTAGAGTTGATATGATTGATCATTGCCGCCAAAGTGGTTGATTTACCGGAGCCGGTTGGACCGGTAACCAGAATCAAGCCACGCGGTTTGTTACAAACTTCTTCAAAGAATTTAGGTGCGCCCAGTTCTTCCAGTGTCAGAACTTTGGAAGGAATGGTCCGAAATACTGCGCCCGCACCTCTATCCTGATTGAATGCATTAACCCTGAAGCGCGCCACACCGGGTAAAGCGAAGGAAAAGTCTGTTTCCAGAAACTCTTCGAAATCGCGGCGCTGCTTGTCATTCATGATGTCATAAATCAGCGCATGGACTTCTTTATGCTCCAAAGCCGGAATATTTATGCGACGGATATCGCCATCAACCCGAATCATAGGCGGTAATCCTGCAGAAAGATGTAAATCTGAAGCTTTGTTTTTAACTGAAAAGGTCAATAATTCGGCGATATCCATAGTTGAGTCTCAGCAATGATGAAATGATATGAGCAAGAATAGTACAAATTGATCATCGAATCGCTCGCGATCGATAAGGTTTAACCTATAAGCTTGATCGATAGTCAAATCAGTGTTGCTCGTCACGTTCCGCGCAATGAATACACAGATTGGCATAAGGTAATGCAGCTAGACGTTCTTTTTTAATCGGTTCCCCACACCTCAGACAAATGCCGTAGGTACCGGCATCGATTCTGGAGATGGCTTGCCTGATTTTATCCCCTTCACCCCGAGCGGCATTGCCTAATGCATCCAACACTTCGTCATTTTCATTTTCAGTCGCCTGTTCGGAAAAATCTTGCTCCAACGGTCTATCTATATGTCTGACATCTTCGGTAATCTTCCCCAAGCGATCATCCAGTTCTTCCAGCATGTTGAGTAAATTTCCCCGTACTTCTTGGTTGTCTTTCATTATTATTCTCCGCAGCCTAAGCTGCTATGGGTGGCTTAGAATTAGCCTCGGTGTTATCTTCTTATACAACTAAGTGGCAGTCCGTGCAACGGCAACAATAAAGCAGAAGCGTTCTCCAGATCAGCACGCTATACTGAGATCATCATTCATCATGTGGAGCAAGACATGAATAAAATACGCGTCGTAAACCCAGTCGTCGAAATTGATGGTGATGAAATGACCCGAATTATTTGGCACTTTATCAAAGACCAATTGATACTGCCTTATCTGGATTTAAGCATTGAGTATTTTGACCTAAGCATTGAACACCGTGACGCTACAGATGATCAGGTAACAATAGACGCTGCCTATGCCATCAAAAAGCATGGTGTTGGCATAAAATGCGCCACGATCACGCCAGATGAAGATAGGGTTACAGAATTTAATTTAAAAAAAATGTACAAATCGCCCAATGGCACCATTCGTAATATCCTGGATGGCACTGTGTTCCGCGAACCTATCATTTGTCAAAATGTGCCACGTTTGGTGCCAAACTGGACGCAGCCCATTTGTATAGGCCGTCATGCTTTTGGTGATCAATACCGCGCTACCGATTTTGTCACCAAAGGAAAAGGCAAATTGCGTATCAGCTTTACTCCTGACGATGGCAGCGAAGAACAAGCGTTTGAGGTCTATCACTTTGCAGGCGATGGTGTGGCTATGGCGATGTATAACACTGACGAATCCATTGCCGGTTTTGCTCGTAGCTGTTTTAACGTAGCACTGGATCGTGGCTGGCCGTTATATTTATCCACCAAAAACACTATCCTGAAAAAATACGATGGTCGCTTCAAGGATATTTTCGAGGCCATTTACCAAACCGAATACAAAGATCAATTTCTCGCCAAAGGGATTGTTTACGAACATAAACTGATAGACGATATGGTGGCCTCGGCCTTGAAATGGAATGGCGCTTTTGTTTGGGCTTGTAAAAACTACGACGGCGACGTGCAATCCGACACCGTCGCGCAAGGTTTCGGTTCACTGGGTTTGATGACATCCACTTTGGTAACGCCGGATGGCAAAATCATGGAAGCAGAAGCAGCTCACGGTACAGTAACCCGGCACTATCGCCTGCATCAGCAGGGCAAAAAAACCTCTACCAATCCGATTGCATCTATTTTCGCTTGGACGCGGGGCTTGGCGTTTCGCGGAAAGCTGGATGGTAATGACGATTTGATCCAATTCTGCGAAACGCTGGAACAAGTCTGTGTCGACACAGTGGAAGCCGGTAAAATGACTAAAGATCTGGCTTTATGCATCTACGGCGATGATTTAAACGACTCACATTATTTGACTACCGAGGATTTTTTGGAAGCCTTGCGCAGCAATTTGGAGCAACGATTGGTGTCGTGAAAGCGGCCCCGCGTTCCTGTATGTTTTTCATCACCGATGTCTTTCTTGATTAGG
>Ga0172380_10009472_pt1 | contig 10369 bp, 17 predicted proteins | sample Leawe162metaG_FD_119747 | JGI IMG/M metagenome (GOLD analysis project Ga0172380, IMG submission 119747) | Leachate microbial communities from a municipal landfill in Southern Ontario, Canada - Leachate well 162 metaG | ecosystem: Engineered > Solid waste > Landfill > Unclassified | place...
ATCAAGCGTTCGAATATATTCTCGTTCTCTCAAAAGGATCTCCAAGGACATTCAACCCGATTAAAGATAAGAAGAATGCCACAGCAGGGTGCGTTGGAAATCTAGGTGTAAATACATTCACAGAAAAAGATGGTTCTAAATCCGTTCGCTCTAAGAAAATAACAGCCGAATATGGAATGCGTCTTAATGTGTGGGAAGGAAACACGAGAGGTCAAGAGGATATGTGCATCAAACTTAATCACCCTGCTATGATGCCCAAGTGGTTAGCACGAGATCTAATCCTATCGTGGTCAAATGAAGGAGATGTGATCCTAGACCCGTTTGCTGGAAGTGGAACAACCGGATCTGAAGCAACCAAATTAAACCGAAATTCTATCCTCATCGAATGTAATCATAACTACTGCGTACAGGCGGAACAGTCTCTTCTTTAAATTTCACATCAACACATTTATTAACATTAACACTAACATTAATATGGTGATTCCCAATGGGGTCATATTCTGTATCGCTCGACAAAACCAGTGAGCGTAAGATGGATGTTCTGAAGCAGAGCAATCCCATATACGCCGGAAAAACCAACGGGGAGATTATCAACATTCTTGTATCAGAATGTCTCGACCCGATTGTATTGAAGGAGGATTGACATGGCCGAACAAAAATACAAAGCCACTTTTGAAGTTCATATTCCTGGCGATGTAAAGCCTAGGAAGGTTCCGATTTCTGTAATTGCAGAATCCGATTCCGACGCTTATATAAAAAGCAAGGAGGAGTGGAACCGGTTAATGAAACCTAAGAGTATCACGATTGAAGAGGACGGAGAAGCATAATGGTAGACAACGAAGCAAAGCCTTTACAGGCACAGTTTGATGTAGGAGATCTGGAAGTCGGAACCGAGGAAGGTATTGGTTTTGAACCCGGAACACGCTACACATTCAGTATCGACAAGGAACCTCAGGGTAAGTACATGCAGTATGGTGCAAAGCGCACCGATGGCCTTGCAGGACTGTACGTAATGTCGAAGAAGATTCCGGCGGAACTTCTCGCATCTTACCAGAAGCACCCGGATCAGTTCGAGATCTTTACAGCAGGAGAGATCAATGGGCAGCAGGCGCTCGTTCCAGGAAAGGACTTTGACAAGTTCAAACAGTTCCTCACCCCAACCATCAAACTCGGATGGAAGTGCAAGGAGAATAACCGCCTTGTCTTCATGGACCTTGGGGATGCAACAAGCCCACGGGTTAACACTACGCATCCGGAATGGGAGAGTGTGAGTGTTCGTCTTGCACGGAGGCTTGGGATTAATGTACCAGAACCCAAGATCAACGGAAAGCCGAATCCGGAAAAGTTCAACTGGTCCTTCCTGCATGTTGGGGTTGAGATTTCTGCCGAGACGTTAACCATCAAGAGCAAAGACCCGCAGTACCGTGATCAGATCGCTCTTGACATCGACACCATTGAAAGGCTTGGTGCCGGAGGAGTTGCAGCAGATCCGCAGGCAAAACTTCCAACCGACGATATCGATGCAGATCTGAAGATCAAGATTATGGAAGCAGCAACCGATGCCAAAACCCCCGCCGAAGTTTTCAAGAAGATTGTTGCAGCAGAGAAGGGTATGGATAGCAAATCCAAAGCCTCGTTACTTGCAGCGATTACAAGGATGAAAGATGCCAAGGAGATCCTGGCATAATCCTTTGTTATTTTTCCCGGGATTGAGAAAGCGAACGACAAAATCGAGTTTGATTAAACCGAAAGGAGATTTGACAATGTTTATTCTGATTTACGGAGATGACGGGACTGGGAAGAGTGTGCAGGCAATGAAGATTGCCGAACTCAAAGACAACCCTCTGCACGTATCTATGGCGGTTAAGAATCGGGATCTCTACAAAGATGGGGTTGTAACCTCACAGGAGATTCTTGTCTTCGGAAACGATATGAGCATTAACCCATATGAAACGATAGACAACTTCCACAAAATCATAGATACGATCATCAAAGAGGATGTTGTTGACATGGTGGTTATAGATGAGATTTCGTTACTCAGAACATGGGCGCAAGCGTGCACAATAGAGTGGTGGAATCGATCTTACTCTAGCAAGATCACAAAGATCGGGGAGAACAATGCACTTGCTTGGGAATATGTCAATAAGATAACATACGGTTATATCGAGCGTCTAACAACATGGGCTGCATTGAACAATGTAGTAGTTGTTGCAATCACGAGTTTGAGAGATGTTAGGATTCTTGAGAAAGGGGATGATGGCAAATCACATTCGGTTGCTACAGGGCAGACCACGGTTAACGCCAAGGACAATGTTAAGAAACTGTCTGACATCAGGGTTCGGTTAGAAAAGGATGGGAAGCATGGCAAGGGTTACTATGCGACATTCGAGAAGTATACCGACAAGCAGCATTCACCAACCGAGAAAGATGTGATTAAGGTTGATAGGGATGGTGTTTTGCAGGAACTCATACTGAGGGGAGTTCTGTGATACTTGTGGACACGAGAGAGCAGAATGGAGATCACATAATACGGAGATTAACCAAAATGAACATCGAAGCAGAACTCATGACCTTCCCGCAAGATACCGGATGCGACTACCTCATCACCAATACTCACGGGACCTGTTGTATCCAGCGAAAGGTTGCCTTACCGGAACTCACGTCCGAACTCGATGAGATTATGAACGATATAGTTCCGAGATTGATTTCCTTTGGGGATAACCCATCTTTACTTGTTGAGGAGAATTATGGCATAGATGAATCGGGATACCTAACAGACCGTAACTCAGGTCGGTCCTCACAAATGCTCGCCACATCCTACTTCGGGTTCCTTGAAACAATACGGAAGATGGGCGTTGATGTCTATTGCACCAGGGATCTCAATTCTTCAATCTACTGGATGGCCGCGATGCACGGGTATCTTGCCAAACACCACTATCCCAAACATAGAAAATACTTCTCGGCAGATGAGCAGGCTGTAGGGGCATTGTGTTGTGTTCCTACAATTGGAGAGAAGCGAGCGGTGAAAGCATTGGGTGGGTCTGGTCTTGGTCAGATGTATAGGAAGAAGAATGTACCGGGTTTAACCGAGAAGATGAACGAGAGGTTACAGAAGATGTTACAATGGAAAGGGGATGCATGAATGGTAGGACTTGAATTTGGAGCGCTATGCGGTTCAATCCAGAATCAACTTAATGCACAGGGATATGCTTTATCTAAGAAAGAGAGTGAAAGGTTTCAGAGAATTACAGATGCGATAATAACATTAAAACTACACGGGATACTTCCAGACAGTATCGTTCTCAAATCAGAACAGAAATTGATGAAAATGATCTGTAATGCAGAGACGTTAACCGAGTTGGAACCATGACCGACTTCATCCACATCGCCGACACACATCTCGGAAAAGTCGCCTTCAACAAAACAACCCCAGATGGTTCGAACCTCCGCGAAACCCTAATCTACGAGAACTTCCTTGCAGCGATAGAAGCGATCATAGATCTCGAACCAGAAGCCGTAATCCACGCAGGGGATCTCTTCGACACCGTAAAGCCAAAGACCAAATCCTTACTCGTAGCACTTCAAGCACTTGACATGCTCAAAGAAGCGAGGATACCGTTTGTAGCGATTGCTGGCAATCACTCAATGCAGAAGAACTCGTATACGACAAGTGCATTTGAGATCCTGAAGAAAGCGCATCCGGAATGTACATTTGCATATTCGTTTAAGTACGAGAATGTTAAGATCGGGGATACGTTATTTCACCTGATTCCGAATCTGTTGCATCAGGAAGATTATAAAGCAGCGGCGCTTGATGCAACGTGCTACAATCGAGCTAACCAGTATCACGCAAAATGCAATCACGTTCTTGTAACGCACGGCCTTGCCGATACAATACCTGACAAGAGATTATCTACTGTTGCCGAATTCGAACTGACACCGGAAGTTCTGCTTCAAAGTTATGATTATATTGCAGGTGGTCATGTCCACAACCAGATGCGAGTCGGGACTAATATGCATTATAGTGGCAGTCTCGAATATCTCACATATGGGGAGATGGAGGATGTTAAGGGAGGGTTGCTGGTTAATCCGGAGAAGCATACCGTGGAGCATATTGATCTGCCACATTGTCCGATGGTGGGCCGTGGGGTTGTCGATTGCTTCGGGAAGTCTAAAGACGATATCATTGATGCCATCGCCAGTTCTCTCGAATTGTGCAATTCGAATAACAGTATGTATCAGATCACCCTGGATTTTGGAGATGATCCGATAAAGGCAATTGCGTCTTCCGAACTGGTTGCATATACATATAAGATGCTTGACTTGAAACTTCGGGTTCGTTCCAACGAACTCCAACGAACCGAGATTAAACAACAGGATCTTCATGCAATAAACTACATTACCGAATTTGAGAAGTTCCTGCAACAGAGACAGTTGACGGAACAGCAGAAGGTTTCGGTTCTGTCTCGTGGAACTGATACGTTGAAAACGGTTATGGCAAATCATAGCGAGGTGTTGGAATGATCATCGAAGCATTACAGATCAGCAATTTTAAAAGATTCAAATCCGCCGATATTGGATTCGATTCCGGTATAACCGGAATAACCGGTAACAACGGCGTAGGGAAATCCTCTATCGTAGATGCCATATTCTTCGCACTCTACGGACTTCAGAGTGGGTTGATTCCTGATAACATCGTCTCTGCCTTCGCTACAGAACGGTGTGGATTATACCTTAGGTTCAAACAAGGTTCTGACACCTGCGAGATTGCACGGTCATACTCAAAAACCAAGCAGCATAACGTAACCATTAAAGTTAATGGTGAAATGCGAGCAGAGGGTGTAACCCAAGCGGATGCTGAGATAAGAAAGATTCTGGGTATGGGATCGCTTGATTTCAAGAATACAGTTTATGCAGCACAAAAAGATCTGATGCTGTTACTGGATCTGACTCCTGGCAAACGCCGAGAATGGTTCCTCCGGGCGCTCGGAATCGACTATCTGAATAAAGGCAGTCAAGAGATCCTGAAGGCAGAGGTTGATGGTAAAGAGAAAGGACTTGGGTTGTTAGAAGGGGAACTTGCAGCATTGACGCGAGAAGGAAGTGGAGATGTTGAGGCAGTAAAGAAAGAACTCGCAACTCTCAAAACCACAATCGAAACCCTGTTGACTACAGAAAAAGAGAAGTTGAAGGAGCGCGTGGACCTCTCATCAAACCTCGCTGCATTTAACTCTGAGAAAGAGGAGCACAACAAACTCATATCAACAGAAACATCTCTCACATCTGATATCAAGAACCTATCCTCTCGCAAAGCAACTCTCGCCAGCCAACTCGATCCATCATCAATTGATATATCAGAACTAGACCGATTAAAGAAAATTCTAGAACAACTCCCTGCCGCAAAAGAATATGCCGAATCATACCGTATCCGCAAAACAAATCTCGATATGCTGACTTCGCTTACCGCAAGTGCTGTTAAAGAAAAGGATGGGATCGTTTCTAGGATTGCGAAGGTAGATGCAAATATTGCAAAGTGTGAAAGCGACGAGAAAGACCTGGGAGGATTTACATCGAAGGTTCTATCGGATCTCGGATTAACCGAAGGTAGATCCATAGAAGATTCCATATCTGAATTCAAAGAGTCTGCTTCTTCAGAAATTTCCGCACTTAATTCCAGAACACAAACCATCAAACTCGATATCGAAAAACTCAAAACAAATCTAAAAGCACTTGTAGAGTCTGGGAAAGAAGGAACGTGCCCAATCTGTCGTCAACCTTTGGGAGATCATTTCGATACTGTCAAGAACGATTACCTTGACCGTATCGGAGACCTTGAAACCGAGAAGTCTGATATCTCTGTCCAGTTGGATACCGCAAGAAACGAATTACAGAAAGTCCTAACTCTGAAACCAACCCTAGACAAAATTAAATCATTACAAATCTCTATCAGTTCCAAATCCACCTACGAGAAAGATAAGGCCGCACTAACTATCGAACTCGGAGAAGCGATAAAGACAATCTCCGATCACACTGATACAATCAACGCTCTCGGATACATCGAGAAAGACCACATCGAATGTAAGAAGAGACTCGAAGACCTGGAGAAAGCGCAATCCGAATACAACAACCTCATCCAGAAGTCAGCACAGCAAACCACAATCTCAGCGCAGATAAAGGAAATCGAAACCCAAATCTTACAGAAGACAACCGCGCTTGAAGAAATCAAAACGACAATCTCGGTATCCCCGTTCGATCTAACCGTTGGTTCAAACTTAGACATCAAAATTAAAGAACTCGATCTCGCACTTAAAACAATCGGACAAGATCTGGCAACATCAAATGAACGTGAACGAGCACTAACCCAGAAGATCTCAGACCTAGAAGCGACAGCATCCCACATTATCGAAGTCCAGAAACAAATCGCCACTCTCAAAGAAGAGATAGAGATTCTGAAACTAACCCGTGCTGCAATCTCTGATTATGTCATCTACATTATGCAGGCTGTAAGAAGTCGCATAGAATCTGAAGTGAGCACAATCATATCCGAGATAACCGGAGGGAAGTATGATCGGGTTCTGCTCGATGAAGATTTCAACCTTCTTATCAGAGAGAATGATAAGGAGTATTCTGTTGATAGGTTCAGTGGTGGTGAGCAGGATGATATTGCTGTGGCGCTGAGAATTGCGCTGAGCAGATATCTCGCTGAGTTACATCAGGTCCGTGAGAGCACATTGTTGATATTCGACGAGATCTTTGGAAGCCAGGATGAGGATCGGAGAGCGAATCTGTTAACAGCGTTACGTTCCCAGAAATCACACTTCCCACAGATTTTGTTAATCAGTCACATTGCCGAGATTCAAGGAGAGTTTGAGAATACCCTGATGGTGAAAGGGGAAGGGGAGTTTAGTACGGTAACGAAGGTGAATTGAGATGGTGGATATAACAAAAGCAACAAGAGACGAACTAATCATAGAATTAGAAAAACGCGAAGGTGTTAGTGGATTTGACACACAGCCCGATGCCAAGTATTGTATCGAAGACGAAACCGGGATCTATGAAAATGGCGATGGTCCTATTCATATCATAACGGTGGTGGACTAATGGAAATCCTATACGCAAACCCAGATGGCTCCGTAGGAGTAGTAACCGACGTAACAAACGTAATCGATCTTGGAGAATTCAACCTCTCTAAACTAGAAGAGTGGATTACGCAAATCAAACTCCTCTACCCAGACCAGATTAAAGCCAAACGAGACATCTACATCCAGTTCCGGAAAAGCATGAAAGAGGAACAGCCTTCGTATCTGATCTTTGCGAGTATTGATGGAGAAGATCCAAAGGTTGCGGTGTGCGGGATGTTTAGAGACGACGGAAAGGAGTGGGGGAAGGAATGAATGGTATTCCCAATATAAGTGGGGTTAATGATTGCTATTGGAATATTTGCGGGAGATGTACATCATGGAAGTGCACGTATACAAAGCCAATTCCAGATCAAACCAGGAACTGGGATAGTAAACAATATTGCACTCTTACGCAAATCGGAGTTCCTATTTGTAGCGAATATTTGCAAGAAGGAAGGGCGAAATGATCCCAATCAACATCTCATTAAATCCACACAACCTTTATCTCTTCTAACATCATATTATTACATATGAAAACCAAACTCATCGGAACCTATCCTATTAGAACCATCGCCCACGGTGAAAGTATCATCCACATCCCATCGGGCATTACTGGGAAGTTCTCGATCTACATCAACGATGCTAAAGATGTTATCATACTCAGGAAAGATAAGGGTATTGATATGGATAAGTTGGCGAAGGATGTTGGGAAGTGGGAGAAGGATGAGAGTGTTGAGATGGGGGATGCGAAGAAGGAGTTGGGGTTAAAATGAAATTGCACATTCGCGGAGTTGATGTAACGGAAAATCAATATCGCGTGTTACACGAGGCACAAGAAACACACGATGCTTTTGTAGAATTAATATATAATGCTGCTGAAGCAGCTGCCTCAAAATCACAAAAAAACTTGGACGAGTTATGGAGAAAAATCTGTGAGGAGGGTTATGCGAAATGACCTCCAAACTCCCATCCGAAACCGCCCGTGCCCGTCTCGAACACCGCGCTCGCAAAACCCTCATCGAAACCGGCAAAAAAGGACTTGGTAGATTAACCGAAGCCCAAAAGAAAACACCTTCACAAAAGCGTAGTGAAGCCGGGCGTAGGAAATTGCGCAGAGGTTCTATCGCATCTGATATTGCTGTACAGGAAACATCAATCGATTGCCATCAGTGCCCGAGTTATACAAGTTGCTATAATCATCTGAATCTTCACACTTGTCATAGGAGATCTGATATTTCCGAATGCAAGAGATGTGGGAGGATATATCAGCATCCGGTTATACCGGGGGTGTCCTGGATATATTGTAAGGATTGTGAGGGAGAGAAATGAAATCGAAGCAAAAACCTGTAGAGATAACTCTTGCAGAATTTAAAGCGTTTTCAGACCAGTTGTCCGACGATTGGTATTTTGATAACGATGGACTCTCTGATGAATTTTGGGAAGGGAAATTTGATCCATCTGAAGTCATTACTGTTGGGCCAGATGAGATCACGCTTTATTGGCAGGGGAGTGAGCCGAAATCGCAAGATGAACATTATATCGATTTCCTTCCGGAATATCTCAAATGGAAGCGCGGATACGGATATGCGTTTGTTGTCTTGCAGGTTCCGGAAGGAATGAAATCTGAAATTGAGACCTTGGTTAAAGACCATCTCAAAGCCAAAGGCGTTGAGATAAAATGACCCGCCGACAAATCCCAACCGAATTAGATGCATACTCCATAATCCTCCACGCTGCGCAGAATGGAGTTCCGTTAGATGACTACATTGCGAAGGTTCGAGACTATGCACATAAGAGGATTAGAATGCTGAAGGTGAAAGGGGATTGATCAATGCCAAAACTAACTGAACGCGAACGCGAAGGATTCGAAAAGATCCTAACATCCGATCTCGCAGCAATAGATACGCGATTTATGAACCAGATTAAAGACTTCTGGGGTATTGCACGAAACCATGTTTTACATTCAAAAGGATGGGATTCTCTAATACAAGAAAAAGAACGCCTAGAAGTAGAACGAACACATATTGCGCAGAGGATACATGATATTGAACTTACCCTCAAATCTGAAAATCTACGAGTAGAGCAACTTGTAGAGTTGGGAGGTAAGGCGGATTCATATGGGCATGTGAGGGGCGCAACCTTCTACGGGATTCCGATAGAATCGCAGTTTGATTACGAGATTGTAGAATACATAAGGAATAACGTGGATCTGAAAATACCCGCTAAGATTCTAAGAGATGTATGTGCGTCTTCTATAAGAGCACTTGTAATGGCCGGTACTTTCGAAGAGGCCCGTACTGCATATGAAAAGTTCTATTCCCTGGACTTTAGAAAATACGGTGTTGATATCCCACCAAGGCTCGATGACATTTGTTCTGATAAGAAGATGATGGAATATGCTCAGCAATCATTACAACAGATTGAGAAAGGGAAACCGGATATGAAGTTGATTACTGATAACGGGGCTGATTCGACATGAAGGTGGAAGAGGAATGACTCGCTGCGCTATAACCTGCATGGAACACGGTTGCAACAGCAAAATCTTCTATGAAGATACCGATGCGGAAGTTCCATTGTACTGTTCCGCTCATAGAACCGAAGAAGGTAGACATGCTGCCGTTAGGAATCTGTGCAGTCCGGCATTTGCATTGAGCGCACAACAACCTGCTATTCCAAAAGAGAAATCCGTAGAATATGTCTGTTCTAACAAGAAATGTAACACCCGCAAAACAATATCGGAAATTAGACATATGCTAGGCAAAAAAATTTATTGTATCGAATGCGGAAGACAAATGATATACCGTAAAGATGTGGAAGAGTAACTATGCCCGGTAAACACCATGACGCGAGTCTGCGTCTTCGCACCACAACCAATGCCGTTCTCGATGCAACGGGCATCAACAATACAATACTAACTCACGCATTGGCAAAACAATTATCCAACGGAAAAAGAAGTGTCTCCCCAAGAGCAATAACAAATATCATGAAGGAGAGATCGGATTTTAAAAATGTTGAGCATTGCAAATGGCTTAAGGTGAAATAGATGAAGGTGGAAATATGCAACCGGTAGACGAATATGCTTTGATGGAATGGCTTAAGGAAAAATCTTTGGATGCACATAACTCAGAAAGTTTTTCCAGGAATGGAGAAAGCACTGAATATGACGACGGGGTGTTTGCCGGAAGAGAAGAAGCATTTAATGAAGTTGTTGAACATATTCAGAATGGAAGAGAAAATGCCAGGCCACA
>Ga0172380_10009473_pt1 | contig 10368 bp, 6 predicted proteins | sample Leawe162metaG_FD_119747 | JGI IMG/M metagenome (GOLD analysis project Ga0172380, IMG submission 119747) | Leachate microbial communities from a municipal landfill in Southern Ontario, Canada - Leachate well 162 metaG | ecosystem: Engineered > Solid waste > Landfill > Unclassified | place...
AATGACGATTGGCCTCATGCCGATCGCGGGGGTGCCGCTTCCTCTGGTCAGCTACGGAGGGTCTTCCTTTATCATGACCTGCCTGTGCCTGGGGCTCGTCCTGAGCGTCTACAAAGAGCGGTCGATTTTTTAAGGGGGCAAGGATTTATCGCCCCACTTATCCTGTCCTGGCCTTTATTATTTTTTAATTAATGGTGGCCAGGACTGTACTTGTTATCCATAAGTATTTTAATAAAAACAAGTACTGAGCGACGTGCCGTAAGCACGAAGTCGAAGGCTCTACTAATAAAGACCTTTTTTCTTTATTCCTCTTGCCTTAGAATTAGGCCTGTTTCGGGGTGCACTGGTTTAGAATTATTTATGGAAGTCCCGCGTCACACGCCGAAACAGCCGACGTGTTCCTGGGGCGAAAAATTTGCTTCTTTCGAATTAAGGAAACCCTGCGGGTTTTATTTATAGCAGAGCCAATTTTTCGGGGTGTAGCTCAGGGGCTAGAGCGCTTGCTTTGGGAGCAAGATGTCGCAGGTTCAATTCCTGTCACCCCGATACTTTTACTGTGTTTGATGATGAGGCCTTCTTTTAGAAGGCCTCGTTCATTTAGGGAACAAGTAAAAGTATCTGTCCTAATGCGTTTTTTGCATTAGGGCGATTTTTTAAAGCTGTTCAACACTTGCACTCGTGTGCAAGTGCGACGTCGGCACTCCTTAGAGAAATTCGTGTCCGCGTCGTTCCTGTCACCCCGATTTCTTCTAACCCGTCACTCTCACATAAGTTGTGGGGGTGGCGGGTTTTTTCTTTTCCTACAAAAAACCATCCATGTGGAAGCCATGTGGAACTTTCCAAGCTAGAAGCAGACTCACTAAAGTGCGCTCGGAATTAGGCCTATGCCGCTTTTGTCATAAAAAAGCGTCATTTGATATAAGAGATACTCCCGATAGCGCTTGACCTTCATGATGTAACAGAGGAAAATATCAAAACAGAATCATAAAAAGGGGTCTTGGGGGTTTCTCCAAGAGGAGCAGGATTGATGGTCGGGCCGCCATCTGACGTTTAACCGTCAGGTGGCGGCTTTTTTGTTTTCACGTAAAGGAGACTGATATGAAATGGCTAGGTGATTTGGTAGTTTATTTAGGAGTTGCTGCCATAGTGGGCTTTTTTGTATATGTGGCAATCAAATCAAGAATGGATGACAAGAAGAACAAACCCAAGCCGTAGTGGGGGGGCACTACTGGGTATTAGCATAGGAGGTAACAACATAAAAGGAGGACTACAAAGGAGTGGATATTGAAGGATGGGCCGGTTTACTTGGTTTTGATCGGTGTGGTGGTTTTTATTGTGGTTATCTGGTTTCAATCAAGAAAAAAGTAAGAATTGAGTTGAGGGGGAGATATGGATTCAAATGCGTTTGACTGGAAAAGCATTGTCGGAGCGCCATGGGTAGTATTGATCGCCAAGACCCTGCTTATTCTGTGCCTCTCCTGGCTCTTGTTCCGCGGCCTTAAGTATGGTCTAAAGAAATTCGAGGATCATTTATCTCAAAAAGCAGCCATCCGTGAGGACGAAACTACACTAAGATTAAAAACGTTCTCCCACCTCATAAAGTGGCTCGGCACAGTTGCCATAGCCGTGTTCGGCCTTTATATGCTGCTCGAAAATTTCGGGATCAATGTTGCTCCGCTGCTTGCGGGGGCCGGGATTGTCGGACTGGCATTTGGTTTCGGGGGACAATACCTGATCCGAGACGTTATCAATGGAGTTTTTATCCTGATGGAGGGGCAATACCGCATCAATGATGTTGTGAAGATCGGAGAGTTCGGTGGACTGGTAGAGGGCCTCAACCTGAGACATACCATGCTGAGGGACTTGGAGGGACGGGTGATCTATATCCCCAACGGCGAGATCAAGGCCGTTGTTAATTTTACCAAAGGGTATTCCCAAGCTCTTTTTGATATCGGGGTTGCGTACAAAGAGAACGTGGATGATGTCATGCGTGTCATGAAGGATATTGGCAAGGAAATACGGCAGGATACCTATTTTGGAAAATTGATTCTGGAGGATATGGAAATGCTTGGGGTCGATGCTTTTATCGATTCTGCCGTGATCATTAAATGTCGCATGAAAACCTTACCCATCAAGCAATGGGAAGTTGCCCGTGAGTATCGTCGCCGGCTCAAGAATCGTTTTGATGAGCTTGGGATCGAGATCCCATTTCCGCATCGGACGCTTTATTGGGGTGATCCTAAGAACACGGACATGAAAGAGGCTCTCGCGCAGAGGCGGGGTAAGTAATCGAAAGGAAAATATGAAAATAACGCTCAGGCTTATTATATCGCTTTTGATCGCCACGACCCTTGTGGTTGTGGGCTTTTCCTATTTTCAGGCAAAGAACGAAGAAAAACGCCTGAATGAAGAGCTGAGGCTTCGCACTACCGTTCTCGCCAAAACTTTCAAAGAGGCGGTCGAATCTTTTCTTGAAAGAACCGATCAACCCGACCGGGTTCAGAAATTCATCGAGAAATACCAGGGGCACAAAAGACTAGTGGGTCTTGTTGTGGATATGAAGGAAGGGCCGCGGATCGCCTTTCCTTCCGAGTTGGCTAAGGGAGATCTTTTCAAGAAAGAATCATTGAAGGCGATGGAAGAGAATGCGCCGGTTGATATGAATAGCCGATGGATGGGGAGGAAGGTTAACTACCATGCCGTTCCTTTGATGAAAGAGGATAAGGTGGTGGGCGCCTTAGGTCTTATTCACGATCGCGGTTATATTGTGACCCAGATCAAAGAGTTCTGGAAAAGTTCAGCTCTAACGTTTTCAATCTTGGCGGCGATCCTCTCGATCATTTCACTTATCGTGATCCGCTGGAGCGTAACAGGTCCGATCGCTCGCATTGGGCTTATGGTTCAAAAAGCCCTCGGAGTAGACCCGAAAGCGGAACCCAAGGAGCAGGGCGATATAGAAAAACTTCTTTCTGGCGTTAGCCACATGGCGGCCACTCTCAAAGCGGCTCGGTTTGACCTGGTAGAGCAATCGCGGACGGTGAATGCCGAGGGGACTGTCTGGACGAAGGAGCGGCTGAAAGATTATCTGAAGACGCGCCTTCGAGGTAAGCAGCTTTACGTGGTTTCCAATCGTGAGCCTTATATCCATCGTAAAAAGGGGAATGAGATTGAATGCATTACGCCTGCGAGCGGTGTGGTGACGGCGCTTGACCCTGTCTTGCAGGCAACGGGTGGTCTTTGGATAGCGCACGGGGCCGGCGATGCGGATCGGGAAGTGGTCGACAAAGAGAACAAAGTGAGGGTTCCGCCCTGGAAGCCTTCTTTTACTTTGAAGCGCATGTGGCTTTCGGAAGAAGAAGAGAAGGGGTATTACTACGGTTTTTCTAACGAAGGTCTTTGGCCGCTTTGCCATATCAGCCATGTGAGGCCAATCTTTAGGATTGAGGATTGGAATTGTTATAAAGAAGTAAACCAAAAATTTGCGGACTCACTTCTTGAGGAGTTGGGGGATGATCCCCCTATGATCCTTATACAAGATTATCATTTCGCGCTACTTCCCAAGATGATCAAAGAACGAAGACCCGATGCGAAGATCGCGATCTTCTGGCATATCCCCTGGCCTAACGCGGAAGCCTTTGGGATCTGTCCATGGCAGGAGGAGATCCTGGAAGGGATGCTCGGGAGCGATATTATTGGTTTCCACACGCAGTTCCATTGCAATAATTTCCTCGATACCGTTGATCACACTCTTGAGTGCAAGATCAATTGGGCGAATTTCGAGGTCACTCGCGGCGGGAAAACGAGTTCCGTGCGCCCGTTTCCGATCAGTATCTCAGGCGTTCCCAATGTCGCGGTTCAGGAATCCAAGAAAGATCCTCTTGAAAAGATTCGGGAGACTTACGGGTTAAAGGGTAAGAAGATCGGGCTTGGAGTGGACCGTATCGATTACACCAAGGGTCTTTTGGAACGCTTTCGCGCAATCGAGCGAGTCCTCGAAAAATACCCGCATCTCCAGGGAGAGCTCGTTTTTATCGAGCTTGGAGCTCCTTCCAGGACCCTGATCGAAAGCTATCAGAATCATTTAAAAGAGGTCGAAAAGCTGGTTGAAAAGATTAATCTTCGCTTTCAGAAAGGCAGCTACAAGCCCATTCTTTTTCTGGAAGATCATCATGATCAGAAGAAAATATTCGATTACTACCGTCTCGCGGATTTCTGTCTGGTGAGTTCACTTCATGACGGGATGAATCTTGTCGCCAAAGAGTTTGTATCCGCGCGGGAGGATGAGGACGGCGTCTTGATCCTGAGCCGATTCACGGGAGCAAGTCACGAATTTACGAGTTCTCTTTTGATCAATCCCTATGACATTGAAGGGACGGCGGAAGCGATTCATCAGGCGCTGACGATGCTTCCCGAGGAAAAGAAAGAGCGGATGCGGAAGATGCGGCAGATCGTTCGGGAGTATAACATCTACCGGTGGGCTGCTGACATGATCACCGAGCTTGTGAAGTCCTTCTGAGGTATTTATGAGACCCCAAAAAATCGATCCGTCTCTTATCAAGCAAATAGCGGGAATCAGGAATTTATGTATTGTTTTGGACTATGACGGGACATTAACTCCCATCGTGAGCCGACCATCCCAGGCAAAGCTGGCTTCAGGCGTGAGGGCAACGCTCGGCGTCCTTTCCGAAATGCCGGGGATCAGGGCAGCGATCCTTAGCGGGCGTTCGTTAAACGATGTCGAGAGATTGGTCGGGATCGATAGCTTGGATTATGTGGGGAACCACGGCCTGGAAAGGAAGATCCGAAGCGTGGTCAGTTTGGATCCGTATGCCGTCAAATTCCGGGAATTTATTTCGCAGCTCACGGAAGACCTTAAACGTTCCCTGAAGAACATTCCGGGCATTTTAGTGGAAGATAAAACCTATAGTCTCAGCGTGCATTACCGGAACGTGGCCTCTAAAAATATCCCCAAAGCTCGCCGGATCTTTAACAAAGCATGGGATGATTTCTCGGCGAAAATATTTTTCCGGATCAAGCCAGGCAAGAAGGTATGGGAAGTGCGTCCGGCCTACGGTTGCTCGGACAAAGGGTGTGCTGTCGGATTGCTTTCCGGGTCGGTTCCCAAAGCGCAGGGAAAGAACTCAGCGATAGTCTATCTCGGGGACGATGTGACGGATGAAGATGCTTTTAAAACTTTAAAAAGGTCGGATTTTTCTATCAGGGTGGGATACAACTTCCGTACTGCCGCACGTTACTGGCTGAGATCCCCAGCCGAAGTTGCCGTTTTCTTGAAGCAATTGATCGAAGCGAGAAAAAGGATATTTTCCGATAATGTCCAAAGATAACCTGTGGTACAAGGATGCCATTATCTACGAGCTGCATGTCAAAACCTTCTTTGACAGCAATCAAAATGGTTATGGTGACTTTTCCGGTCTGACCCAGAAACTGGATTATCTCCAGGACCTCGGCATCAACTGTATTTGGCTCCTCCCGTTCTACAAATCTCCCATGAAGGACGATGGATATGACATTGCCTATTACGAAGAGATCGCTTCCGAATACGGCACGACGGAGGACTTTCAGGACTTTGTTAAGGAAGCTCACCGCCGCGGGATCAAGGTTCTTATCGAGCTTGTGATGAATCATACATCGGATGTGCACCCATGGTTTCTTGAAGCCCGCTCTTCCAGGACATCTTCGAAGCGGGATTTTTATGTCTGGAGCGATCATCCTGAGCAATATAAGGACGCCAGAATTATTTTTTCAGACTCGGAAAAATCCAATTGGACCTATGATCCCGTCTCAGGGCAATACTACTGGCACCGTTTTTTCAGCCACCAACCGGATCTCAATTACAATAATCCCCAAGTGCAAAAAGCTATGCACGACGTGCTGTTCTTTTGGCTGAAGATGGGTATCGATGGTTTCCGTCTGGACGCCGTGCCTTATCTTTTTGAACGAGAAGGAACGAATTGCGAAAATCTTCCAGAAACGCACACCTATCTCAAAAGTTTACGGGCTCAATTAGATAAATCTTTTAAGGACAAGGTTCTGCTTGGAGAGGCGAATCAGTGGCCTGCGGACGTGCGGCCTTATTTTGGAGATGGAGATGAATGCCACATGGCGTTTCATTTTCCGCTCATGCCTCGGATTTTCATGGCGATTCGTAAAGAAGACAACACACCGATCCTTGAGATCATGAAACAGACCCCCCAGATCCCTGAGAATTGCCAGTGGGCGCTTTTCCTCCGCAACCATGATGAACTAACGCTTGAGATGGTGACACAGGAAGAGCGGGATTATATGTACCGTGAATATGCGGCGGACCCCAAGGCTAGATTGAATTTGGGGATTCGGCGTCGGCTTGCGCCTCTTATGAATAATGGCCGGCGTCAAATGGAGCTTCTCAACAGTCTCTTATTTAGCCTCCCCGGGACGCCGGTTATTTACTATGGTGATGAGATCGGCATGGGGGACAATATTCATCTTGGTGATCGGGATGGTGTCCGGACACCCATGCAGTGGAACGGGAACAAGAATGCGGGTTTTTCGACAGTAGATCCTGAAAAACTTTATTCTCCGGTGATCATTGATCCTGTCTATGGCTACCAGGCCATCAATGTTGAAGCTCAAAGCATGACCCAATCGTCTTTTCTCAACTGGACAAAGCGTATGATCCGTGTTCGGAAAAGCCTTAAAGCATTTGGCCGCGGGACGATCGAATTTCTCCAGCATCAAAATCAGAAGATCCTGGCTTACATTCGCGCCTATGAGGACGAGACACTTCTTATCGTGAATAATCTCTCGCGGTATGTGCAGCCCGTTGAATTGGACCTGAAACAATATAACGGATGGGAGCCTCTTGAACTCTGGGGCAACGTCAAATTCCCCAAGATCGGTGAACTCCCATATTTTTTGACCCTCGGACCGCATAGCTTTTACTGGTTCCGGTTGATGAAGACAAAAACAAATCCTTCGTAAGATAATAATTCTGTAAAACTTCAAAAAAGAGGTTGTGTCCGAATGACTTTTGGTTTCGAACTTATCATTATTGCGTTAATGTTGATAGTGAATGCCATTTTTGCATCCTATGAAATGGCTCTTGCGTCGATTTCGAAGGCAAGGCTTGCTGCACTATGCCAGCAAAAGAAAAAAGGAGCTGAACAAGCGGCTTACATGAAAGACCGCATGGAAGCAAGCCTTGCTGTCGTGCAACTGGGGATAACCTTTGCTGGGGCCTTGGCAGCGGCAACCGGTGGAGCTGGGATGCAGGAATTTTTTACACCATTTCTGACGGAGACTCTTCGGATCCCAGGTTATTTCGCCGAAGTTCTCGCGGTCATATGTCTGGTGATCCCGCTAAGCGCTTTTACGATCATTTTCGCCGAGCTTGTTCCCAAGATGTTTGCCTTGCAGAACAAGGAGTGGGTCTTTCTCTCGCTTTCGCCAACCATGAAAGTAATTGCCCACATTACGAATCCCATCGTTTTCTTTTTCGAGGGGACTGTTAAAAGAGTCATGAGATTAAGTGCGGGGAAGTTGCGGCAAGACGGGCCGACCGAGGAACAGCAGGGACTTCACGAGCTGAGATCCGCTGTTGCGCTGGCACGAACTTCGCGGGTGATCGGAGCCGCGGAAGAAAAGATCGTTTTATCTGCGGCTGAATTTTCCCGGAGGATCGTTTCCGGTATCATGTTGCCTGTTTCCGATATCGTTATGATCCCGGTCACGGACAATCTTTCGGATGCCTTTATCAAAGCTCACCTAGATATGCATACACGTTACCCGGTCTGTGAACGCGAGAAGGATCCGCAGACGATCATGGGTTATGTGAATTTTAAAGATATCATCAATGCGCTGAAGGTGAATCCCGGCAGTCCCGACATTCGCGGAATCACAAGACCTATTCCGTCCGTGAACAGAAACTCACGGCTTTCGGATGTATTGAGTCAGCTGATCCATGATAAGACCCATATTACTTTGGTTCGCGATGAAGATGCGAGGGTCGTCGGGCTGATCGCCCTGGAGGATCTGATCGAAGAACTGGTGGGAGATATTGAGGACGAATACGACCGTCTTCCGGGCCATGTTCATCCTTTTGGTTCATCTTGGATCATGGGGGGCGGTGTTCCTATGAGCCTTGTAATTTCAACACTAGGTTTGGAGCTTGAGTTGCAACCGGCAACAGCTGGGGCGCAGACGCTTGCGGAATGGGTCAATCAAAAGCTGGGCCGGTCACCTGAACCCGGGGAGGTTGCGCGACTGGGCGATGTGACGGTGACAGCAAGAAAGCTGAGACGAAAAAAGATCTACGAGTGCATTGTCGGTCTCACGAGAGATCAATCTCATTAAGGAGCCATCATGAAATTGTCGGGTTGGATTTTTTTGACTTGCAGTTGGTGCGCGATCATTAGTTTGATGATCTTTGCCTACTCAAAGGTCTTAAGTGCCAAAAAGAAAAAACAAGGCTGACCAGGTTCCTATCAATGGCACATCATGATTGGCTTCCCGAATTTTGGATGACGGTCCCTTTTATCGGGCTGCTGCTTTCGATCGCCATTCTTCCGCTGGTTGCTCATAGATTCTGGCATCCCTTGAGAAATCAGGCGCTTGTCGCCTCATTTTTCTCCCTCCCCGTTATCTACCTGTGCCTCGTTCATAACCCCCATCTTCTTGTTACCGGACTTGAGCATTACCTTTCGTTCGTGATTCTTCTCGGTTCGCTTTTCATCGTTTCCGGGGGGATACGGTTGGCAGGTGATCTGATGAGCACGCCCATTGCAAATATGGGTATGCTTGCGCTAGGGGCTGTGCTTGCCAATCTGATAGGGACCACGGGGGCGAGCATGGTCTTGATTCGTCCCTTTCTTGATGCCAATGGTTACCGCAAACATCATATTCATCTTCCAGTATTCTTTATCATCATTGTTAGCAATATCGGGGGTTTGCTGACGCCGCTCGGAGATCCGCCTCTCTTTCTCGGGTATTTGTTGGGTGTTCCATTCTTTTGGACCTTGAAACTCTTTCCCATCTGGGCTGTAGCCCTCATCTCTTTGCTCGGTGTCTTTTGCCTGATCGATGCACGGGCCTTTGACAAAGAACCGGAACGACAGCAGCAGAAAGCGGGCTCTGATAAACCGGTGATTTTGAAAGGAAAGAGGAACCTTTTTTGCCTCGCAGGCATACTCGTGGCCGTATTCCTTCCGTCGCCTCTCAGAGAAGTCTTTATGATCGCCGCGGCGCTGATCTCGTTAAGGATCACGCCCAAGAGTTATCATGAGGCGAACGGTTTTGATTTTTATCCGATCTTGGAGGTGGCGATTCTTTTCCTGGGTATTTTTATCACTATGGAACCGGCGCTTGAGATCCTTTATCTGAAGGGCAATGAGTTGGGATTCCAATTTCCGTGGCAATTCTTTTGGGCGACGGGTCTGTTCTCGATGTTCCTGGATAATGCGCCGACGTATCTGACCTTTGTGACCTTGGCCCAGGGACTAGGACTGGGCGGACCCTATGTGAATGTGCCGGAAGGTATCCTTGCGGCGATCAGCACTGGAGCGGTTTTTTTTGGAGCGGCAACCTACATCGGAAATGCTCCGAACTTTATGGTTCGTAGCATTGCGACGCATAAAGGTTGGAAAATGCCGAGCTTCTTTGGCTATCTTTTCTGGTCCGGCATTGTTCTTTTACCGCTTTTTTTTATCATACACATTGCTTTTTTCCGTTGAACCAGATCGTTCATGCCGCATCTGAAGTTTGCGGACAGAGCGTCACAGTGAATCGCGGTTTTATTGGGGGTTTTGGCGCGACCGAATTGGCGTCTAAGGGTATAATCATTGTCAATGAGAGACCAAAACACAAAGAAAGAGAGTAGATCAATGACGTCCGTAGCAGTCGATCTTCAAGCGTTCCGCCTAGCCTCGCAAAAGAGCGAGATCAAACGGCTTTTTCTTTTGTTTGGGATTGTGGGGGTGATGATTCTTCAGACACTCGCGCGGCATATGGCTGGCGGAATTATGATTCAGGGGAAAGCGTTCACGCTCGCGTTGGAAGTCCTCACGCTCGTGACGTGTTATGTGGCGTGTTTCTTGTTTGCCGTCCGGCGCGCCGATCGTGACAAACGGCTTTTGCCGTCCTGGGTATGGATTTTTAGCGTCATAGTCGAATCTTCACTGCCAACGGCTGCAGTTTTCTGCCTGGTCAAACTTGCGCCGATCAATCCCCTCGAAGCGATTGCCGCGCCGGCGATACTTCTTTATGGGGTGTTTGCTGCGGCCAATGTGCTTCGCCTCAGCCCCAAACTGTGTTTGCTTTTTGGGGTTGTAGGAACTTCAGGTTATGTGGCTGTGACGGTTTATGCCGTAGCCA
>Ga0172380_10009474_pt1 | contig 10368 bp, 4 predicted proteins | sample Leawe162metaG_FD_119747 | JGI IMG/M metagenome (GOLD analysis project Ga0172380, IMG submission 119747) | Leachate microbial communities from a municipal landfill in Southern Ontario, Canada - Leachate well 162 metaG | ecosystem: Engineered > Solid waste > Landfill > Unclassified | place...
CTGGAGTGTGCGGTTTTCCGGGTGCAGGGCAAGGCGCAACGACGCGCAATGGTTATTCCATTGCAAGGAGTTGCAACGCCGCCATGCGCCCGGAAAACCGTGCAATCCAGCCCGTAGCGCTCTTACCAAACGGGTGAACACAAAATAGATGACAAAGTTGTTTAGAACCACCATGTTACACATCTTGGCAAGCGGTCAACTGAGCTTTCTAGGATCATGCCGACAAGCCGCAGGAAATCAGCGTATAGACCGTCCGGCCAGTCCTTTATATCACTGGCAACGCGCTCGTTGAAGTAGGTGATCGTCCAATTCATGATGTAAAGTTAGCACATAAGCGAACGACCGGCAAATCTCTGCTTGAGGCTCAAGGCAAATATATCCTCATTTTATGTATTGGTAAGCGTGGCTGCATTCACCTTTGCGCGCCGACTGTACACGGGGCAATACCGATTTCGGAGTCTGTCCGGCGGGTGGGACAGTGCCCATATTACCGGTTGGCCGCGATTGCTTTATAAGTTCCCGGAACGAGGTTTTTTGCTTCGGCTGCATCGCGTGAAAATTGGCAATTAATTTATCCTTCTCGTCTGGCAGGGTACTTTCGGGTATTCCCAATTCCTGCTCGGTAGCCGCGATCAGCATGGATAAACGAATATCGAAAGCGCCAGCGGCGCTTTTCCAGCCCAAGTTAGTCATTCAACAAAATAACATATTTATAATCACATGGTTGTCGTACTACAGTTCTTTGCAACATTCAAATAAGTGTATAACAAATTGATTTAACATCATATATTTTCCGTAACAAACTTGGGACAGGGTTAATTTTTGCTGCGCCATGCTTTTTTTAAAATATTCGGATTTGAATGTCGTATGCGTAGACAAAATGGGGTAGTATTTAAAATACTAAAAGAAAGGAGTAAGGTCATGTGGCGTCGTTTGCTGGTCATATTCATGTTTTTTGGGCTGGGCGGGGGAGCACTGGCTGCACCCACCACGCCGACCGCCGATTTCACCGACAACGGCGACGGGACCGCGACGCACAACACCACCGGGCTGATGTGGAAGCGGTGTTCCGAGGGGCAGACCTGGAACGGCGGGAGTTGTACCGGGACGGCGGCGACTTACACCTGGGCGCAGGCTGTGGCGCTGACTTCAACCTTTGTGGGGAAAAGCGACTGGCGGCTGCCGACTGTTCGTGAATTGCAATCCATTGCCGAGATGGAGGCTTTTAATCCGGCGATCAATGGGACGATTTTCCCGAATACGCCTGCGTCCTATTTCTGGTCGGCGTCGAGCTATGCCGGCGGTTCGGACTCTGCGTGGGTCGTCTATTTCGACTATGGCAACGGCAGCCCCAATAAGACGTACAGCTACTATGTTCGTCTCGTTCGCGGCGGACAGTCTTTTGGTACTTTAGCTTTAAACCGTCCGACCACGGATTACGTGGACCATGCTGACGGAACGGTGACCCATGCGCCGACTCAGCTAACCTGGAAGCGTTGCGCGGAAGGCCAGGCCTGGAGCAGTGGAGCCTGTACCGGCGCCGCGACGGTCATGACTTGGACCCAAGCTGCGGCACTGACCGGCGCCTTTGCCGGGAAAAGCGACTGGCGATTACCGACTGTCTCGGAATTGCGTTCCCTAGTGGATTTCACCCGTGACAGTCTGGCGATCAACAGCACGATTTTCCCGAACACTCCTACGTCCAATTTCTGGTCGGCGTCGGGCTATGCCGGCGATTCGGACAGTGCGTGGTACGTCAATTTCTACTTTGGCAACGACTACTCCGGCAATAAGGCGAACTACCTCTATGTTCGTCTCGTTCGCGGCGGACAGTCTCTTGGCACGTCTTCCCCCACGGCCAGCCTTAACGGGCTGACGTTGAGTTGTCCTTCCACTCTCACGGCCAATGGTGGCGGCAGTTGCAGCGCCACCGCGACTTACAGCGACGCAAGCAGCAAGAGCGTCGCTCCTTCCTCTTGGTCATTGAGCGGCAACGCCGCCACCCTCAACAGCAGCGGCGTCCTGACCGGCGGCACGGTGAGTAGCGATACGCAGGTGACCGTCACCGCCACCTACGCCGAAGGCGGCATCACCCAGACCGCCATCGCGAATGTCCTGGTAAAGGCCGCCGCGCCCACGCTGTCCGGCCTTGGCGTCAGTTGCCCGGCCACGCTCAACAGCGGAAACAGCGCCATCTGCACCGCCACCGCAGGCTACGGCAACGGTTCCAGCAATCCCGTCAGCGCCACCTGGACGAGCAGCAACAGCGCGGTGGCGAGCATGAACGGCAACACCCTGACAGCCGGCAGCGTGACCACCGACACTCCGGTGTCGATCAGCGCGAGCTACAGTGAAAACGGCATAACCAAGACCGCCACCGCGATGGTTGCGATAAAGGCCGCGATTGCCACGCTAACCAGCGTGGTCGTCAACGGCAGCGACAGCCTTAAGGCGGGCGACACGGCGGCATATAGCCTGATCGCCATTTACAGCGACGGCAGCAACAAACCTGCAGCAAACGTCAACTGGTCGGCCACTGGCAACGGCGCGACGATAGACGCCCAGGGCGTGTTGACGGGGGATGGCAAACTCACCGCCGAAACCAATGTCACCGTCACGGCAAGCTACACGGAAAACGGCATCACCAAAACCGCCCAGAAAACCGTCACCATCAAGGTGAATCCCATCCCGCCGACGGCTTGCAACGGCACGGGCGCGAACTTGAGCGGCATCACCATAGCCGGCAATTCATTGAAAAAACTCGGGGAATCGCTGGATGTGAGCTATTGCCTGAAGAACTTCAACTCGGCGTCCAAATTCGACATTTACGTGGCGGTGCAATTGCCCGATGGCAATATGCTGTTCCTGCGGGCAGCTGGTTTCTTCGGTACGCCATCCTTTGTTGCCTTGGATGCCAAGAAAACAGCCGCAAAGTATCTGGAAAACACGCTGATTCCCGACAAATCCGGTTCAGTGCTGTCGATTTCGGTGCTGCCGCTGGAGTTACCGACCGGCACTTACACTTTCTACGCGATACCGGTGTTGGCGGGCAGGGATGTGTGGAACGGATTCAACTGGGTCGGCAACCTCGCCAGCGCGCAGGTTAATTTAATAAAGTAGCGTCAGGCAACGCCACATGAGGCGAGACGCCCATTCGGTTTTTTTGCATGTCAACCAAGGAGAAAGCTATGAAGAAAAGCGATAAAGCGCAACGCGGATTTTTCCGTTTTGCCAATTTTCTACAATGGGTGGGGCTGGCTTTTGCCCTGGCGTTGATGTTGCCGGGTGGGGCGTCGGCTTTTACATTCGGAACGCCGACTACTACAACCAGCGGCCCGGTGGTCAAGATCGCCTCGCCTTTGAGCGGCGCGATACTCACCAGCGACAAGGTTGACGTGCTCGGCACCGTTGCCGGCGTGGGCGGCGGCCAAGGCATCGACATGGTCATCGTGGTCGATGATTCCGGCTCCTTAAGTTCCAGCGACCCCAGCAATGAGCGCTTCACCGCGTTGCAATCGCTGCTGAACAACATCTCGTCCGGTTCGGATGTCAAGCTGGGCTTGGTTTTCTTCGCAAGCACAGCCAAGCTGGAAGTCCCGCTCGATACGGCAGCCAATGCCACCAAGGCAATCAATACCGCGATAGCCGCCCACCCCACTCCGAATGGAGGCACGGCCACCGATCTGGCGATCAATGCCGCCGTTGCTGAACTGAGCGCGAACGGGCGGGCGACTGCGTCCAAAATTATCCTGCTGTTTACCGACGGCGCGCCGAACTCGGATAGTGCGGCTATCAGCGCGGCAACCAGCGCCAAGGCTGCCGGGGTTACCGTCAACGTGGTGCAACTCGGCCAAAACGGCGGCTCCAATCCGCAAGTGGCCAGCGCGGGCGGCGGCCAGGTATTGGCGGCGAATACGCCGCAGGAGTTGGCGGCGCTTTTCTCCAGTGCCAAGATCGTCAATATCGCCAGTGTCAGCGTGACCAACACCACCACCGGCAAGGCGGCATCCAACCTCGTCATGGGCGCGGGCGGCTATTCTGCCAGCGTCGATTTGACTGCCGGCCAAAACGTCATTAGCGTAACCGCCACTGATACCGCCGGGCTTACCACCACGCAGACCGTCACCGTTACTCAGCAGCAAAGCACGCCTGCCGCCACGGTTACGCTGACTTCGCTGCTGATTTCCGGCGCATCCTCGCTGAAAGCGGGTGACAGCACCAGTTACAGCGCTACGGCGGTTTACAGCGATGGCACGACCAAAACGATAACACCCACTTGGTCGGCTACCGGCAGCGGCGCCAGCATCAGCAGCGGCGGGTCGCTTACTGCGGCATCTACCCTGACCGCCGATACGCCAGTAACGATCACCGCCATCTATGTGGACGGCAACGCAACCAAGATCGGCAATCTTTCCGTGATGGTCAAGGCCAACAGCACGCCCCTCCCAACGACGACAGGGTGTACGGGCACGGGCAGCAACCTCTCCAGCCTGACGTTGTCCGGCGCATCGTTCAAGAAAACCGGCGAATCGCTGGATGTCAGCTACTGTCTTAAGAACTTCAATTCGGCCAGCAAGTTCGACATCTATATCGCGGTAAAACTCCCCGATGGCAATATGCTTTTCCTGCAAAGCGCCGGATTCTTCGGTACGCCGTCCTTCTTCAACAAGGTAACGCCCTATTTGAACAACACCTTGATTCCCGACAAGTCCGGCAATGTGCTCAGCATCCCGACCCTGCCGATGGAGTTGGGCACCGGCACTTATACCTTCTACGCTATCCCGGTATTGGCGGGCAAGGATGTGATGGTCGGCTTCAACTGGATCGGGCAATTGGCGCAGGTGGACTTTACGCTGGGTCGGTAAAGGCTGCAAAGTACGCTATTCCATGATAGGTCATTGCACCGGATGCTGCGTCAAGCATCCGGTGCGTTACTTTCAGCTTTGACTGCGGTCTGCACCATTTTCGATGAGTTTGAGATTTCATGGGGTTACATATGAAACAAACCGGCACGAAGGGAAACGTGTTTTCCCGCATACAAAAAGTATTGCGCTTGGCTCCAGTCCTGGCTTTGGTAATGGCGGCTCAAACAAACGGTGCAGCGTTGGCCGATGGATTTGCCGGCACCCTGCCAACGACAACAGCGACGGGGTGTTCAGGTACGGAGAGCAATCTTTCCAGCCTGACTTTGTCCGGCGCTTCGTTTAAGAAAGTCGGCGAGTCGCTGGATGTCAACTACTGCCTGATGAATTTTAATTCAGCCAGCAAGTTTGATATCTATATCGCGGTACAACTCCCCGATAGCAATATGCTCTTCCTGCAAAGCACCGGATTCTTCGGCACGCCGTCCTTTTTCAACAAGGTTACGCCCTATTTGAGCAACACCCTGATTCCCGATAAATCCGGCACGGTGCTCAGCATCCCAACCCTGCCGATGGACTTGGGCACCGGCACCTATACCTTCTATGCCATCCCAGTGTTGACAGGCAAGGATGTTAATGTCGGCTTCAACTGGGTCGGGCAACTGGCGCGGGTGGACTTTACGCTGGGGCGGTAAATTCGTATTGGCGCAATTTATCAATTGAAATTTCGCCAATATTGGATGGTTTTTTGTGATTTAGCGAAGGGGCTAAAAATGGAATTGGGCAATCGGAGTTCAGGGGCAGTGAGCGCGCCGTTTATTCTGGCAATTTTACTATTGTGGCTTGGCCTCACGGGGTTGGTTCAGGCAGCAGGTACACAAGTGTATTCTGTGGGAAACGGTAGAGGACAAACTCCTGCCATGGTGCAATATGGTCAGAATTTCTTTGTCGCAGCTACCGACAGCAACAGCGGCGTAGTTCTTTACTCCAGTTTTAATGTCGGCAGCAGTTTCAGCACAACACAGGTGACTTCCAGCCCCGTCATGAACGGCGCCGAAATGACCATGTGTTCGGATGGTCAGGGAAGCTTGTATCTCTTCTGGGAAAACCAGAATGACGACAAGATGTATTACGCCACGGCATCAGCCACATCCGGTTCAATTACCAAGTCCGCCACGGCTTTGCCCGGCAGTTATTCGTGGATGGATCAACCGTCATGCGCCACGGAAAACGGTAATGTTTGGGTTCTTTATCGCGCATATAACGGATCGGCCATTAATCTTTATTACACCAAGCTGGGAAGCGGTTCGGTTCTTTCATCACAGACACAAGTAACCAACAACTCGGCACAAGAAGACGGAGGTCGTATTGCGGTCAGTGACGGTGTGATTTACGTGACGTATGCCGATATATACGCTTCCAACAATATTAATCTTGTTAAGAGTTCGAATAATTTTACCAATCCAGTTCGTGTCAATAAAACAGTCGGGAAAATTTACAGTTACGGCCATGAACTGACTATTGATAGCGCGCGCAGCAAAATTGTGGTCGCATATAGCGATAGCACCAGCGATTATGAGGGCGATATGGTGGTTGCGGTAAGCGATCTACAAGGCTCTTCGTTCAGCTACGCTTATCCTTCGTCGTCTACTTACCGCAATCAAGTCACTCCGAAACTGATTTGGTCGTCTGGAAAACTGGTAGTGGCTTGGACTGACGGGCGAAACAACAACTACGACGTTTATGCCGCTTTGAGCAACGACGGTGGGTTGACGTTCCAACAGAATTACAACCTGACCAACGAAAGCGGCGAGCAATCCTTGAGAGGGTTGACGGATTCAGCTGCGGCTAACGGCGACATCTACTTCACTGCGAGCAATACTGACAGTTTTCCAACCGTCAAAGCGTTTTTTTATAAATCCTCTGCTTTAGCGGTAGCGTCATTGACAGGTTTATCTGTTTCTGGCGCGTCTTCCGTTAACTCCAATGGTTCAGCTCAATTTAGCGCGAACGCCAGCTACAGCGACAACATCAGCAAGAGCGTCTCTCCCACTTGGTCGGTCAGCGGCAGCGCCGCCGATATCAGCTCCAGCGGTTACCTGACGGCTTACTCGGTAAATAGCGATACCAGCGTGACTGTCACCGCCAGCTACACGGAAAGCGGCATAACCAAGACTGCTACGCAAAGCGTTACCATCAAGGCCGCCCCACCCACGCTGACCGGTCTTTCGGCCAGTTGTCCAAGCACGCTCAATGCCGGAGCTAGCGCTTCCTGCACAGTGAGCGCGAGCTATAGCAACGGCGCCAGCAGCGCGGTCAACGCCACTTGGTCTTCCAGCAATACATCAGCGGTTACCATGAGCGGCAACACATTGATGGCCAGCGCCAGCGTTTACAGCAACACCAGCGTGACCCTTACCGCCAGCTACACGGAAAACGGCGTGACCAAGACTACTACGCAAAGCGTCACCGTTAATGCAGCGATTCTGCCGCTCACCAGCCTTGCTTTAAGCTGTCCCGCTTCGATCATTGCGGGATCAAGCGCTTCCTGCACTACCACTGCCAGTTACCAGAACGGATCAAGCAAAACGGTCAGCGCCAGTCTTGTTTCCGGCAACACATCAGTGATTTCGGTGAGCGGCAGCACATTGACGGCCAGCGTCGGCGTTTACACCAACACCAGCGTACCCCTCACCGCCAGCTACACGGAAAACGGCGTAACCAAGACCGCTACGCAAAGCGTCACCGTCAGCGCGGCGATTCTGCCGCTTACCGGCCTTGCTTTAAGCTGTCCGGCTTCGATCAATGCGGGTTCGAGCGCTTCCTGCACGACCACTGCCGGTTACCAAGACGGATCAAGCAAGACAGTCAGCGCTAGCCTCAGCTCCAGTAACGCATCAGTGCTTTTTGTGAGCGGCAGCATGTTGGTGCCCAACGCCAGCTTTTACACCAACAGCAACATCAGCGTGGTCGTCACCGCTAGCTACACGGAAAACGGCGTAACCAAGACTGCCACGCAAATCGTCACCGTTAGCGCTGCGGTTCCGCCGCTTACCGGCCTTGCTTTAAGCTGTCCGGCTTCGATCAATGCAAGTTCGAGCGCGTCCTGCACGACCACCGCCAATTACCAAGACGGAACGAGCAAGACGGTCAGCGCCAGCCTCAGTTCCAGTAACACATCAGTGCTTTCGGTGAGCGGCAGCACACTGGTGGCCAGCGCCAATGTTTATAGCGACGCCAGCGTAACCGTCACCGCCAGCTACACGGAAAACGGCGTAACCAAGACCGCTACGCAGAGCGTCATCGTCAGGGCAGTAATTCCAAGCGACGATCATGGCAACAGCATTGGGGCAGCAACAACCGTACAGCCTGACAGCCTCACACCGGGACGCATTGAGACGGGAGGGGACAAAGACTACTTCCGTATTGACGTGCCGAGTAGCGGTTCGCTTACTGTTACCACGACGGGGAACTCCGACACTTACGGATTTTTGCTGGATGGTCGCGGGCAATCATTGGGTCAAGATGACGACAGCGGTGCGGCGTATAATTTCCTCCTTACCCGAACTGTAATGGCCGGCACTTATTACGTAGTGGTGCAGCTTTACAACAGCACTGCGACCGGAGCCTATACCCTCGCATCTTCATTTACGCCATCCAGCCTGACGCTGACCGGTCTTTCGGCAACTTGCCCGAGTTCGCTGAACGCGGGCGGCAGCGTTTCCTGCACAGTGAGTGCCGGCTACAGCAACGGCGCCAGCAGCGCGGTCAATGCCACTTGGTTTTCGAGCAATTCATCGGTTGCCACCGTGAATGGCAATAACGTGACAGCAAGCGGCGCCGTGCTGAGCGACACCTCCGTGATATTGACAGCAAGCTATACGGAAAACGGTATCACGAAGACCGCCACGCAGACCGTTTTGGTGAAGGCATCCCCTGCGCAATTAAGCGGCCTGACCGCCAGTTGCCCGTCTTCGCTGAATGCCGGTGGCACTGCGGTTTGCACCGCAACAGCGAACTATACCAACAGCACCAGCAATACGGTAAACGCAATCTGGACAAGTAGCGATTCGACAGTGGCGACTGTTAGTGGCTCCACTGTGACGGCGAACGCGGGGCTGACCACTGATACGCCGGTATCGATAAACGCGAGTTATACGGAAAACGGCATAACCAAGACCGCTACCGCGATGGTTGCCGTCAAGGCGGCAATACTGACCCCGGTCAAGCTGCTGATTAGTGGTGCGAGTTCGGTAAAAAGCGGCGAGACGGCAAGCTATACCGCCACGCTGGTGTATAACGACGGCAGCAGCAAAACAGCCGACAACGCAGCAACTTGGACGATATCGGGAAGTGGGGCGAGCGTCGATTCAACCGGCACGTTGACGGCTGCCACGGTCATGGCGGATACTACCGTGACGTTGACGGTCATCTATACCGAAGGGCAAGTCACCAAAATCGGAAACTTGACTGTCACCATCAAGGCGGCAATCAAGACGACGGCTTGCAGCGGCACGAGCGCCAACCTGAGCGGCATTACCATAGCCGGCAATTCCTTGAAAAAATCCGGGGAATCGCTGGATGTGAGCTATTGCCTGAAGAGCTTCAACTCGGCATCCAAGTTCGACATTTACGTGGCGGTGCAATTGCCCGACGGCAATATGTTTTTCCTGCAAACAGCCGGTTTCTTCGGTACGCCGTCCTTTGTGCCCCTGGACGCCAGGAAAGTAGCCGCGAAGTATCTGGAAAACACATTAATTCCCGACAGGTCCGGTTCGGTGCTGTCGATTTCGACAATACCGCTGGAATTGCCGACCGGCACCTACACTTTCTACGCGATACCGGTGTTGGCGGGCAAGGATGTGTGGAACGGGTTCAATTGGGTGGGCGATCTTGCCAAGGCGGAAGTGACGCTTTCCAGATAACTCAATCAGGATGAAACGGGCGCTCCGTGGTGGCACGGTAGCGCCCGTTTTTTTCTCTAATCGATACGTTACGGTCGGTTTGTGCAAATGCGAGCAAAGGGGATGGATTTATTTTGTCTGCATTATCCTAGAAAGCTCAGTTGAACGGGCTGGAGTGTGCGGTTTTCCGGGTGCAGGGCATACCCGACGGCCTTACGGCCTGGGCACAAGAGGCGCAACGACGCGGAATGGTTGTTCCATTCCCTTCTCAAAGAGTTGCAACGCCGCCATGCGCCCGGAAAACCGTGCAATCCAGCCCGTAGCGCTCTCACCATATGGGTGAACGCAAAATGTATGACAAAGCTGTTTAGAACCATCACGTTATACGACCTGGCAAGCGGTCAACTGAGCTTTCTAGTCTCTTACCGGCCAAATGATCTCATTTCATGACAAGAATTTCATGCAGACTGTCAAAATTAATGTTATTTTTGATCTGCCACAATGGCTTGAACCCACAGGGTTTTTCTAATATAGCACCTACAAATGCAGGAATATTTGGGCGGACGTGAATCGGTGGAACGTCTGTTTTTGCCCGCATGACC
>Ga0172380_10009476_pt1 | contig 10367 bp, 10 predicted proteins | sample Leawe162metaG_FD_119747 | JGI IMG/M metagenome (GOLD analysis project Ga0172380, IMG submission 119747) | Leachate microbial communities from a municipal landfill in Southern Ontario, Canada - Leachate well 162 metaG | ecosystem: Engineered > Solid waste > Landfill > Unclassified | place...
GCAGAAGCAGCGCGCGAAAAAGCAGCACGAGCTGGCCCAGCGCGACAAGGAAACCTGCATCGACTGCCACAAGGGCATCGCCCACCAGAAGCCCAAGGGCATGAAGGAAGAGGACGACGAGTAAACAAGGTTGCATTTACAAAAAAGGCGGGGCTTTGCCCCGCCTTTTTTAATACACTTCCCCATGGCCGACATCAGCCGCCGCCAGTTTCTGCGCGGCGATTTCTCTGGCAGGAAAACCGTTCCGCGCCCGCCCTGGGCGCTGGCGGAGGCGGCCTTCATTGCCGCCTGCACGCGCTGCCGCGACTGCATCGACGCCTGCCCGCAGCACATCCTGGTGACGGACAAGGATGCCCGTCCGACGGTGGATTTCGGCCGCGGCGAATGCACCTTCTGCGGCAAATGCGTCGAAGCCTGCCAGCCGCGGGCGCTGGAAAAGCGGGAGGGTGCGCCGCCCTGGCAACTCAGGGCGCAGATCCAGAACAACTGCCTGGCCAAGTCCAACGTGGTATGCCGCGCCTGCGGCGACGCCTGCACGGTGCAGGCCATCCGTTTCCGTCCAACGGTAATGGCTGCCGCACAGCCCGAGGTGGATAACAGTCTGTGCACCGGCTGCGGCGCCTGCTACACGCCCTGCCCGGCGCAGGCGATCCGTATCGCCTGAGATAACCACCTATCCCCCATCCCCTTTCCCAAGGAAAGGTTTGACGATGGTTCAGCCGCTGCCCGGCTTCCGTGTCGTTGACTTCAGGCCTTCTTGGGGCGGCCCGGCGAAAGCCTGACGCTACTGCTTGCCGGAGTCCTGGATGCTCGTCAGATAGGCCAGGATGTCCTGGATGTCCTGTTCCTTGAGCGTGTTGAGGGTGCCCGTGACACCTTCCTCGTCATGCGGGCGCTCGCCCTTGAGGTAGCTGTCCGCCTGCTTCTTCAGGTAGGTGGTGTATTGCCCGACGAGCATGGGAAACTTGCCGCGGCCGCGGCCGTCTCGCGCGTGGCAGGAGGCGCAATGCTTCTGGTAGATCGCCTTGCCGTTCTCGATGTCGCCCTCGGCGCGCGGCACGATCATCACCTTCTCCATCGCCTCCAGCCGGGTCAGGGCGTCGTCGCTGTCCTTGAACTCCGGCCACTTGGTCGGCAGCTGGATGGCGGCGAGATATTCCGACACGGCCTCGATGTCTTCGTCGGGCAACTCGCGCTCCTGGGTGTAGGGATACATCGGGAGATTGATGCGCTTGCGCGCGCGGAAGGACTTCAGCTGGTCCTTGATGTAGGCGGCGCGCTGGCCGGCGATGCGTGGGTATTCGCCGCGCTTGCCGCCTTGGCCGAACTCGCCGTGGCAGGCGGCACAAACGCCGTTGATGTCCTTGCCCTTGCTTTCCTCTGCCGCCGGAGCCGGCGCCTCGGGTTTCGCTGCCGCTTTCTTCGACGGCGCGGCAGACAGGCCGGACATGCCAAGGCCGATCAGGAACAGAACGAGGATTCGGGCAAGCAGGACGCGCATGACGTCAATGGATCGCGACGAGGTTTGCATTCTGATCAATCGAACCGAAGGCCGGATTGACCGGAGTCAATGCCCGCTTTCGAAACGGAACGGCACCGAGATATCCTTGCGCCCCGTCTCCAGCCGCACCGTTGCCTGCCAGACCATTCTCCCGGTCACGCACACCGGCAGCGTGGTCTCCCCTGCATAGCGACCACCCCCTGCATCCGACAGAACCAGGCGATGCAGGCCCATGTTCATTTCAACACCCTGGAAGTCGACCTCCACCCTGCCGGGCTGCAGACCGTGCAAGACGATCGAGACACGCACCGGAGCGGACGACGGCACCGGCCTCGGCTCGAGGGTAATCTCCATGGCTCCCCCCTCCGGCAGGGCGGTTGAACAGGTCTGCTCATCCAGCCGGCAGCCCTCAACCAGCGGCAGCGGGATGTCCGCCCGCGGCAGCCATATGTATCCTGCAGCTGCCGCGACCAGCATGGCCAGCACAAAGGCCGATGCAAAAAAGGAGGTGGTCGGCCGACTCATCGTGACTTCAAAAATGCTTATCCCCATCGCAGCGAAATTGATCTGAGCAATCAGTATGGTAGCGAACCATTGTCCGTTCGCAGAGTGGGTATTTAATTGATATACGTCAATGTCCAGATAGGTGTATGGAATAGAGTGGTGCGGCAAAGTGTCGCAGTGTCGATTTGCCGCAGCGTCACGCCATCATGCCGTCATGCATTTGCCAGGCACATTGGTTTATAGCAAGGTTTTTTGTTTGTTTTCTTTAGGGAGACTTTCCATGAAAAAGATGAGTAAGCGGGCGGTATCGCTGCTGATCGCGGCCGGCGTCGGCTTGAGCGCCACTGCCGCGTGGTCGGCGGAGACGCTGCAGGACGTCCTCAAGCGTCGCAACCTGTCGCAACAGGATCTGCTGGCGGCGGCGAAGACGTATGTACCGACCGGCAAGCGCGACGAGTTCGTCGCCTTCAGTTCCGGTGGCCAGAGCGGCCAGATCATCGTCTACGCCATCCCCTCGATGCGCATCCTCAAGTACATCGGCGTGTTCACGCCCGAGCCTTGGCAGGGTTACGGCTTCGACGAGAATTCGAAGGCGGTGCTGGACCAGGGCAAGATCGACGGCAAGTCGATCACCTGGGGCGACACGCACCACCCGGCGATCTCCGAGACGAACGGCGAGTACGACGGCCAGTTCCTCTTCATCAACGACAAGGCCAACCCGCGCCTGGCGGTGATCGACCTGCGCGACTTCGAGACCAAGCAGATCGTCGTCAACCCGATCTTCAAGTCCGAGCACGGCGGCGCCTTCGTCAGCCCGAACACCGACTATGTCATAGAGGCCGCCCAGTACGCCGCCCCCTTGGAGAACAAGAAGTTCTTCCCGCTCGAGGAGTTCAACGAGAAGTACCGCGGCGGCGTCACCTACTGGAAGTTCGACCGCAAGGAAGGCCGCATCAATGCGAAGGAGTCGTTCTCCCTCGAACTGCCGCCCTACTCGCAGGACCTCTCCGACTTCGGCAAGGGCCCGTCCGACGGCTGGTCGTTCACCAACTCGTTCTGCTCCGAGCGTTACGTCGGCGGCATCGAGAAGGGCCGTCCGCCGTATGAGGCCGGATGCTCGGCGAAGGACACCGACTACCTGCACGTGGTCAACTGGAAGAAGGCCGCCGAAGTCGTCAAGGCCGGCAAGGCGAAGAAGATCAACGGCCACAACGTGATCATGATGGAAACGGCGATCAAGGAAGGCATCCTCTTCCTGGTGCCGGAGCCGAAGTCGCCGCACGGCGTCGACGTCTCGCCGGACGGCAAGTTCATGATCGTCGCCGGCAAGCTCGACACCCACGTCTCGGTGTACAGCTTCGAGAAGATCCAGGCCGCCATCAAGGCCGGCAAGTTCGAGTCGAAGGACCCGTACGGCATCCCGGTGATCGGCATGAAGGACGCGCTGCACGTGCAGGTGCCCCTCGGCCTCGGCCCGCTGCACACGCAGTACGACTCCAAGGCCTGCGTTGCCTACACCTCGCTGTACGTCGACTCGCAGGTCGCCAAGTGGGACTTCTGCGCCGGCAAGGTGCTCGACAAGATCAGCGTGCACTACAACATCGGCCACCTGATGACCATGGAGGGCGACTCCACCAAGCCGGCCGGCAAGTATCTCGTCGCGCTGAACAAGCTGGCCATCGACCGCTTCGTGCCGGTCGGTCCGCTGCATCCGCAGAACCACCAGCTGATCGACATCAGCAACGACAAGATGCAGCTCCTCTACGACATGCCGCTGCCGCTGGGCGAGCCGCATTACGTCGTCGCCATCGATGCCAAGAAGCTGAAGCCGGGCGTGCGTTACAAGGTCGGCACCGACAGCCGCACCGACAAGCCGCATCCGGGCGCTGTCCGCGCGGGCGAGGAGCGGACCGAGAAGAAAGGCAACAAGGTCACGGTCTACGGCACGCTGATCCGCTCGCACATCACGCCCGAGACCATCGAAGCTGACGTAGGCGACGAGGTCACCATCCACCTGACCAACCTCGAGCGCGCGCAGGACGAGACCCACGGCTTCACGGTCAGCACCTACAACCTGCACGCTTCGGTCGAGCCCGGCAAGACGGTGACCGTCAAGTTCAAGGCCGACAAGGAAGGCGTCTATCCCTACTACTGCACCGAGTTCTGCTCGGCGCTGCACCTCGAGATGCAGGGTTATCTCCTCGTCAAGCCGAAGGGCTGGAAGCCGACCAAGACGACGCTGGCCAAGGGCAGCTACACCGAAGCCGACTACAAGGCGACGGTGAAGAAGGTGGCCGACACCCAGGCGATCATCGACTCCGTGGTGGCCTACATCACGTCGGTGAACTACAAGGACTTCCCGGACGTCGTGGCGATGGTGGAAGACGCCTTCGACCAGCTCGGCAAGACCAAGGGCCTCAAGGAGAAGCATGAGGCGTTCGCCGCCAAGAAGGATTGGGAGAACGCCAACCTCTGGGCCGAGCAGATCTGGCAGTACCAGGTCAAGACCGCCGACCTGGGCCTGCGCGCCAAGACCTACCTCGAGCAGAACGGCGCCAAGAAGATCAAGTAAGCTTTTCTTCCGCTGGACCGTTAAGCGGGGAGCGTGGCAACATGCTCCCCGTTTTCTTCCACCGATTCAGGAGATTCGACATGAAAAACACCCCCCTCCTCGCCGTGCTGGCGGGACTGACTTTCGGCGCCGGCAATGCCCTGGCCGCCGCCGACGGCGCCAAGCTCTACCAGGAAAAGACCTGCGTCGCCTGCCACGGCAAGGACGCCAAGAAGCCGCTGACGCCGGCCTATCCGAAGCTGGCCGGGCAGAATGCCGCCTATGCCGAGCAGCAGATGAAGGACATCAAGAGCGGCGCCCGCGCCAACGGCAACAGCGCCGCCATGAAGGGCGTCATGCATCTGGTCAGCGACGAGGAGATCAAGGCCCTCGCCGAGTATCTCTCGAAGCTGAAGTAAGGCCCGGACAGCCGCCACGGGCGTCTGTCAGCCATTGACGCAAGTCAATGTCCGTTTCAGGCTGCCCGGGGATAATTCAGGCATTGCTTATATTCAATTGTGGGAGATTGAGATGAAACGAATCGCATTGGCCCCATTGGTCCTTTCGCTGGCACTGTCCTCGACCTTCGCGCTGGCCGGGCCGCCGGCGCCGAAAGCCGCCGGCATCGAGTCCAAGGACTACCAGTGGGCGAAGATGGAAGGCGAACTCAAGGAAGCGCTGGCGAAGAAGGGCGACGTCAAGCGCGGCCAGGACACCTACGAGATCTGCGGCGCCTGCCACCTGCCGACCGGCGCCGGCCGCCCCGACGGCACCTTCCCGCAGCTCGCCGGCCAGCACACCACGGTGCTGATCAAGCAGATGGCCGACATCCGCATGGGCCTGCGCGACAACCCGACGATGTATCCCTTCGCCAAGGAAATGACCGATCCGCAGGATCTCGCCGACACCTCGGCCTACATCCAGAGCCTGTGCATCCCGATCGACCACGGCAAGTACGAAGGCGCCGACGCTGCCAAGCAGATCGCCGCCGGCAAGGATCTCTATGAGAAGCAGTGCAAGGAATGCCATGGCGCCAACGGCGAAGGCAACAAGGAGAAGTTCTATCCCGTCATCGCCGGGCAGCACTACAAGTACCTGCTGCGCCAGATGACGGAAATCCGCGACGGCCACCGCCGCAACGCCAACCCGGACATGGTGAAGGTCATCAAGCCCTACACCAACGACCAGCTGGTGGCCATCTCCGCCTTCCAGTCGAGCCTCTCCATGCCCGGCTCGATGTGCAAGCCGAAGGCCGGCGCCGCCAAGGGCAAGAAGAAGTAATTCCGTTTTCCCTGCCGCCCGCTCGACCGGGCGGCAGGCCCCTATAGCCGCACCCCGCCGAGGCATGAACGAAACGGGCGTCAAGCGGCACGACCTGACAGAGAAACGAACATGCCAGCCCAGAAGAATCCGAACCTCATCGTCGCCGCGCTGACGGGGATTGCCCTCATCGCGATGATCGCAGCCTACTTCTCGCCGATCTGGTGGGTCTCGCTCACCGCGCCGAACTACCCGAAGGACGCCTTTCCCGACGGCATCCGCATCCATTTCCACTTCGACGGCGTCTACAACGGCTGCAAGGCGGCGGGCAAGGGCACGCGCATGGCCGAGGAGATCATCCAGAAGGATCTCTCGCACGAAGACGAGCGCTACAACCCGGTTCTCGACAAGAAGAAGGACATCAACAAGGATGCGCAGGGCCTCGACTGCGTGCACGAGATGAACACCATCAACCACTACGTCGGCATGTATCCCATCGCCACCGGCTCTCCGGTCGAGCTGCGCCTGTCGAAATTCATTTTCGGCTTCTTCGCCGTGATGATGCTCGGCTTCATGGCGCCGCAGCGCAAGCAGCGGCTGGCGATCCTGGGTGCGGGGTTCGCCGCGGTGGCCGCATGGATGGTGGTCGACCAGATCGTCCTGGGCCGTCTGTCCACGTTCGCCGACTATTACTACAAGGAGGCGGCCGCCTTCTTCAACCAGCCGGAAGTGCTGGCAAACTGGGTCGCGAACCTGAAATTCGCCACCTACGCGTCCATCGCGGGGCTGGCTGCGGCGATGGTCGTCATCCTGCTCGGCGTGTGGAAGATTCGCGGCTTTTCGCTGCTGCTGGCGCTGGTGCCGGCGTTGCTGCCGATCTTTTTTGTCATCGATTACGCCGGCTGGCTGTGGTTCTTCGGCCACAACCTGCATCCCTGGGGCGCCTTCACGGTGAAGCCCTTCATGCCCACCGTGTTCGGCGAGGGCAAGGTGGCGCAGTTCTCCACCTATTCCTATCCCTACTGGGGCTACGCCCTGCTGCTGGTGGTGTTCGCCGCATTGATGCTGGCGCTGCTGATCCGCCGCAAGCAGATGCGCGAAGGCGCGGCAGAATAAGCATCATGCGGCGCCTGCTTGCGCTGCTATTCATGGCCGTCGCCGCCACGGCGCTCGGCGACGGCGAGGAACCCGCGCGCAAGATCGACGCCGCCGCCCATGGCGGCGTGCGCGCCGACGTCGACCGCCCCAAGCCGACCTTCATGCTGCACGAACGCGACAAGCGCGTGCATGGCCTGAAACCCTTCCAGGATCTGGTCGATGCCGCCCCCGCCGGCTCGACACTGAAACCGCCCGCCGGCACCTACGCCGGTCCCGTCCGCCTCGACAAGCCGCTCACCATCGACGGCGGCGGCCAGGTGACCATCGACGCCGGCGGCAGGGGCACGGTGTTCCTGCTGCAGGCCGATGGCGCCGTGCTGCGCGGACTGACTTTGCAGGGCTCCGGCGATTCCCACGACACGGACGATTCCTGCCTCGACGTGCGCGGCCACCGCAACACCCTCGAGTCGCTGGTCATCACCGACTGCCTGTTCGGCATCGACCTGAAGCAGTCGAACGACAATCAAGTGCGCAACAACCGCATTTCCTCCAAGCCCCTGCTCCTCGGCGTGCGCGGCGACGCGCTGCGCCTGTGGTACAGCCATGAAAACCGCATCGAGGAAAACGAGGTCACCGACTCGCGCGACATGGTGGTGTGGTACTCCAACGGCAACCTGTTCAGGAACAACCTCGGCCGGCGCAGCCGCTACTCGATTCATTTCATGTTCGCCGACAACAACGAAGTGGTGGGCAACCGCTTCTACGACAACGCCGTCGGCGTGTATCTGATGTACACGGAAGGCGTGCACATCAGGCGCAACGTGATCTCGCACGCCACCGGCGCCACCGGCATGGGCATCGGCTTCAAGGAAGCCTCGGCTGCCGTCATCGAAGACAACGAGATCATCTACTGCGCCGTCGGCGTGCAGTCCGACCTGTCGCCCTTCCAGCCCGGCACGAAGATCGAGTTCCGCAACAACCGCATCGCCTACAACGGCATCGGCATGCTGTTCACCTCGGAACTGGGCGGCAACGTCGCCAGCGACAACGTCTTCGAGGGCAACCTCACCCATGTCGCCCAGGCCGGCCGCAACACCAACGGCCTGAACGAATGGCGCGGCAACCACTGGGACGACTACCAGGGCTTCGACCGCGACGGCGATAACACAGGCGACACGCCCTACGAGCTGTACGCCTTCGCCGACCGCATCTGGATGGAGATTCCGCAGGCGCGCTTCTTCAAGACCTCGCCCGCCCTGGAACTGCTGGATTTTCTCGAGCGCCTGGCGCCGTTCTCGTCGCCGGACCTCATGCTGCGCGACGAATCGCCGCGCTTCAAAAAGCAGGAAAGCGCCGCACGCCGGGCCGCCCCAAGTGCAGCGCAGTCAACTAATTCGAGTCGCGTAGCGGCGAACAACCGTCACCCCCTTCCTCGGGAAGGGGGAGGGAGGGAAGGCACACCATGAGCGAAGCTGACAAACCGGACGACGAACAACTACCGCCGGCGAAGCCGGCCGGCAAGGTCAAGCCGCCGCCGCTCTCCCTGTCGAAACGCCAGGCGCTGCGGCGCAAGTTCCTGCGCACCGTGCTGCTCACCGGCGGCGTGCTCGGCGCGGCCCTCTCGGGCTACCTGCCGATGGTGTATGCCCGCCGGCAGCGCCTGCGGCCACCGGGGGCGCTGGAGGAAAAGGATTTCCTCGCCTCCTGCATCAAGTGCGGCCAGTGCGTGCAGGTCTGCCCGGTGCAGGCGATCAAGCTGGCCGACCTGGTGGACGGCTTCGGCGTCGGCGTGCCCTACATCGATGCGCGCGACCAGGCCTGCGATTTTTCCTGCGACGCCGTGCAATGCATCCTGGCCTGCCCGACCGGCGCGCTGACCTACGCCAAGCCGGCTTTCCTGCCGGTGCGCCAGGGCACGCAGCTTGCCGCCAAGCCGATCCTGCTCGCCAAGGAAAAGGATGCCGAGCCGACCCTCAACCTGAAGGAACGCATGGGCGTGGCGCGCCTGACGCGGCCCGAACTCTGCCTGGCGATCAAGGGCAAGGGCTTCAAGGGGCAGGCGCGCGGCGCCGATTTCAAGGGCCAGATGCGCTACATGCAGGTCGACCGCTGGAAGCCGATCCCCATTGCCGAGCACCCCTACGACGTCGCCGAATGCGACCTGTGCGTGCGCGAGTGTCCGGTCAAGGGCGCGATCTCCATCGAAACCGTCTATGCGCCGGACGGCACGCAGCGCAAGTCGCCCGTGGTGCACGAGCCCTGCGTCGGCTGCGGCGTCTGCGAAATGATCTGCCCGACGGAGAGGGCCAGCATCGAGATCGTACCGAGAGAGGTGTGGAGAACATGAATACCATCCTGAAACGCCGCTTCCTCGAACAGATCCTGGCGATGTTCGGCCGCGAGCCGAAGAAGCCCGTGCAGATCAGCGCGCCCGCGCAGGAAATCCACCTGTACAAGCGCACCACCAACAAGGAAAAGCTGCAGGCCGCGGCCGCGCATGCCGAAGCGCACATGAGCACGTCGCACAAGTGGCGCAACCGCCGCTGGGCGGTGCTGATCGCCGCCAACCTGCTGTTCGTGGTGTCCTTCTATTTCGACATCCAGATCCTGGAAGGCGCACTGACCGGTTCGCGCTTCATCGGCTTCCACCTGATCGACCTGAACTCCGCGCTGCAGGTAATGCTGGCGCACAAGCACATCATCACCAACCTGGTCATCGGCACCGCCACCGTGTTCGTCTTCTGGCTGATCTTCGGCGGCCGCAGCTTCTGCTCCTGGGTCTGCCCCTACCACCTGCTGGCGGAATGGGCGGAGAAGGTGCACCTCTGGCTGGTGAAAAAGAAGCTGGTGGTCGACCAGCCCATCGACCGGCGCCTGCGCACGGTGTTCTGGTTGGTCTTCGCGCTGCTCGCCATCGCCACCGGCTACACGGTGTATGAGGCGATCTCCCCCACCGGCATCGTCTCGCGCGCGCTCATCTACGGCCCCGGCCTGGCCCTGCTGTGGGTGCTGGCGATGCTGGTGTTCGAAGTCTTCTTCGTGCGCCGCGCCTGGTGCCGCTATGCCTGCCCGATCGGGCTCACCTACGGCGTGGTCGGCATCTTCAGCCCGGTACGCATCAAGTACACGCTGGAGGGCTGCTTCCACGAGGGCAACTGCCGCAAGGTGTGCCTGGTGCCGCACGTGCTCGACACCGTCATCAAGGGCCGCGCGGTGCACACCGAAGTGCCGATCGGCCCGGACTGCACGCGCTGCGGCCTCTGCGTGGACGTCTGTCCGACCGGCTCGCTGACCTACGACGTGAAGGGGCTTTCCAAGCTGCTGTGACCGTATAATTTGCCCCTTCATGATTCACTTCCAGAACGTCTCCAAGACCTTCAAGCGCAACCGCGTCCTCGACGGCATCGACCTCGACATCGGACTCGGCGAGCGCGTCGCCCTGATCGGCTCCAA
>Ga0172380_10009477_pt1 | contig 10367 bp, 12 predicted proteins | sample Leawe162metaG_FD_119747 | JGI IMG/M metagenome (GOLD analysis project Ga0172380, IMG submission 119747) | Leachate microbial communities from a municipal landfill in Southern Ontario, Canada - Leachate well 162 metaG | ecosystem: Engineered > Solid waste > Landfill > Unclassified | place...
CCGTAGAAGGCTACGAGGTCGGTTGACGACTGGCCAAGGCTTACGCCCGCCGAGCCGCCATCGGAAAGCTGTTTTACAGCCATGATGGTATTCCTTCTGGATTGAGGGGGGATGAGGAAAAGAGGGGCGCTAGGCCCCTCCGGATCAGGTCGAGCCGCTGATGCGGTGTGCCAGACGAGCGTCGATGGTCTTGACGCCGTAAAGCACATCCAGACGCCATGCGCTTTCGTCGTTCACGCCGTCATAGACGGGGATGACGCGGACGTTCGTTCCCTTGTAGGAACGACGCGCCACGTCGACCGCGCCGGGAGGCGAGACGAGCGGGACAGACACCAGAGCGAAGGCGTTCTTGTGGAACATCATGTTCTGGCGATAGCCCGTGCCGCCCGTGCCGATCTTGGCAATGGTGGTCGTGCCATCGCCAGGAACCGCAGAGACGTTCTTGAACGCGCCGGTCGGGATGATCGGAGGCGCGATCTTGATGGCCGTGTCGCCGGCTGCCGTCACGGTGTCTTCAAGCACGACGAACTGCTTGCGGAAGGCCAGCGTGGCCTTGGTGACCGGGTTGACCGCATAGACGTTGCTGAGTGCCAGGATGTCGCCTTGCTTCAGTGTCGAAGCGTCCCAGCCGTCCGTGGACAGGTACATGTAACCCGTGTCCTTCGTCGCTTCGTAGGTCGTAGAGAGGACACCACTGCCCGCCGCCGCGTCGGCAACCGCCGAGGTTGTGGCAGCCGCGCCGACCGTATGCGTCGGAACGTTCTGCGACATGTAGGTGTCGACGCCGCCGATTTCGCCGAGCGAACCCTTGCGATAGGCGCCCTTGGCCACGTCCTGCATGTAGAGTGCAGTCTGCGAACCAAGCAGGCCCCAGTGATCGGCAGGCGAGAGGACGGCGCAACGGCCATCGGTCGGATTGGCGTATTCGTCCGTGCGCTCCGGGCCTTTTGCGAAATCGGCGTAGGAGTTGATGGGCGGGGTCGGCGTGCCGAGCCAGGACGGTACGTCCTTGTAGAGCGCCATCAGATCGGTGTCGATCTGGTTGGCCAGCTGGACCATTGCCGGCTTGATCACGCGCTCGGACAGTTCGCCGATCTTCAGGGTCAGATCCTGGGACGTGAACTTGAAGTCGATGCCCTTGCGCTTGTCGACGGTGATGGTCGTCTTGCCTTCGACAACGTCCTGCGTTGCCATGACGGCGCCGTCGCGGACGGTGAAGTCGGTCGGCTTGCGGATCGAGATCGTTTCACCGACCTTGTATCCGTTCACCTGCTTGTCGAAATCGTTCTCATAGCCGCGAAAAACCTTCTTGGCCATGACGAGTTCGTTGTCGAGGATCATGATCGCCTCCTTGGCGATGATGTCCGCAGTCAGTGTGGTGTTTGCCATGATAGTCATCCTTCGGGCGGCACAGTGGCCGCGCTGGGACTGGACGTCATCCGACGTTCAATCTGGGGTTGGGTTAGCCCCGTCCTGCCTTCCGAGCCGCGACGTATTCGTCCATGTTCATGTCCGAGAGCGTCTTGCGCGCCGGGGCATTGGACTTGGCTGAAACGGTCTGGAGCGGTTGGGCTGCCGGCGTTGCTGCCGGTCGGGGCGTTGCTGTCTGTTTCAACATGACACGCTCGCCGATGCTCGCCTTGTGCAGGATGTCGTAGAGTAGCGGCTGCATGTGCTGCCGCATGAACTCGTCAGAGACACCTTGCTTTCGGGCGAAGTCGAGAACGGTCTTGTCGACTTCCGGGGTCCAGTTCGGGATGCTTTTGCGAGCGAAAGCCTCGGTTTCCTCGACGCGCTTGGCGAAATCCTGCTGCGCTGCCTGAGTCCGAAGGTTCTCGGTCTGCTGGATTGCTCCCACGTACTGGGACCGTTGTTTGTCCAGGGTCTGATACTCACGCCAGCCCTTCGATGCCCCTACGGGGTCCGTGTCGTCCCATGCGTCCCAGTCGACCTGCTCAAACTGCTTGAGCCGGGCTTCGACGTTGACGAGAGCGGCACGCGCATTCAGTTCGGCGTCTGACACCTGGGCTTGCTGGACGAGCCTTTGCTGATAGGCCTCCAGTGCCCGCTTTTCCTGCGCTACTTCCTGCGTCGAGTGTGTGAAGGCGGCGCGAAGCTTTTCGACACCTTCCTTCAGCTTCTTGGGGACACGGAACTTGTCGAACCCGAATTCGAGATCGTCAAGATCGGCATCCCCTTCCTCGTCGCCTTCGTCAACCTCTTCGGTTTCCGGGGCATTGAGGTCTTTCGGCTCATCGATTGCTGTGTCCGATTGCTGTTCGATTGCTGGCTCGGCCAGTTCTACTGAGGCAATGGATTCCAGTTCGTCTGCCATAGACGTTGCACTCCTTGTTGTCGGTTAGTGCGAAATGCGCCGCTAACGGAGGCGCGTCCGATTGTCAGGCAACGAGCAAGAGGATTTCGATGTCCTCTTCGTCCTCTTGTTCCCGCCTCAATTGGTAAGCGCGCTCCATCTCGGAGCTCTGATATTGGACGATGCTGGTAACGATGCTTTCCCGCATGGCAGGCGTGAACCATGGCGCCTGCGCCGGAACGCTGTCTGCAACCTGGCTGCGAACAAGCGACCGCAGCCCGGTGGCTTCCGAAACGGCACCTGTATCAAGCGCCTGCTCGACCTTTTTCTGTGCCCGCTTGGCAATCCGTTGCAGTTCCCGCTGCTTGTCGCGGCGGATCTCACTGAGCGTCTTGTAGGCGTAACTGGTGCCACGGCCCGACGAAGTGAAAGACTGGCTAACCTCGCTCGACGTCTCAAGCGAGGCTTCAGTGCCGGTGAAGGCGTATTGTCCGGATTCCGCATTGACCTGCCACGACACCCTGACCGAAGCATCGGAACCCGTAAAACTGAATGATCCGGCTTCCGCAATGACGGCGAAACCCACAGCCGCAGTGAGTGTCGCCGCACTGCCCGTGAAGGCATACGAACCGGCGTCTGCGCTAACTTCTCGGCCATACTCAAGCGAAGCATCAACGCCCGTGAAGGCATAGGCGCCCGGCGAGGCCAAAACCTCATAACCGCGTTCCAGTGCCGCCTGTGTGCCCGTGAAGGCATAGGAGCCTGGAGCGGCAACGACCTCGTAACCGTATTCAAGAGAGGCATTCGTGCCTGTAAAGGTAAACGACCCACTTGCGGCGGAAACCAACCGCCCATACTCAAGCGAGGCCGTGTCGCCCGTGAAAGCGTACGAACCAACTGCCGCTGCGACTTCGCGCCCATATTCAAGCGAGGCTGCCGTGCCCGTGAGGGTATAGCTGCCGGCGACAGCCGCGACTTCATAGCCCCTTTCAAGGCTCGTTGCCGTTCCTGTAAACGCATAAGAGCCAGCGACGGCAGTAAGGGTTACAGCGCCCCCGGCTGCCGCCGCTTCGTTACCAAGGAATAACTTGAAGCTGGCCATCAGGCAGCCTCGCTAGGCCGTGGTCAGGATCGTAATAACCAAATCGCCCCACTCTTTCGGGCTGGTTTGATCGATGAAGGTGATCACCACCTTGTCGGCTGTCATCTCTGTGCCGGTCAGGGCGAATTTGACCGCAACGCCTGACGCTGGCGCTACGCTTGGGAGCGTTGCCAGGTTCGCGAAAGCGCCATCGTCCTTGCTGATCTTGACATCGCCGCTTGCCAATGTCGGGTTGGCTTTGAACGAGCCCGCCGAATTCATGTCGGCAAGCGCTACGCTGCCTTCAAAGTCTTCGGCCCGTTTGGGCGGATTCCAAGGTGCGGCCACTTGTTAAATCCCCAATACGAAGTTTGGCTGCACGCCGTGTTCGAAGCCGCCGACGAGCAGTCCCATGTAATAGTGATCCAGGCTGCTGTTAGCGTTCGCGAACGCGCCCGAAGACCGGCTTACGCCGTAGCTGCTTGTTCCACCCGCGTCCGTGACCCGATGTGTCGCGCTGGCCAGCGTCTTGTAGTAAGCCGAAACATTCGAGCCGCCCGGTTTGAACACCACCGCGACTGGTGTATTCGCGGGCACGTCGTAGGCTGCCGGGAACATGACGTAAATCCGGCGCCCGATAGCTTGGGAGACCGTGTTCGCATCAATCGAGAGGGTCTTTTCAGCGACCGGAGTTCCCAGCGGGTCGGAATAGAAGACAACATCGCAATCGGCGTCAGGGTCGAGCCATCCATACATCCCATAAACCCGATACGGAAACGGCATGTTGAAAAGCTGACCATACTCGTTTGGCGAGCTACCGCTGTTCCATGTCCGGGTGCCGACCGCACTGCGCACGTCGCTCATGTAAAACCAGCCCAGTGTCCCATCAGAGAATACGATGAGTACATTGGGGCCCTGAGAGCTTTCCGTGTAAGTTGCCGTGCTGACCAACGTTGTTATAGTCGGGCGATGCAGCGGAAACCCGTTATTCGCGCCAGTTATGACGATGCTGTCAGACCCGCCACGCGCCGTCATCTGCACGGCAAATGCCACAAAATCGCCATTGGCTATCGTCTTGGTCCCGGTTGTTGGAACGCTTGTTTGCCACGCACTGCCAGTAATGCCACCGCCGCCACCAGTAAACGAAGCGGCCACGTCGAACGTTATCACCTCAGTTACATTGACCGCGCGCGGAGGAGGGCCAGCAGCCGTGTCTACCGCAGCCAGCCCCACCTTGACCGTTGTTCCCGCATTGGCAAATGTCACGGCGGCGCTTAGCCAATGGAGCGCCGACGATCCCGTTGTGTCTATGGTGTGCGATCCGCCATCAGCGGTAAAGACCTGACCAACCAGGATCAAAGCTTCATTGGTGGCATCGATAGTGATGTTGTTTGTTGTTGCCGGGTTCAGGCCACCAAAATGTGGAGCGAGGCCGAGAAGCGAGTTAAATCCACCGGTATATCCGACGAGGCTCATATCGTCACCACCACGGGACCGGCCTGGAACTCCGTCACCATCTGTGCCCGCGTCCTGCCGGCAAAATGCAGCTTGAGAATGAGCAGCGCAGCGGCCTCCCGATCCTCGTTGCTCAAGCTGGCGAGCGATGCCCTGATTTCATCGACGGTGTAGGCGACACGCCTGCTTGCGCCGCCGTTGACAGTCACGTCGACAGTGACATGCCCGCCACCCTGGCACCGTACCGGGTTGCTGTAGGTGATCGTCGGCATCTATCGAATGTCCCAGAACGGGCGCTTGCCGCCGCCAACCATGAACCGTGCGTGTTTGCGCCCGCATGTGCAGTGGAAAACATAGATGTCGGGAATGCCTTTGGCCTTGTCCTCGTCGCAGGAGAACAGCGCCTCGATGTCATGGTTTTCCGGGTGACGGCAGCACGAGGCGATCTTCTGGTTCTGCTCCAGCGCCTCAGTAAAGCGAGCGGGAATCCTTGCCGGACAGTCCGCGACCTTGACCCGTTCGCAAGCGACCGAATGGCTCATGCGAATGTTGCAAGGCTCGCGCCGAAATCGACGGTAAAGGTCTCGCCAGACCCAAGCGTGAAGTTGGCGCCGTAGTCGAACGAACACATCAGAATGTCGGTCGTTGCCGTGTCGTCGTGGATGGATACATACCGCGCCGCGCCCCAATCCGCGGCGCCAGCTGTCCAAGTTACATCAACGGCAGTCATAGTAACCGTACCGCCTGTGCGGGTGCCGTCGTTCTGGATGTCCTCGCCGCCTGCGGTGTAGCCGGTGCCGGTGACTTGCGTAAGGTCGGCGAGTTCATCATCCGTGGCGACGATAGGCGCGTCGGAATGGATGACGGCCTTGAACGTATCGGTCGTGCCGAAAACGTCCACCTCCTCGTTGACGAGTTTCTCCATGAATGGTTCGTATTTGACAAATGCGGCCATCAGTTCAGCACCTTTCTGGAGCCGGTAGCGCGGTTGGTTTTTGGATCGCGCACGATTTCATTCGGCGCGGCAACAAGCTGGGCAAGACGCTCTATCGACTGTTCGGTCGATTGGCCCTGTTGCACAATTATCTTGGCAAGCTGTTCGAGCCCGCCCATGACGACATCGGTCCCGGTCTTGATTTTCTTCTTGCCATCGGGGCCGATCTCTTCGACGCCACCGTTTTTCAAGGCTTCTGCATCGCGATCATGGCCAGCCTTGACCATGCCCATCTCGTGATCGATGTTCATTTTCTGCTGTGCCAAGATGACGTCGTTCTCGAGCTTCTTTTGCGCAATGGCGAAATCGTCATCAGCCTTCTGCTGGTTAAGCTGCTTCTGCGCTTCGATCTTGGCCATGTCGTTCTGCTGCTGCGCCTGCATCTTTGCCTGCTCGACGGACTGGTCCGTCTTCAAGCTCTGGTTTTCCTCGGTCGCCTGCTGAAGCTTCTGTTGCATGTCCTGCATTTGCTTCTGGACCTGCGGGGGAACCGCGCCTTCGGCCTGCTTTTCGATCTTCTCGGAGATCTTGTCGGCGCCGGGCCAATCGAGGTTCTTGGCCAGTTCCGGCATGACAATTGGCGCCACAGCCGGGAATGCCTGGATAATTGCGGTCATCTGTTCGGCAGCTTCCTCGCGGCGCGTGGTGAAGCTTGGGCCCGTCTTGACGGTCAGGTCGTATTTGCCTGCTCTCAGATCGTGCAATGCCATGATCGGGGCCATGATCGGATTGCCCATCTGGTCCTGCATCGGCTGGCCGTTCGGCCCCATCTGCGGCTGCATCATGGGCTGGCCGGTCTTTGGGTCGGTCTGCGGGTACTGCTGATTGACCGGCTTGACCTCCGGCTTGCCGTCCTCGCCGAGTACCCGAATGATGCGTTCGGCGTTGTAAACCTTGGGAATGAGGTCTATCATGATCCTGCCGGTGTGGCGGATCGCGCGGGACAGGTTGTCGATGAAGTGGAACGTCGCAACATCGCCCTCACGCTGGCGGGCCATGATAGCCTTGCCTGACGTTTCGTTCGAGCGTGCGCCCAGCGATGCGTCATAGAGGCCGATGATGGCCTTCATGTCGTCGGATGCGTTCAACGCCTCCTGAAGCGCACCCGCTGCCACGCCCATGTCCATCGGCTGGCGCTGGGGCGGGACCGGCCCGTCATATTCAAGGAATGGATGGCTTTTGGTGTTGGCCGTGTTCCATCGGTCGCTGTCGGTGTCGAACGCGCCTTTCGGGCCGATAAACGGAACCTTTGGCGCCAGCGCGACAAGCTCGGTCGCTGCCGTGCGCCAATAGTTGAACATGCGCTGTGCATCGACGGCGTTGTGGATCAGCGACCGGAAATAGCGCTTGCCCTCGATGTCGAACTCGTCGCCATAAACCGGGATGATCGGGATGTAGCGGCCTTCCCATTCCGTGGTCTTGAGGACTTCAAGGCCGGTCATGATGCGCTGCGTGACCTTGTGCGACTTGGTGGTGCGTCGCTGCTTGATCGTGGTCAGGCCAAGTTCAAGCGCCTGGATCAGATCCTCGTCATCGGGCGGGTAGATCGCGCCGTCCGTGGTGATGACTATTTCCTTGTCGAACTCTTCGCGCGTCCAGTATTCAGCGACGAGAACCGTGTCCTCGTCGCGCCAGTCCGTCGTGAGAAGCCCGCCCCAGGCGTCATCATCCCAGTCGACCTTGGCCTTGTCGCCATACTCAGCCTTGAACTGGTCTTCGGTCAGACGGTCGGTGACGAATGCCACATTCCAGTCCGACGAGTCGGCGGCGCGCGAGTTCGGATCGCCATAGACCGAGAACGGGTTTGCTACCCGCTCGATCAAGATGTCCATGTCAAATGAATCGTCGTGCGCGTAGTCGGTCTTGACGCGCCAGTAACCAAACCCGCCGGACACCGCGCACTCAACCGCGGTATCATAGGCAACATCGGCGTTGGACGTATATTCAATGTTGCGCAGCAGCCCGTCGATCACCTGGGCTGTCTGCGGGTCGGCCTTCGAATCGGCGGGGTGTACCTTCATGGAAGGCTTGTTCTGCCGGCTGTCGTTGACGACCTGCCGGATGAAGGCCATCAGCTTGTTGATGGTGAGGACGGGACGCTTTTCTATCTCTCGCTGCTTGACGATTTCTGCCGGCCACTGTTCGCCAAGGCGCGCAAACGTGATGTCGTTGATTGCTGTCTCGCGGTTGTGGCGCTCGGCATCCTGCGCGGCTTCGAAGGCGGCTTTGGCTTCCTTCAGGATGTCGTCGTCGTCGTCCGACTTGTCAGCCATCAGCCCATCCATGCCCCTGCGCCGCCGTAGCTTGGCCGCGCACGTCTTGGCTCGCGTGGTGCCTCGTACGCAACGCACATCAGCCCAAAGGCGTCGGCGGCATGGCTGGACCAGTCATGATCCGGGCCAAGGCCGATGTTGCGTGCCTCGTCGTATTTCTCGTGATACCAGCCCAAGGCATCGATGCCGGCTGCGGTCGTATCTTCGTGGAAGTAGATGTTCGGGAACAATCGCCGGGCAGCCTCGACACGCTTGAGCGCTGCGCCCTTGCCCTGGTTCGAAATGGTCTTGACCTTGAAGCCCGCTGACCTGATGTGATCTTCGAATCGGGTGGCCGTCACCGCGTCCTGTTGGCTTGCATCATGAGGCAGGATGCACTCAGCGGCTTCGTAGCCCTTCGACCTCAACCAGCTCAGATGCGTGGCGAGCGGCTGCCTGACAGCCTCATAATAATCCAGCACGCGGATTTCGCGGCCTATGAACTGTGCAATCCAGATCGCCGTTGCATCGCGGACGCCGATGTCCCAGACCGCAACGAACGGCATCAGCGGGTCTTTGGCTACCCTGCCGATCCTGTTCTGCTGTCTGGCCTCCGCAAGTGACCGGGCATAGTAAGCTCCGGTCAGGACCGTGGCATAGCCGCCGTTCCAGATGTGGTCGTATTGGTCTGGGTCGCCTTTGAGGCAATCAAGCCGTTCCTGCTCAAGCACGGTCGGAAACCACGGATTGTCGGACCAGTTCGCGCGCACCACAGTCGCGCCAGTCGGTGGAGACGCGCCCCGCAACAATACGTCAATGGGGTCTGACTTGCGGCGCGGGTTCCATGATGCCCAGATCTCCGAACCATCGGCGCGAATGGTAGGGCGAAGCAGTGTCAGCGATGTGGTCGAGAGCGTTTGCGCCTCTTCCGCCCATGCTCGCTTGAAACCCTCTAGCGACTTGATGGATTCGGCAGTGTGATCCTGCATACCCTGAAACAGGATGATGCCATCGCCTGGCGTCTGGATCTTCTCGTTGAAGACCTTGAAGCCGTCCGCCTCGCCAAGCCGGTATTCGATCAGCTTGGATTCGATCAGGCGCTTGGCCGAGTCCTTGAGCGACTTCTGGACCTCGCGAACGCAGACCGAGAGCATTCCCTTTTCGGCTAGGCTGTCTTCGATCAACAGGCCGGCGAAGAAATGGGACTTGCCCGAGCCGCGCCCGCCGTGGGCGCCTTTGTATCGTGATGGTGCAAGCAGAGGTTCGAAAACCTCCGCGACTTCAATCTGTAGGGTTCGCACGAACTATGCGGCGCTCGATGACACTGACGAGGAATGGTGCATCGTCTTCGCCGCCGCCTATGATGCCCTGTGGCACCTTGCCGTCCGTGCGGTCGGCGATTTCCTTGATGGCCCAGCCTTCGCCGTTAAGCGCCTCTGAGACAAGCTTGTCAGCAACGGCGCGAAGCTTTGTGTTGCCCCGCTCATCTGTCTCTGCGAGCGCAATGCGGAGCATGTTCGCAAAGGATTTTTCCTTTGGCGGTCTGCCGGCCATTAAATTCACCTACGGTGTTGATTTCGCTTTGAGCACGACGCGGCGCTCTGGCAAGTAGCAGACGCCCTCACGATCAATCAGCCATGGGCGGGGCTGCGCTTCTGGGGCACGCGCAAAGAACGCCAGCAGCCAACGAATGATGCGCTCGCTCATGATCCGGTTCGCAAGTCTGGGGAATGCCATGTAGCTGCCATATCTATGCGCAGATGTCAATTGCGCGCCTTCACATAAACGGCGAGTACGGCATTCAAGCCGGAAATTATTGCGTCTGCGTTCGCGGTCACGTTTGCAACGTCATCTGGGTGTGTCATTTCCCGAATTTCGTTCGCATCCGCCATGGCCCATTCGACAAGCACTGACCAAGGGATAACGCTTTTCACCTCGTCCTCGACCAGAGCGATTCCGCGAGTACAGCACCAACCTTCCGATTCCTTCATCATGACCTTCCTCCAAATCCCCACATGCCAGCCAACTGCGTCAGGTACACCCTGAGCATGTCGGCTGCGGTATCCCGCTCTCGCCTTGTCGTGTAGAGTTCATGCAATGACATGCGCTGGCCTGCGATCCTGGTGACGAGTTCGAAGCCGTGCTTGCCCACGAGATTGCGGGCGCGGTTGATCTCCTTGCCTGCCGTCGTCTGGCGTTCGGTGATAGGCTCTCGCGCCGGCCCGCCGTCGACATGCTCGCGAGTGTAGTCGATAGCCCCTGCCCCTGCAC
>Ga0172380_10009478_pt1 | contig 10366 bp, 7 predicted proteins | sample Leawe162metaG_FD_119747 | JGI IMG/M metagenome (GOLD analysis project Ga0172380, IMG submission 119747) | Leachate microbial communities from a municipal landfill in Southern Ontario, Canada - Leachate well 162 metaG | ecosystem: Engineered > Solid waste > Landfill > Unclassified | place...
ATCGACCTCCTTGACGTTGACCGAGACCACCGGCAGGCCGCGTGTCTCGCGCGCCGGCAGCACGCTGCCCTGTGCGGCGAAGCCGACCGCCGGTTCGAGCGGGCCGGTGAAGATATCCTTGCTGGTGTCGCTGCCGAGGGTTTGCCCATCCACCGCCGCAAGCGCGCCCTTGATGCGCACCGTGTAACTCGCATTCGCCTGCACATACGGAAAACGCAGGGTCTTGCCGTTTTCATCCAGCGCCCAACTGCCGCTGACGGCCTCGCCCTGGCTGCCGCTGACGGCAAGCAGGTTGTCGAAATCCTGCGAGCCGGTCAGTTGTTGTGGAAATTCCAGGGCGAGGGCGAGCTGGCCCTGGTATTGCTCGGCGCGCGCGGAGAGGATTTCAAAGCGTTCGCTCTTCGTTGCCTTGGCTGGTTCGGCGGCCACCGGTGCCTTGCCCTGCACCTGTGGAACCGAAGCAGGTCGCTGCCCGCAAGCCGCAAGCACCAGCACCGCGGCGGCAAGCAGGAAGCGGGGGAAGACGCGCAGCGTTGCTTCGGCCGGCAAGATCGACATGTTCAACTCCGTGGGGTGATCAGCCGGTGCAGTATAGCGGCGCAATGTGGCACCAGCCGGGCGATCCGTGGCGAAAGAACGATCGCCGGAGATGACCTGGCCCGAGCGGCATTGCCCTAGACTCGCGCCATGAAGACTGCCGTGATCTGGTTCCGCCGCGATTTGCGACTTGCCGACAATCCGGCCCTGGCTGCCGCCTTGGCCAGCCATGAGCGCATCGTGCCCGTGTATGTCCATGCACCGGATGAAGAAGCACCGTGGGCACCTGGCGCGGCAAGTCGCTGGTGGCTGCATCATTCCCTGCTGGCACTGGATGCGGAGCTGCGCGCGCGGGGTTCGCAGCTGCATCTCGCGCGCGGCCCGACTCTCCCCGCCCTGCGACAGATCCTGCGACAGAGCGAGGCCACGGCCATCTACTGGAATCGCCTCTATGAGCCGGCGATCAGCACACGCGACACGCAAATCAAGCAAGGCCTGCTTGACGCCGGCATCGATGCGCGCAGCTTCAAGGCAGGCGTCCTCTTCGAGCCCTGGGAAGTCCGCACTGGCCTGGAGCAGCCTTATCGCGTGTTCACGCCATTCTGGCGCAAGGCGCAGACGCAGTTGCAGCCGCGCCCGCCGTTGCCAAAGCCGCGGCGGCTGGCGACGCCCGCGGCGGCGACTGGATTGGCGCTTGATGAACTCGGCTTGCTGCCGCGCAGGCGCTGGGACCATGCGTTTGACGCGCACTGGACACCGGGTGAGGCAGGGGCATGCAAGGTGTTCGAGCGGTTCCTGCAAAGCGCCTTGCGCGATTACGCGGTCGACCGTGATCGCCCGGATCGACATGGCACCTCGCGCTTGTCGGCACATCTGCACTTTGGAGAAATCTCGCCAATGCAGATTGCCTGGGCGCTTGACGAGGGCGTGCGCGAGGCCGGGGATTCGGCGCGATCCACCGCGGCGGCGAGTTTCCTGCGCGAGATCGGCTGGCGTGAGTTCTCGCAGCACCTGTTGTTCAACTACCCGTCCATGCCGGAGAAAAACCTGAATCCGCGCTTTGACGGATTTCGCTGGGCCAGCAAGGATGCGGCAGCGATCAGGCGCTGGCAGCAGGGGCGTACCGGCGTGCCGATCATCGACGCCGGCATGCGCGAGTTGTGGGCCACCGGCAGCATGCACAACCGCGTGCGCATGCTGGTTGCCTCGTTCCTGACCAAGAACCTGCGCCAGCACTGGCACCACGGCCAGCGTTGGTTCTGGGACACGCTCGTCGATGCCGATCTCGCCAACAATGCGCAAGGCTGGCAATGGACTGCCGGTTGCGGCGTCGATGCCTCGCCGTATTTCCGCATCTTCAATCCCGTGAGCCAGGGCGGGAAGTTCGATCCGCAAGGCGACTACGTGCGGCGCTGGGTCGCCGAGCTTGCGACCGTGGCAGCGCCGTTGATCCATCATCCATGGACGGATCCGGCGATCTTGCGCAGCACCGGCTATCCGCCACCGATGGTCGATCTGGCCGCATCGCGGACGCTCGCCCTGGCCGCGTACCAGGATCTGCCGGGGAGTGATGGCAGCTGAGATCGATCTCATGCTGTGGCAAAGCCGTTGCGTTTTCGATGCGCTACCGGGATCCTAGCCCGGCGTCGGGTCACGTTCGAGAATGATGCCGGCCCGCAATTTCCCGGAGGGCTGGCATGTTCGATTCGGCAGACGGCACGCGCGAGGCGATGTCCAAGGTGGATACGGCCTGGTTGCGCATGGAGCGGCCGACCAACCTGATGATGATCACCGGCGTGCTGATGTTTGCCGCGCCGCTGGTCCATGCCGAGATCAAGCAACTTCTCGGCGAACGTTTCCTGGCCTATCGGCGCTTCCGCCAGAAGGCGGTAAACACGCCATCCGGCGCCTATTGGGAAACCGATGCCGATTTCGATCTCGATTGGCATGTCCGCGTGGCCGCCTTGCCCGGCGCGGCCGACAAGATCGAGCTGGAGAACTTCGTCGGCGAACTCGCTTCCACGCCACTGGATCATTCAAAACCGCTCTGGCAATTCCACGTCGTGGAGAACTACCGCGGCGGCAGCGTGCTGGTCGCGCGCATCCACCATTGTTATGCCGATGGCCTGGCCCTGGTGCAGGTCATGCTTTCGCTGACCGATACCGCGCCGGAGCCGGAGAAGCGCGCCGAACTCGCCACGACCTGGCTCAAGCGGGATGGCACGAACGTCTGGCAACGCATGCTCGAACCGGCACAGGCCGGGCTTGGCAAGGCGCTCAAGGTCGGCAACAAGGTCTACGGCAAGATGACCGAGATGATCAATGATCCGGCCGTCGCCGCCGATGTTGCGCGCGAGGGCGGGGAGATCACGCGCGAGCTGGCGCATGCCTTGCTCCTGCCCGACGATCCGCAAACCCAGCTGAAGGGACCGCTTGGCGTCAGCAAGCGCGTCGCCTGGGCGGATCCGTTGCCGCTTGAGGAAGTGAAGACACTTGGCCGGGCGCTTGATTGCACGGTCAATGACGTGCTGCTGGCCTGCGCCAGCGGGGCCTTGCGTGGTTATCTGCTCGACGAGGGCGGTGAAGTCGATGGCCTGACCATTCGCGCCACCGTGCCGGTCAACCTGCGACCGCTGGAGCACGCGAAAAAGCTCGGCAACCACTTCGGATTGGTGTTCCTGGAACTGCCAGTCGGTGAAGCGAACCCGCTGCGCCGGCTCGAACGCGTTGCTGCCAGCATGCGTGAACTGAAGCGATCGCGGCAGGCCATCGTCACGCTGGGCTTGCTCGCCGCGCTTGGCATGGGGCCGCAGGCCTTGCAGGCACCGGCGCTGGAATTGTTCAGTCGCAAGGCGACGGCCGTGGCAACAAATGTGCCGGGACCGCAGCAGCCGCTGTACATGACCGGAGTGGAGGCCACCGAACTGATGTTCTGGGTGCCGCAATCCGGATCGATCGGCCTCGGCCTGTCGATCCTCAGCTACAACGGCCGCGTGCATTTCGGCTTGATCGGCGATGCCAAGCGCGTGCGCGATCCCGGCGCAGTGACGAAACGGTTTGCCGCGGAGTTCGAGAAGCTCGTGCTGATTGCCTTGATGGAAGACTGGGATGAGCGCATCGCTGCCAGTGATGCTGCGTGCACGCTGCAGCACTATCTCTGAGTCTTTGACCGGCCGCAGCCCCTCGCAGCGCGGCCGACGCCCGGGCATCGCCCGGGTACAGCGCGTATCGTGGTCGGGCTTGCCAGCGCCGGTGTGTGAAAGGATTTGCCGGGCTGGCCGGTCCTGATCCTTGCGATCACGCGGCGACAGGCCCCACGCAGCGGAATGCGGTCGCCAGCTTTGCCGACGACACGTGCATGGATTCCGCCGCGGTCGCGCGAGCCCAGGACGTGCGTGTGGATCGCCTGGAGTGCCGTGGGCAATCGCATGTCCGCCGAATCGAGGAACATTGAATGAACCGTCGAACATTGTTGCAACACCTTGGCAGCCTCGCCCTGTTGCCGCTGCTGCCCGCCTGCTCGCAGGCTGCAGAAGAACAGTCGCCCAACCAGGCCGGTGCCGTCGTGGCGCTGGTCAAGGCGCATGCCGAATGGCGTGGCGTGGTCAGCGATGCGGCCTATGCCGTGTTGTTCGAGGAGGCGACCGAGCCCTCGGCAAGCAGTCCGCTGAATGCCGAAAAGCGCCCGGGAACCTTTGTCTGCGCCGCCTGCCGCCTGCCGCTGTTTGACAGCGCGCACAAGTTCGAAAGCGGCACCGGTTGGCCAAGTTTCACCCAGCCCATTGCCGGTCATGTCGAAACCAAGCGGGATTTCAAGTTGATCTGGCCGCGCACGGAATACCACTGTGCGCGCTGCGGCGGCCACCAAGGGCATGTGTTCAACGATGGCCCCGAGCCGCGTGGCGAACGCTGGTGCAACAATGGCCTGGCCCTCGAATTCATCCCGCGTGACCAGCCATTGCCGGAACTGAGGAGTTGAGCATGCGAATCTCGCGATTCCGACGCCTGGCGCAGGTCGCCATGCTGGGTCTGTTCGTGTCGATGGGCGCGATGAGCGCCTGCGCAGGGCCGGCGAACGACGGCGCGGATGCTGCACCAGCCGCTGCCGCAGCCACCGAGTCGGCGATCTTTGCCGGCGGCTGCTTCTGGTGCATGGAGCCGCCGTTTGACGCGCTGCCCGGGGTGATCTCGACGACGTCCGGCTATACCGGCGGCACGCTGGCAAACCCGAGCTATGAGCAGGTCTCGGCCGGTGGCACGGGCCATGCCGAAGCGGTCAAGGTCGTCTTTGATCCGCGCCGGGTCAGCTACACGCAATTGCTCGATGTCTACTGGCACAACGTAGATCCGTTCGTGATCGACCAGCAGTTCTGCGATCACGGCGACCAGTACCGCACGGCAATCTTCACCGGCGGCGCGGAACAGGCGCGACTTGCCGAGGAAAGCAAGCGCGCGCTGGCGGCTTCGGGGCGTTTCGACAAGCCCATCGTCACCAGCATCGTTGCCGCCTCGACGTTCTATCCCGCCGAGGGCTACCATCAGGATTACTACCAGAAGAACCCGCTGCGTTACAAATTCTATCGCTACAATTGTGGACGCGATGCGCGGCTTGAGCAGATCTGGGGCAGTTCCGGGCATTGATCCGCGGTACCCTGGCTTGCGTGATGCGCGTTTCCCCCAACCAGCAGGAGCAGGGCCGTGAGGCTTGCACGAATTCCCATAGTTCTCGCCAGCGTCGCCTTGCTGCTCGTGCTGGTCTCCGGGCCCGGCACGCGACTCGGCCTCTGGCATTTCCGCACGGGATTCACGCTGATGACCTGGGCCACGTTCCTGGCGCTCGGCGCGCTGGCGCTTGGCATGTTCCTGCTGCTGATCCCGCGAACCCGGCGCGGCCATGGCCAGCTGCTGGGCCTCGGCATGCTCCTCGGCCTCGCTGCAGCGGCAATGCCGCTGCTGGGCGCGTACACGGCGAAGACAGTCCCGTTCATCCATGACATTTCAACCGATACCACGAGGCCGCCGGAGTTTGTCGCCATCCTGCCGCTGCGTGCGGGTGCCGCCAATCCTGCCGCGTACGGCGGCCCGCAAGTCGCTGCCGAGCAGCACGCGGGTTATCCCGATATCCGCAGCCTGGTGCTCGAAATCGCCCCGCCCGAAGCCTTCAGGCGTGCCGAGGAAATCGCCCGCGACATGGGCTGGGAGATCGTCGCCAGCGATCCCCGGGAGGGGCGCATCGAAGCGATCGACACCACGTTCTGGTTCGGCTTCAAGGATGACGTCGTCATCCGCATCGAGCCTGAAGCCGCCGCCAGCCGCATCGACATCCGTTCCGTTTCACGCGTCGGCAAGAGTGATGTCGGCAAGAATGCCGCGCGCATCCGCGACTTCCTGACCAGGTTGCAGCAAGGCTGAGCGACGTCGTGCATCGCCCCGCGTATTGCCGCGATCGGCAACCGCGGATTCGGCAACGCAGCGGCGGCATGGCCACCGCTGCGCGTGCCTGGTTCATTCAATCCCGAATGACTGCAACTGCACCGGTGTTGTTCCGGCAAAGGTCACTTCGTAGCCGAAGAAATCGGCATTGTCGAAGGTGGTCAGCACGATCACGCGGGTCTGGCCCGGCGGCACGCTGACCGCCGTCAAGCTGGGACAACGATCGGCGGCACCGTTCGTGTCGTCATTGACCGCCAGGCAATTGGCCAACGGAGTGGCCGGATTGAAGGTTCCGTTGTAGAGGACCATGAACGGGTCGATCACGGATCCGCAGGCCGCCGCCGGATCGCCTGCCTGGCCGAGGCGCACGTTGACGCTGGCCGCATTGGCACCGCTGTTGGTCAGCGTGATGGTGTCGAACGAAACCGCTGTGCCGACGCCAGACAGCGAAGCGCAAGACACCGGCCGGTTGAAGGTCGAGTCCTGCGCATCGAACGATCCAGGCACATTCGCCGGCGGCGTTCCCCCCGGATAGTCGATCACCGTATTGCTGCTCGCCCGGATCACCGGAGCCGCCGCCGGGTTCTGGCTGGCGACATCGATCTTGGTGTCTGCGGCCACTGCGGCGCAGGCAAGAAAAAAAGTACTGATGAACAACACGCAAGAATGTTTCATGTCCGACTCCCGGATAGGAATTTTGCCTGGCAAGCCCATCCCCTTCAGTCGAATGCCGGTGGCCTGGGCTCCCGGACGCGTATCGTGCGCTCGTCCGCGGATGCTGGCAACGGCTGACGCAAGGGGCAAATACTGAGCGTCGAGACTGCTGATCCTGCCGCGCCAAGCTGTGCCGGTGCCGGCCTGCGCGGGATCTTGGAGGGGTGGCTCGCCATGACCTTTGGCGGTGGACGTTGGGCGTCCATTGCGGCGATCGTCCAGGGTCACCCATGGCAGGCGACCAGTGGCGGTTGCGCGCCGGCCGCACCTGCCGCATTGCCCCGACTGCAGAAGGTATCGCCATGCACCTTGCCCTGACCGTTGCCATCGCCCTGGCGCTTGCCTGCGCCCCGCTGTGCGGTGCAGCCGCCGATCCGCCGAAGGGAGCCCAGGCCAGCGAGGTCACCACGCAGTTGCCGCGTGATGTGCGGCCGACGCACTATGAGATTTCAGTGACCCCGCATGCCGGGAAGCTGGCGTTCGATGGCCGGGTCGAGATCACCGTCGATGTGCTGCAAGCGACCGATCGCATCGTCCTCAATGCCGTCGGCCTGCGTTTTTCCGAGGTGCATATCCACTCGACGCGCAACAAGCGCGCCTACCCGGATCCCAAGGTCGGCGTGGACGAATCCGCGCAGACGGCCACCTTCACCTTCCCGCAGGCGCTGGAAGCCGGAAGTTATCGACTGATAATGGAATACACCGGCACGATCGGCACGCAAGCCAACGGCCTGTTTGCGATCGACTACGTGACCAAGGCCGGCAAGAAGCGCGCCTTGTACACGCAGTTCGAGAACTCCGATGCGCGCAAGTTCATCCCCAGCTGGGACGAGCCCAACCACAAGGCGACCTTCGACCTCACCGCGACCATTCCCAGCGCGCAGATGGCGGTCAGCAACATGCCGATCACGCACCGCGAGGAGCTTGGCGAAGGCATGAGCCGCGTCACCTTCGCCACGTCACCGAAGATGTCGACCTACCTGCTGTTTTTCGCCCTCGGCGACTTCGATCGCGCCACGGCGACTGCAGATGGTGTCGAGTTTGGCGTGATCACGCAGCAGGGCCTGGTTTCGCAGGCGCAGTTCGCGCTGGATTCCTCGCAGGCGGTGCTGCGCGAATACAACGACTATTTCGGCGTGCCGTATCCCTTGCCGAAGCTCGACAACATTGCTTCGCCGGGCAGCAGCCAGTTCTTCGGCGCGATGGAAAACTGGGGGGCGATCTTCACCTTCGAACGCGGCCTGCTCATCGATCCGGCATTCTCCACCGATGCGGACAAGCAGCGGATTTTCGGCACCGCCGCGCATGAAATCGCGCACCAGTGGTTCGGCGACCTGGTCACCATGCAGTGGTGGGATGATCTCTGGCTCAACGAAGGCTTTGCTTCGTGGATGGCCGGACGCACCACGCAAAAGCTGCATCCGGAATGGAAATCGCAGCTCGGCGCGGTGGGTTCGCGCGAGTACGCGATGTCCGCCGATGCGATCGCCAGCACGCATCCCGTGGTGCAGAAGATCGAGACCGTCGAACAGGCCAGCCAGGCGTTCGACGCGATCACCTATTCCAAGGGTGCGGCCGTCATCAACATGCTTGAGAACTATGTCGGTGCCGATGTCTGGCGCGATGGCGTGCGTCGTTACATGAAGGCGCATGCCTATGCGAATACGCGTTCGGATGATCTTTGGCGGGAGATTGAAGCCGCCGCCGGCAAGCCGATCACGGCGATCGCGCATGATTTCACCTTGCAGCCTGGTGTTCCGCTGATTTCGCTCGAGGAAGCCGCGTGCGACAACGGCCAGACCACGATCAAGCTCAGCCAGGGCGAGTTCACCAAGGATCGCCCGGACAAGAAGCCCTTGCGCTGGCGCGTGCCGGTGATCGCGCGGACGCTGGGTGGCGAGCCGACGCGTGCCTTGATCGAAGGGGGCGCCGGAACCATGCGCTTGCTGGGTTGCGGAGCCGTGCTGCTGAATGCCGGGCAGAGCGGTTACTACCGCACGCGTTACGCGCCGGGCGACTTTGCCGCGCTGCGCGATGGCTTCGCCAGCCTTGCGCCCATCGACCAGCTCGGCATCATGGGCAATACGGCCGAGCTCGGCATGACCGGCCAGCAGTCGGCGGCGGACATCCTCGACCTGATCAAGGCGACGCCGCTCGATGCCGATGCCAAGGTCTGGGATCGCGTTGCCGACAGCCTGCAACGACTGGATCTGCTGTATCGCGGTGATACGTCACGCCAGCAGAAATTCCGCAGCTTCGCGATCGGCACGCTGCGCCCGGCGCTGACGAAATACGGCTGGCAAGCGAAAGACGCGGAGGGCGAGCCCGAGGCCATCCTGCGCGCCAACCTGATCAGCTCGCTGGCCGATCTCGGCGACAGCGAGGTCATCGCCGAGGCACGCCGCCGCTACGCCGCACGCGAGACGGAACCCCAGGCAATGCCGCGGGCCTTGTACAAGACCATCCTCAATATCGTCGCCAGTAACGCCGATGTGGCTACGTGGAACCAGCTGCATGCCGCAGCGAAGATGGAGAAGGGCGCGATGATGAAGGATCGCCTGTACCTGATGCTGGCCTCGGCCAAGGACAAGGCGCTTGCACAACGCGCACTCGACATGGCCCTGACCGACGAACCAGGTGCGACCAACAGTGCGGCGATGATCCGCTCGGTGGCGGAGGAGCATCCCGACCTGGCATTTGATTTCGCCATGGCCCATCGCGAAAACGTCGAGCCGCTGATCGACACGACATCGAGCAGCCGCTACTACCCGCGCCTGGCCGGCAACTCGCTGGATCCGGCGATGGTCGGCAAGCTCAAGGACTACGCCGACAAGTACGTGGCCGCCAGCTCGCGCCGGGCGACGCAAACGGCGATCGACAACATCGAGTACCGCATCCACATCCGCACGCAGCGACTGCCGACAATCGATGCCTGGTTGAAGAAGCAGGAGGGCTGACGCATCGATGACAGCCGGGCTGCGGCCTGGGAAACACTGCCCTTCACCGGCAGTGGGACATGGCAGACACCGGTCCGCTTGAGCGAATAGTTATGCACCTACTGCCACACAGGTCGGGGTTGGCTGTCGCCGACGCGCCACGAAAACTGCACGCGGCGATTAGCACCCGCAAACGAGATTTCAGCAACGCCGTATGTCTCCGAGATGGAATCGGGCGCGCGAAGATACGTATACCAGGCCGACTCGATATGAATTGTGCTGCCAGCCTCGAGAAAGCCTACTATTTTGTCGGTTGGAGGGGAGCAGCGATTCTGCCGAGGTAGGTTTTCACCACAAGGCAGCACCAATTCTAAGTCGGCCAAGCCGGGATCTCTGTGGCCGCGGACGTCGGCGACCGCTAGGCGAATGGGCAGTACCACGTCTCGTTGCACGAGGGGCCGAAAGGTGTCGGTTTGAGAGTCATCTCGGCGCACCATGCACCCGATGAGAAGGGTTGTGCTTAGGAGAGCCAGCAAGGGAGGTCTTAGGTGCATAACACCTGAGCTAAGCGGCGGCTGCCGCGCGAGCATGATAGTAGCGCAACCAACCCGGTCGGCTTGATTGAGTAAAAAGAGACTTCCCACATCTTTCGGCATCAGGAACCCCGAAAGGTCCAAGTGCCATGATGGTAGCTCTACACAACCGTCAGCAGAAGGGGAAGTCTCCGTGACTACTATAACCATTGG
>Ga0172380_10009479_pt1 | contig 10366 bp, 10 predicted proteins | sample Leawe162metaG_FD_119747 | JGI IMG/M metagenome (GOLD analysis project Ga0172380, IMG submission 119747) | Leachate microbial communities from a municipal landfill in Southern Ontario, Canada - Leachate well 162 metaG | ecosystem: Engineered > Solid waste > Landfill > Unclassified | place...
CATGCGGTCCTGGCATCTGCACCGTTGTGGAACAGGCCGGATGCTACGCGGGCTTTATTACGTCGGCGTTGCACGGCCCGGTCCGTTCGGATAAATATCCGCCCGACCGCCACCGTTCCGCGTCGGCGGATATCAAATGGGTGTTGCGGACTTTCGGCGGCGAAGCGCGAGGAGGCCGAGCAGACCGAGTCCCGTCAGTGTCAACGCTGCCACCTCGGGCTCGGGCACCGGCGTGGTGTTGCCGGGAAAGAGGACCGGCGTGGCGGCGAGAAAATCCTGTTTCTGGCCGTTGCTGTACATCGTCAGTTCGTAGTTGGCCGCCGGTGCGGTCCAGCTTGAGGCGGCCAGGCTGGCAAGCAGGCTGTTGGCCTCCGCCACCGCGGCGGCATTGGTGTTGGAGGTCTTGCGCACGCTGCCGCTGGTCAGGTCCTTGTTGTCGTTGAAAACCTCCCACAGCGCCAGCTGGAAGCCCGCCGCCTTGGTCGCGCTGCCCAGGGAATCCGCATAGCCGTGGGCGATCAGGCTGGTGACGTCGGCGAGCCTCTGGGCCGAGCTGGACAGAAAGCTGGCCAGCGAGGATTTTTCGTACGTCAGGTAGCCGGTCGAGGCATATTGGAACGGGTCCACGCAATAGGCCTGGAATGACATGACGGGTGCCTGAATCTGCAGGTTGTAGCTGCCCACGTAATAGCTCCGGGTGCCTGGTGGCAGACGCAGCGGCGTGGCCAGCGCAATGGCCGGGCTGACGTAGCGCAACTGCACGGTCTCCGCTGCAGCCGACGCGGCACAGGCGGCAAGCAAAAACGCGGCGCCCAGACGAGCTGTTTTGTGACGGAGTTGCGGAGACATTTAGGGTTCCCTTCGAGAGCGGGTTGCAGTGTCAGCTCGACAATCGATCATAGAGTGTTCGCGGGTGCCGTGAAATAGCTCGCTTGGACCAATGGCAAAGGCATGAAGCGGGCGGTACCCGCGACGTCTCCCGGCGCTCGATCCGTCGGGGTCCGGATCGAAAGCAGCGTGCGCAGTCGAATCGTCACGCGGCGTCGCCGGCGATGAGCGGCAGCAGCAGATTGCTGGCATCGCGCAGGCGGCGTGTCATCAGTTGCAGGAGCAGCAGGAGCAACTTGCTGCCGAGACGCGGGTGGTCGATGACGATCTCCGTGAGCGCAGTGCGCGTGAGCACGGCAAAATCGGTTGGCTCGGTAGCAATGCAGGAGGCGAAGCGCATGGCGCCGTCGATCATCGACATCTCGCCCAGCGAGGAGCCGACGCCCGCTACGGCAATCGATCTGCCACCGTTCGGCGTGTCCTTGATCACAGCGACATTTCCGGTGAGGATGATCAGCAGATGTTGGCCCTCGTCCCCTTCCTGCAAGAGGCTCGCGTTGCGCGGTGCGCCAAAGCACTGCATGTAGCGGCACAGGAATCCGACTTCCTGACGGCTCATGTCCTCGAACAGCGGAATATGTTCCATGATCTGGTGAATTTCCTCGATGAATCCCGAGGCAGGGCCCAGATGTTCGAATTCCGGGTAGAGATCGGCGCCGTCCTGCGCAGGCCGGTCGGACATGGCAAATACTGCGCTGTTCATTGCGATCATCGACGCGACTCGGCATCGTCCAAGGGCTTGACCCGCGCAACGGCTTGCGCACGGTTTATCACGTCCAGTTTCCGGAAGATGCGCCTCAGGTGGTTCTTCACCGTAAACGCGCTGATGTCCAGGATCATGCCGATTTCCAGATTGGTCTTGCCCCGGCCGACCCAATCCATGACTTCGACTTCGCGCTGTGAAAGGCCACGATCGCCACAGACCATTGGCGTCGCATCGACGCTTGTCCCGGCAGCCGGATACTGTTCCGGCAGGTGCATCACCTGACGCTGGGCAGCGTCGAGATAGGGCAGCAGCAGGCAGAAGACATCTACGGTCGGACCGGCGGCCAGTTCGTCGGCACCGAACAGCACGTAAAGACAGTCGTAGCGACCGCGCTGGTCCTTGATGCCATGCACCAGCAGGGTGTCGATCTCGGCCACTCCGTCCCACGATCCCGGCACTGCGCCGTCCTGTTGCAGACCGGGCAGACCGCCCGCGATCGAGGTGGTGAATGGCATGCGCCGGCCGACCAGCCAGCGATCGAACAACTGGCGCAGCAACAGCCGCGTACGCTCCTCGTCAAGATGGGCGGTACGTGCATGGGGCAAGGGCGACACTGCGTCGAAATTAATTTGATCGTGCGCGAAGTCACCCCACGCAGCGATCAGAATCCGGTGTGGAAGGAATGCCTGGATGTCGCCCTGCAGCCAGTGCAGCAGGTCCGCATGCCGCTCGATCCCGAGCGCGGAATCGAGGATCGAGAAAATGCTCCGAATCTCGTCATACGGCAGTCGGTCGACAATGCTTCCCGGCAAGGAACGAGGCGGCGTCGGCATTTCCATCGCTGCAGTGATGGCAGGCATGTCGTTTCGATCTCCGCGGCCGGGATCACTTGAGCCCGGCAATGCCTTTTTCCAATGCGCCGGCGCTGGGTATCACGGTCGCGCCAGTTGCGGCCGCTGCGGCGCCGGGCGAAACCGGCGCGGGCATAGCTGCACGCGCAGTGGCAGGCGCGGCGGGTGCGGAAGGTGCGGAAGGTGCGGAAGGTGCGGAAGGTGCGGAAGGTGCGGCGCTGGAGGCTGGCGTCGCAGTGCCCGTCGGGGGTGTCGCATCGTTCTTGGCGAAATCACCGAGATACTCGATTTTCGCCTGGGCGCGCAGTTGCTTGAGTTCCCTGTTCGACGCCTCGATCTTCTTCTGGTTCATCAGGAACTGCTCGATGTAGGGTGTCGCGGCCTTCTGGTCGATCGGCGCGCTGCGCGAAGCCACCAGTTGGACCACCAGCACACCTTCGCTCGAAGGAACCACGGCGATATGACCATCCTTCATCTGATGAAAGCGCGGCAGCAGTTCGAGCGGCAACTGCTCGGCGGCCTTGGTCGTGGCGTTGCCGTTGAAGGCGATGTCCTGGCTTTTCAGCCAGGTCGCGACGTCGGCCAGGGCCTTGGCCTTGCCGAGTTGCTCCTGCAATCTGGGCAGGAGCTCGGCGGGTTTGCCGGGTATGGTCATTTCCTGAAGGCTGTACAGGCGACGTTCGCTGAATAGTTCCGGGCGCTTGGCGTAGAACTCGGCCACTTCGGTCGGTGTCGGTTTGGACAGCGCAGCGGCAACGGCTTCCATGTAGGACCGTGAAAGTATGTCGCGCCGTGCGGACTCGATCGCCTGCATGGTCTTGGGATCGCGGTCGAGCTTCTTCTCGACCGCTTTCTGTACCAGCACTTCCTGGTCGAGCAGACGCTCGAGCACCAGGCGACTGGCTGCCTTGATCTGCTCGGGGGGCAAATTGCCGCCACGGCTCAGTACATTGTTGATCTGGTGCACCGATATCTCTTCCTTGTTCACCTTGGCGGCAATCTGGGTGGCGATCTTCTTTTCATCGCCGCAGCCGGCGAGAGTCAGAGTACCGAGGGCGACGAGGGCGACTGCGTAACGCGAGACGGGCAAGTTGGGCATGACTATCCTTGGGAGGCGACGGTTTGTGGAGACGGGGGCAAGGGCTGCTGCGGAAAGGCCAGACCTTAGCCGCATGCTGTTACATGCCCATTGCGCGCCACCCTCCCGTTCGGCGTACCCGCCGTGTCATGAGGACGTAATCTTGATGCTGGCGCCGGCCGGCCGGGCGACGGCGCACCAGGCCCAGCATGGCGAGTCCGGCAAGCAGCAGTGCATAGGTTTCGGGTTCGGGAACTTCGAGTATGAGGGCTGCCGAAACATAGTCCTGATAGGTCGGGCTGAAGTAGCGGGTCAGGTCATAGGCCGTACCGCCGGGCCAGGTGGCGATGCTGCCGAGCAGGCTGTTCGCCTCGGCGACCATGCCCGGGTCCGAACTGGCGAGGCTGCGGATGGATCCTGTCGTCAGGTTGCGGTCGTCGTGCCAGACTTCCCATAGTGCGAGCTGGAAGCCGGCCGCCTTGGTGCCGCTCGTCAGCGATCCGGCGTAGGCGTTGGCAAAAAGCCTGGATACGGCGTCGAAGCGCAGCGTATCGACGGGTGGCAGATTGGCCGCGATCAACGCAGAGCGCTCATAGGACGAGGCGACGCTGTTGACTTCCTGGAACGGGTCGACGCAGTAGGCAGCGAAGGAACCGGCCTGTCCCGCCAGCTGAATCGCATAGCTGCCGACGTAGATGTGGTTGTCCAGGCCGTTGATGGCAACGTGCGTTGCAAGCACATGGTCGTTCCCCGCGTAGCGCAGGTCGACCGGAGCCGCCCGTGCGCCCAGGGCAGTCGCGAACAGGGCGACCGCAATGGCCACACGAAAGCTCATGATTCGGTACATGCCGTTTGCCTCTTTGCTCGATGGTGTCCGCCGGACGGTTTCATGGGTCCGCCGCAGGTTCTGGCGAATCGTGCCAGCCCAGCATTGCGGTCGTATCGTCGCGGCGGTGCGCCGCGGTAGTCCTTTGTGCTCAGGCTTCTGGGCCGTTCGGCACGGGCTGGCTCTGGACGGGAAAGCGGTGCAGGACCAGCACCTTGTTGTGCTGTTGCCAGAGGCGGACCAGGCCGTCGATGCCGAGATCCTCGCTGGCGCTGGCTTCAAGGCGGTAGAGCAGGACCAGCAGCGCCCGCAGCACTTCAACCTCGCGCCCATGGTCCAGGTCGTGGCTGAATTCGCCCGCCAGCAGGCGCGTGACGGTGTCGCCGTGACTGATGTCCAGATCGCAGGCGATGGCGAGGCGATCGATATGGGTGCGCAGCGCCAGCAGGTCGTCGCCGGAGTGCAGTTCGCTTTGTGGCATGGTTATCTCCGTGAGGACGTAGACCGGGAGGCGTTCGGCGGCGGGCTCCATTTGCGCGTCGCTACCTGAAATCACCGATCGCCGCGCCCTTGCGGCAACGGGTGGCACAGGCAAGCAGTCCGAGGCCGGCCAGCAACAGGGCATGGCTTGCGGGCTCTGGCACCGGAGTGACCGGCGCGTTGATGAAGCTTTCGCTGTAGCCGCCGGGAAAGGCCTGGACATGAGCGCCGATGCGCAGCCATTCGCCGCCCGCCGGGCGTGTCAACGCGTTCTGGACGTCGGCGTAGGTCTTGCCGAACTTGAGGGCGAAGTCGACCGACAACCATTCGCCGCTGGCATCGCTGTTTTGCACGCCGTTGGCGCTGACCGGCGCGTCCGAGTCGGCGGAAAATCCCCGGCTGGCATTGAAGGCGGGCGTCAGGGTGTTGCCGCCGGGCAGGTTGGCGGGGCTGGCAAACTGGGCGAAGCTGACGCCCTGGCCGGAATCGAAGATGCGGTCGATCCCGAGCAGCGGGCCATCGTCGAAATAGACATCCGTCAGGCTGGAAACGTCGGAATCGTTGAAGAATGTGAAGCGAACCTTTTGCCCGCCGGGGTCGCTGACCTCGACACGGAGCCTGGCCGTGCCGTCGGCCACGGCCCCGCCGCTCAGATCGTTGGCGGTGATGCCATGGAAATACAGTACCTGCGGCGCGGCATGGGCCGTGGTGGCCAGCAGCGCGACGAAAATCGCGGCGCCGGCATGCAAGGCGTGAATGCGCTGAAATAGTTTGCAAGGCATGGCAATTTCCAGATGACGAAGGGCGTGGATCAGGCATGGCGCGCGTCTTGGGCAGAGCAGGGCACGCGCTGAATTCTGGTGCGGCGAAGTTGCGCGCATTCGCGGCCGAAACCGGGTGGCTATAGTCCGATCGCCCTAGCAAGGATCAGGGCCGCATGGTCCATCCGGGTGGGAATCCTGCATCCGACTGGTCCTCAGAAGGCGAGTTGCAGCGACGCCGCGCTCAGGCGATCGCGATAGGTAAATGCGCCCAGATTCGAATCGCGTACTTCGTCGCGCAGGGAAAGGTTCAGCGACAGCCTGCGGTCCGGTCGGTAGGAGAACGAGAGGCCGGTGTTGGCAGTTTGAGTATCGCCGGTGGCGGTAGTCCGGCGCGCTGATCTCGCCGCACCAGGTCCTGACGGCCGCCCATCCAGTGCTCAAGTTGGCGCCAGATGCGATCTGCTTCAACCCCAATCGGGGCGGCGATCCTACGCAAGCACTGGCAGTGCGAAAGGCAATTCGCCATCCGGAAAAGAACATCGGAAAATCGAGTCGGTCTAAATTGGCAGACAGGCGGACGGGCCCCTTCCGTTTGGTCCGATCAGACCATGGATTACTTCGCTACGATACATGATTCGTCATATCCCAATGGCAAACTGAGGCCACGATTGGCTGGATAGCGCCGAAGCTGCGGAACCGCTGAATAACTTCAAGGACGACCATGAGCAATGAGCACGAATCTTGGGAATGCACGGCAGATTGGCGTGGATTCAGGCTTGGGGTCGCTTACTGGCTCGGTGCGGACCGCCCGTTGGGGGATATCTTCAGTACGAAAGCTAAAGAGCCATGGCGCAGGTAGTGTAGAGCAAGGCGAGCGGCGGGGCATGCACTCGCCGTGAGTGATGCAGTGATTGACATGAGGAAGAGGCGATGAAACGTATGTCAATGCTCTGCAGCTCGGCCATGACCACACGAATCACCGTGTTGTCAGCGCCGACTTTCGGGGAAGGACCAATGGTGCGCAAACCGTTCACCAAGTGCGGCACGATCCCGGTGAGCCTCGTTCATGTCTCGCGAGACGTCATCAACGATGAGAAACGCGGCCCGATCTACTCCGCCCGCGCCCGATTGCAGCGCGCCACCGTTCAGGTGGAAGACAAGACCGCGAATCTCTCCGCCGGCATGGCTGTGACCGTGGAAATCAAGACCGGCAAGCGCAGGGTGATCGAGTATTTCCTGAGTCCGCTGTTGCAGTACGGCAGCGAGAGTTTGCGGGAGAGGTGAGGAGGATGAAGCGAATGAACGAGAAAGGTACAGACATGCAAGGGAAGCGTGAATTGAAAAGTCGGCGCTGGCGATACGGCGAGCGGAGGGATACCGATCCTGCCAAAAATGATGCAGTGTTTACGATGAGGAGGGAAGGATGAAACCTATGTCGATGCTCTACCGCTTGGCTATAACGACACGAATCGCCGTCCTGCCAGCGCCGACTTTCGGGAGGGGCAAATAATGCAGGAACACAACCGAACCCGACCCCGTATCGAACTTGCTGTTTGCAGCAAAACAGACAGCGGTGTGTCCAATCCTTGGCGACCTATTCTTCTCGCTTGTACCGTGTTCCTGCTTGCTGGGTACTGCTTGTATCTCATGGCAGTCATATTTCCGGCCCCATCGTGGGCTCTGATGGTCATTGAGTGGTCCACGCCAACAGTGAGAGCGCTACATAGCGCAGCGAATGTAGCCGAGTTGCGCGGACAGAGTCCATTTCCTGCGCAAGTTGTCATCCTTTACTGCGCGTGGGGATCAATAGTACTGACGGCATGGTGTGTTTATCACTGCTTCTTTACAAGGCCACTCAGAGAATCTTGGTTTAGACATGCTGAAAGAAGAGCGATTGAGCAGAAGTTCACAAGAGCAAAACTCATTACGGTTGGTCTCATTACGACCAGTATTTGGCTCTTCTACCCGACAGTCCTATTCATCCACTCGCCATCCTCGACTAGCTGGCAGGCCACTAACTTCTTCTCTCCGTCATTCGGCTCAATTACGTTCCTGTTACTTGCAGGGTATGTGAATGTAATAGCTGTGCTGGGATTGCTACCTCTGTATTTCGGACTAACTAATCGTCTTGCAAAACTTCACACAAAGGATTGATCATGGCTGAGCTCAACAGCAAAGAAGTGACGGTCGACATTTTCTTTGGATCTCTTGGAAAGGACAAAAAGGATTGATCTGACTCGTTTAGTTCTTCGCTTCAATTTAGCCCCTTTGATAAATGGAGACCGGCAGCGTGAATGAGAAACATAGCCTGTTCTTGATTGGTTCGTACTGCATCAACTTCATCCGAAATCGACCGGTGTTTTTTGCCGTCGTCTTGATATGGTCATGCTTTTATGTCTGGTCTGAGTTTCCGTCAGAGGAATACCGGGCTGGTGGTGGGCTTCTGGACACTGTCCAGATTGCATTCAATGTCACTTGTTTTCTAACCTGCCTTTTGCTAATTGCTATCCAGATTGTCAGGCGGAAATTCATTTGGTACAGCGACGCACTCATAGTTGCGACGCTACTTCTCTTGAAGGCAACCTTCTCTGATGCCATTGCTATTGCTGATCTTGGAATCAAGGCCGTTGTTATAAGCACAGTAGCAGGGACGTGCACGAACCCCAAGTCGAATATCTTGGCTCAAAGTGGTTTTGAGTACTGCTACTCGTGGATGCACTTTCCCGACGTCAGGTTCGTTGTCCGGAGTCCTGCTGTGGATCTGACCAGGATATCGAACTGGTCTCCTGCGTTTGTGAATGAGTTAAGCAGGGAGCCAACTGGCTTCAACCTCATTGCGTGCGGCAATCGATACGTCTATCGCGTCTTTGCTGACGTGTATTTGGTAAGAAGCTATTGCCAATAATCTTCTTGGAGAAACGCCATGCCTACACCAACCATCTTTTACGTGAAGAACATCAATGACGAATTGGTTCCCGCGAAGTTCCTACAACTGCCTGTAAGTGGCGCATACGTACAAGATACGCATTACATCGACATCAATCCCGTGAACTCAAGGAATGGACATTATTACGACGCGACTGGGTTGGAGCTCCTAAACTTCAACCCGAACAACTTTCTTGTAGTGCCAGTAAATTTTGACTTTCAAGCGGCCCTCGACTTCGGCACAAGCCTACTGGGAGAATCTGCTTCTGTTGTCAATTATGAGATGACTGATGCATTTACTTCGCGACTTGGATTTGACGGAATCTACAACCTTCAAAAATCGTATCAGACAGCATCTGGGATGAATGTAAGTGGTGCCGATGTTTCACACGTTCCGATGTTTCAGGATGCGACTTCTTATGTACTCGGTGCCGTTTCGGCCAAGAATGGTACGGTCGACAATGCAATAATTGGGGGTGGGCTTTACAACCTAATTCTCGGTGGCGGCAATACTTCTGGCGCCTATGGAAATAATCCGAGAAATGTGGAATCGATTAAGGCAGGAGCGGAATTATTTGGCGCATACGTACCGCCAAAGACGGCTGTTACGTGGACTCCCAGCACCGCACCTCTCACCTACGCCGATTCGCAAACGGTCCTTATCAAGCAAGGCGATACGCTTTTCAAGATTGCTGCGGATCAAACCAACGCAGGCAACCCCATCACCAGCGACGACCTCATCAAAATCAACGGCCTCGCACCGGGTCAGGAACTCAAGCTTCAGATCGGCCAGTCGATTCTCGTCCCCCAAAAAGTCAACGGCAACCTCGTCGTCGACTACGGCGATGTCCGTCTCAGCATGAACCCAACGGACGGCACCTACCAATACCTCATCAACGACCCGCAAGCCAATACCACCACACTGATCACTCGTTCGCTGGACTCAGCACAGGCCTCCGGCTATTCCGACCATTACGTTAAAACCGACAACGTCTCCGGCCTTGAATTGGAGTCCTTCGTCAACGGCGTCGACTCAAGCTACGGCTACCAATTCGACAACGGTCAACCCACCACTGACCACTTCACCCTAACCACCACCCCCGACCTCGCCACCAGCCAAACCGCTGGCACCGACCTCACCACCGGCGGCCCAAGCGCCTTCGACAACAACCTCCTGATCGACCAGGGCATCTACCAAGTCGGCGGCCTGGGCAACGTCAACACCGCCACCGGCAACTACGCCTACGCCAACAACCTTCTGTCGGACTACCTGCGCCCCGGCGCCCAGGACATCACCACCGAAATCCTCGCCGGCCAGCTCGCCGAGAACTTCCGCAACAACCCCAGCCTCGCCCAGTCCCTCGTCTGGGCCCCGGAGGTCAAGGCCGCCGCCCTGCAAATGCTCGCCACCGGCGTCGACACCACCGTCCCCACCGACCCCCTGATCCTCGACCTCAACGGCGACGGCGTAAAGCTCACCAGCTTCGCCGACGCCCCCGTCCTCTTCGACATCGACCACGACGGCCCTTCGTCAGGCTCAGGACAGGCTACGAAGGAAGTCACCGGCTGGGTCAGCGTGGAAGACGGCATCGTCGTCATGGACCTCAATGACAACGGCCAGATCGACGGCATCCACGAGACGATGTCGGAGTACTTCAACGGAGAAGTCGGCGCTGACGGGACGGCGGGCACCACGCCCTACGCCAACGGCTTCGCCGCCCTCAAGTCCCTCGACTCGAACAACGACAACGCCTTTACCTCAGCGGATGCCGCCTTCACCAACGTCAAAGTCTGGGTCGACGCCAACCACGACGGCACCACCGACGCCGGCGAACTCAAGACCCTGAC
>Ga0172380_10009480_pt1 | contig 10365 bp, 10 predicted proteins | sample Leawe162metaG_FD_119747 | JGI IMG/M metagenome (GOLD analysis project Ga0172380, IMG submission 119747) | Leachate microbial communities from a municipal landfill in Southern Ontario, Canada - Leachate well 162 metaG | ecosystem: Engineered > Solid waste > Landfill > Unclassified | place...
GTTTTCCAGTCGAGCAGGGCCTGGGAAGCGGTCTGCTTGATGTTGACGAGGGAGCCGGATTGGGTCGGCATGTTGGCACCGGTCCACGTCCCGCCCGAAAGACGCTCCAACCCGCCGGTGACCAGACCGTCAGGGACGGACGCTGTGGCGGCGGCTCGCGCGGAGGACTGCATCTGGCGCATCGCGTTGATGGCCTGGGTCGTGCGGGCCAAGCGGTCCGCGGCCTTGGTTTTGGCGAGATCGGCTGCCGCAGCTCCTGCATTGGCCCTGGCGGCGGCGGCCTTGCGCCCGGAGGCCGCGCTTGCTCCGCCGCGCAAAATGTCCCCGGCCTGGAGCGGAGGCGGGAAGCAGGAAAGGAGCAGGAAAGCGAAAAGCGAAAAGACGGAAACCGGAAAGCCAGCAGAGAAAAATTGCGGGAAATTGTTTTGTGAATCTTCGAGCCTCTTTGTGGCAGCCCCTCCGTTCTGCTCTTCTGAACTCCGAACCACTGAACTCCCGGCCACTCTCATCCCGCATTCGCCCGCAGGAGGCAGGCTGCCGGGTGAGACCTGACGCGGGTCAATTTGGAGAATGTTCGGGCGCATGGGCAAAGTCGCCCAGCATCTTCCGCGAGACCCTCCGTCCGCAAAAGCGGGCGAATGTTACAAATTCGTCACATTCCCTGCAATCAACGGGCTTGAAGAGTTCCCGATTTTCGGCGAGTTTCTGTTTTGTGAAGCGACCTTCGAGAATTCTCCTGACGACATGCGGCTACACACTTTTTGAGATCATGCTCGTGCTGGGCATCATCGCGGTGCTGGTGGGGTCCGCGATTTACATGCTCGTCGGCAACATTGACGTGGCAAAGGACCAGCGTGTCGAGAGCGACATCCAGGCGATCTCGATGCAGTTGCGCACCTACGAGATGCTGAATTACCGCAAGCCGACGACGGAGCAGGGGCTCAAGGCGCTTGTCCAGCAACCCGCCTCGGATCCCAAGCCCCGGAAGTGGAAGCAACTCATGAAGGCCGTGCCCCTGGACCCCTGGGGTGCGGAGTATGTCTATCGCAATCCGGGCAAGCTCAGCCCGGGCGGTTACGATCTGTATTCGCTCGGCCCCGACGGCAGGGAAAGCGATGACGACCTGGGAAAAGAGACGAATGGGCCTTCCTCGAACTAGGGAGGCTTACACGCTGCTCGAAGTCCTCCTCGCCCTGGGCGTGGTCGCCGTCCTGCTCGGCATCACCATCCCCTACTTTGCGGATTCGTTTGGCAAAACTCCCGGCGAGGAAGCGTCGGAGGAAATCGCCAAAGCGGTCCAAGGCGTGCGGAACAGCGCATTGGAGAAAGGCGAGACCCGCCAGATGGGCATTTCCGAAAATGGCCTCCAGATCGATCCGGTGAAAGCCGTGAAGCTTCCCGCGGGCTGGAAGCTGGAGATCCGGAGGATGACCGAATCCAAATTCCGCAAGCCCGCCAAGAAGGAGATGTGGTCATTCAACGGCGCCGGGATTTGCGAGCCTGTGACGATCAAACTCCACGGGCCCAAGGAGTCGATCGAACTCCTTTTCGACCCGCTTACCGGACTCGTGATCGATGAGTAAGAAAAGTCGGAAGCCGGAAGCCGGAAGCCGGAAGCGGGCCGCTTTGCGTCCGGGTGCCCGCCTGCGGCGGGTGGATTCCTTTCGCATTTCCCATTTCGCATTTCAAACTGCTCCGCGATCCTGCGGAGCCTTCACGCTTTTCGAGGTTTTGATCGCGCTGGGTGTCTTTGCGATTGCCGTGACCGGTCTGGCAATCGCCTTGGACAGCGCGGTGATGGCGGCCTTCGAAGCCCGCGAGCGGGTGCTGGCACGGGTGGTTTTGGAATCCCGTCTTTCCGCCGCGATGAGCGACCCCCCGCTGAATGGCCGCCGCGTCATCGAAGCCCGCGACAACAACGGGGTGAGGGTGGAGGAAACGCTGGAGACATTCGATGCCAAGACGACGAATGGAACGCCGGTGACGGGGCTTTGGAAGCTCAAGGTCTCCGCCGACTGGGGCCGCCGCGACAAGGGCAAGGAAACCGCGGAAATCCTTCTTTTCAGGCCATGACAAGGAGAATGCGAAATGCGAAATGCGAAATGCGAAATGTGCTTCCGCGCGCCACTTCATCCTTTATCCTTCATCCTTCATCCTTTTCTTCCGCCTTCACGCTTTTCGAGGTGATCCTGTCGCTGATGATTCTCGCGCTTCTGACCGGCGCTGTTTATTCGATCACATCCGCGGCGACGGAGACGAGCAGGGCCACACTGGAGGAGCAGGTTTCCGTGCGGCGGATGGAGGCCTTCCTCAAGGTGACGCGCGACGCGTTTCTCAATCTGCCGCACGAGGGCAGAGTCCATCTCCGGTTTTCCAAATCGCCCACCGGAGCCCCGGTTCCGGAAATCATCTTCGAGGAGGCGTCCGGATTGTTCGGGATTCCGAGCCTGGGTGGCGGCTCGCTGGTCCTTGCCGCGCGGCCGCGGGCGGACGGTTCGCGGACGATGTCCCTTCTGCGCGTGCCCAAGGATCTCCAAGGGACCGAGCTGGAAAACTTGAAGCAGGGAAATTCCTGGATCCCCCTGCTTCCGCGGGTGGAGAAGGTCAAATGGTCGTTCTTTGCCAATGGCGAGTGGAAAGAGGAGTGGCTGCCCGAGAACGGCCGTCCGCTGGCCGCGCGCCTTGAGCTGGAATATCTCGATATGGCGGGCTCGAAAATCGACAGCCAATTTTGGATTCCCCCGCTTTCCGCCGTGCCCCGGGAGCAACCGCCGTCTCCGACCCCGAACCCTTCGCCATGAACGGAGCACCTGCCAAGATGAATGTCCGAAATGGAGGGACGACCGCCGTGTCGTCCGTGGATGAAGCCGGACCGGACAGCGCCGGTCCCTCCACGGTTCCGGCAATGACAAGTGGCGGCCGCTCCCGCTCGCGGGGAAAACGTTGGAGGCAGCCCGGTCGCCGGCCCCTGCACGGACTGGCTCTTCCACTGGTGCTCTGGAGCATTGCCTTTCTCGCGGGCCTGGTGGTCCTGGTCGCGGGCGTGGTGGGAGATTGGGTCCATGCGGAAATCCGGGCGGAAAAGACGTTCCGTGCCCGGCAGATGGCTCTCAGCGGGATCGCCATCGGGTTGAGCCCGCAAATCAAGACCGGGGATCCCTTGCTGAAAAACGGAAGCCCAGAAAGCGAGGGATTCGAGGTGAAGCTCGCGGACGAATCCGGGAAGCTCAACCCGAACTTCTGGATCACCCAGAACAACCGCGATATTTTCATCCGCCTTTTTGAATCGTGGAACGTGGAGGACGAACTCCGCGACCTGGCGATTGACGGACTGGTGGACTGGGTGGATGGCGATGACTTCCGCTCGCTGCACGGAGCGGAACGTGGCGAGTATGAAGCTGTGGGTCGGCCGGGTTTCCCCGCAAACCGCCCTCTCCTGAACATTCGGGAAATGGAGGCGGTTCTCGGCATGGACGAGGTATTGGCCGCAAAAAAGGACTGGCGAAGTGATTTCACGGTCTGGTATAACGGAAAAATCAACATCCAATATGTTTCCCAGCCGCTGTTGGAGGAACTGGCAGAATTGACCCCCAATCAATGCCGCGCACTTTTCGAGTTGCGTGCGGGGCCGGATGCCATTGAGGGTAACGACGACGACGTCAAATTTGAATCCATCGGGGAGGCGGCTGGCCTTGTTGGCGTGGGGGGGCGCCAATTGGAAGCACTCGAGGCATTCTTTGACGTGGCCGGTTCGGTCCGGCGGATCGAGAGCACCGGCTTCTGCAATGGGATCAAACACAAGATTGTCGTTATTTCTCCGGAGAACAGCGGGGGCCGGATCATGAACTGGGAGGAGGAATGAGCGCCCCGGAATCCATTCTCCGACCCGGTGCCGCAGGGTGGGAACTCTGGCGATTTCCGTCCAAAGACGCTCCCGAGGTCGAGAGGAATCCCGGGGCCAAAGCGATTGCTTCCGCGCCACAGCTTCTGCTGGCTCTTCCCACGCGAAGCCTGATGGCCATCCCACTCTGGGTCGCCTCGCAGGGAGATCCCCGGGAATTGGCCGGGCTGGAGCTCTCCGGACGGCATCTTATCAACCGCGACAGCGAGGTGCGGATTATTCCCGTTGATTCCTCGGACGGGAGGTCGCTGGTCCTGGCGATTGCCGTTGGTGATGACTCGCCGGCGGCCGAGTATTTTCCGAGGGCCCGGTTCTTCGACATCCCGGCCCGGTTGTTCGATCCGGGCGCGTCCGACGTGTTGGTTTGGCGCGAGTCCGGTGATCTGGTCTATGCCTTCTACAAAAACCGGCGTTGCGCGTATTTCTCCGCCAGCGGTGAATCTTCGCCGGGCCCGGCCTTCTGCGGGCTGGTCCTGAGGGCGGCGCTTCGGTTGCGGGTCGAGCAGGTTCTCGGGGGACTGCCTTCCTCGGTCCGCATGATCGGGGACTTTTCCGGGGCCGACTGCCAGGCCATCGGAAACGGGCTGCGCCTCACCGTGGAATGCATCAACCCGGAACCTCCTCCATCGAGGCCCGCTGATCCCGCGGATGTCGCCCCCCCGGCCGCCCTCCGGGCGGGCGCGAAACGCAGGGGCGCCAGAAAAATGGCGGTCGTTGCGTCGGCAGGTTTGGCTGCTTACCTCCTGCTGGCAGCGGCGCTTGGAGGGGATCTTCTTCTCAAGAGGGTCCAGCTCGATCAGCTCAATAAAACCGCCGGCGCGATCGCCCCCGAAGCGGAGCAGGCGAAAAATCTGGTGACGGAGTGGAAGGAATTCCAGCCGGCCATCCATCCGCAGAGTTTCGCGCTCGACCAGCTCGCGGCCGTGGCGGCGGAGCTTCCGGGCGATCAGGTGCGCCTGACCCAATTCGCCCTGGAAAACGGTCGGCTGATTCTTTCCGGAGAAGCCGCGGACATCGCCGAAGCGTATTCCTTTTTGGAACGTGTCAAGAAATCCGCCGTGCTTCAGAACTATGACTGGACGTCCCGCCAGCCACAACTGGCCGGAAAAAACAAAGTTCGATTTGAAATGGAAGGAGTCCGCCCCGATGCGCAAGCTCGCAACGAATGAATTCCGGCTGCTGATTTTCTTCTGCGCGGCCATTTTTCTGGCGCTCAACCTGTTCGCCCTCCGGGCATGGACGGGAGCGAGGGCCTCGCTGATCCGCGATGTGGAGACGGCGCACAGCCGGATTGCGGAAAGCCGGATGTGGATCGACGGGGCGTCGGGGATCGCTTCGTCGCACGAGTGGATCAAGTCCCACCCCCCGCAAACGAACACCGCCGAGGAGGCCAGCACCGGGCTCTTGCAGAGGACCCGATCCGCGGCGGAAGAGGCGGGGTTGAAAATCACCGAGGAAAACCTGCTGCCGGCCGCAGCAACCACCGCCGGGAATGCCGCCTCCCTCCAGGCCGAGCTTTCCGGACCTTTTTCCGGGGTGACCAAGTTTCTGTTCGCGATGCAAAACCCGTCAGCCTGGAGATCGGTTCCCAAATTGATCATCCGCAGCGACACCGAGCCCCCAAATGTGCTGGTGGATATGGAAGTCCATCAGTATTATCTGCCCAAAACACAAAACGGTCCGTGACCTCTCTTCAAAAAGCGCTCGTTTTTTTCACGTTCCTGGGTTCCGTGATGGCTCAGGACGGGGATCCATGGACGCAGCCGCGGGATCTGTCCCAGTTCCAATTTCTTCTGGACCGCTCGCCTTTTTCCCTTCCGACTGCGGAGGAAAGTTCCCCGCTTGCGGACAGGTATACCCTGACCGGGGCGGTCTCGCTCAACGGGGAACCCATGATCTTTGTTTTGGACAAGAGCACGCAGGAACGCCACATGCTCTCGAAGACGCCCAACAAACTCGACATGGGGCTTGTCGAGTATCTGCCGACTCCCGACCCACGCCAAATGCGCGCCACCGTCAAGATCAATGGCCAGGTCGCAACCATTTCTTACTCCGAACCTGTCGCCGTGCAGGGCCAGCAAGTCGGCGCGCCGCAAAACACCGGGATGGCACCACCGAATCAAAATCCCACGGCAGTTGTGAATCCCCCGCCGGCTCAGGTTCTGGCCGAGGGGGCGACTCACGCCCTACAGCAACCAAATGTTCCGACACCCCCAAGGCGCATCATCCGCCGGAGGATCATATCAGGACAACCGGCAACAGGCCCATGAAGCTCCGTCTTTTTTATTTTTTTCCGCTCGTTGCCGCATCGGCTGCGCTCCACGCCCAGACTCCCACCCAACCCGCAACGGTGGTCCCCGCGCCATCACCTGCAGCATCTGCCCCCGCCGTCCCCGCCACGCCCGCCGGTGGCACTGTCAACATCCAGTTCCCGCGCACCTCGGTTTTTGAAGTTCTCACGACTTATGAAGCCCTGACCGGGAAAAAGCTGATCCGGGATTCCAATCTCGCCGGCCCGGAGCTTTCGATCATGGTGAGCCAGCCGGTTTCCAAGCAGGAGGCGATCAAATTGATCGAGAGTTCGCTCCTGCTCAATGGCTACAGCATTGTGCCGGTCGATGGTCAAACGGTCAAAATCCTCGGGCCCGGACGCGCGCCGCGCACCGAGGGGCTGCCGCTCTATATCGACGTCTCCGCTCTTCCCAGTGACGGGGATCGGATTGTCAGCTTCTACAGACCGCTTGCTTTCGTTTCGCCGGAGGAGGCGACGCTTGTTCTCCAGAATGTGATTCAGACGAATGCTTACGGGATGATCGCGATGGTCCCGAACACCAACGCGGTGATCATCACTGACAAGACACCGGTCATCCAAAAAGCCCTCGGAGTCCTTGCCCTGATCGATGTCGAGCCGGCTCAGGTTGTCACGGAATTCGTTCCGCTCCAGCGCGCGAACGCCGAGCGGATTGTCGAGATTCTCGACGAGATGTTCGGAAAGGACGACCCGGGTTCGAAGAACGGCCCGACGGCGAATATCCAGGCCCCGCCTTCGCCTGATGGCAAGCCCGTTGCCGGGGCTGCGGGAGCCTCGGGTGCGCGCTACGAAAATCGCCTGATTACCGGCAAGGCCAAGTTTATCGCGGACAAGCGGACGAACAGAATCCTGGTCGTCACCCGGCAGGAAAACTACCGTTACGTAAGGGAGGTGATTTTCCAGCTCGATGCGGCGGAGGCTTTCGAGCAACCTTATGTCCGGGTTTGCAACTATGTTCCGGTCAACGATGTGTTTCCTGTCCTCACGGATATGCTCGCCGATGCGGAGAGCGAGAAGACAGGTGGGGCGGCCGGCGCGCAGCCGACGCCCGCGAATCCCTTCAACAACAGCAATCAGAACAATTCCTCGGACTCCTCCTATGGATCGAACGGCAGTTCCAGCTTGAGCAAACCGGATCGTCTCTCGAACGAAGCGGCCGAAGCCGCACCACAGTCGGCGACGATCGGCGAGATCAAATTGATCGCGGACAACAGCTCGAACAGCATCATTGTCTTTGGTCCTCCGGAAAGCAAACAGCGGGCCAAACAGATTCTCGATCTGCTCGATCAGCGGCCCAAGCAGGTTTATCTGGCGGTTGTTATCGGCCAGTTGAGGATCAACAACGACCTCGACTACGGCGTGCAATACCTGATCAAATACCAAGGCGCGACTGGCAACGGTTTGGCGGCCGCGATGCTGAATCCCCTGTTGTTTCCCAACGTGACCGGAACGCTTCCTGTCCCCTCGTCGATCACAGGACCGGCTGCCCTGACAAACGGGCTCGGGGCGCTTTCCGGGCTGACCGTTTTTGGGACCATTGCCGATTCGGTGGATGTGTATGCCCGGTTTCTGGAATCGACCAACAAGTTCCGGACGCTCTCCCGTCCGGTGATTTACACGACGAACAACCGCAAGGCCACGATCCTCTCCGGGCAGAAGGTTCCGGTCCCCACTTCGACCCTGACAACCGCCACGGGAGGCGGCATCAACAACGATGGAACCGCTGTCACCTCGAACATCCAATACCAGGACGTCGTTCTCAAACTCGAGGTCATCCCGCTCATCAATTCCGACCGCGAGGTCAACCTCGTCATCGCCCAGACCAACGACAAAATCATCGGGACGGATACGATTTCCGGCAACCAGGTTCCCCGGATTTCCACGCAGGAGATCACCACCAGCGTACGCGTGCCCAACGGCTCGACGATCGTCCTGGGGGGGCTGATCACCGAAGACAGGGAAAACAACAAGTCGGGGATCCCCTACATTGGACGCATTCCCGTCATCGGCTCGCTTTTGGGCGGACGGACCAACAACAAGGTGGATAAGAACGAACTGATTGTCATGATCCAGCCGGTCGTTGTGGATTCAAATCCGGAAATGATGAAGGCCAGCGCCTACGAGGGAGACCGCACACAGCTCGGGCAGGATGCCCAGCAAATGACGGCTCCCATTGCCGAGCAGGCGAGGGAACCTGCTCCTTGGAAGCCCAAACCCACTCCCAGGCCCAGGAAGAATTGAGGCATGGTCAATTTGATCGAAGATCTCACCGGACTTGCCAAAGACTCTGGATGTGTCGAGGTGGAGAAGTGCCGCGAAATCCTCCACCGCGCCGCGTTTGCCCAGAGGTCGCCCGTGGCCGCCCTGCTCGATTCCCAACTCGTCCGGGAACCGGATTTCCTCAAAGCCCTGGCTGGCTCGCTCGATCTTCCCTGGCGGGAAGAGAGCGACGTGCAGACCGTTGAAAACGTCCGCGAAAAATTTCCCGCCCGGCTCGCGCTCGGCCAAACCGTCCTTCCCGAGGCCTTGGTCGAGAGCGGGGAGATGCGCCTCCTGACATTCGATCCTTTCGATCATGGCGCCTGGCAGGCCGTTGTGCAGCATTGGCCGGGCCCCGTCAGGCTCGTGCTGACCACGCGCAGGCGTCTGGTCGAGACATTGAAGACCACCTACGGGGTCGGAGCGGACACCTTCGAGGAACTCATCGAGGGCCGCGAAAATGAAGCCGGCGGCGTCCAGGAGGAAGTCAATGTCGTCGATGAGGAGGACAGCGAGGCCTCGGTCATGAAATTCGTGAACCAGATCCTCCGCGAAGGTCTCCAGCAGGGAGCCACGGACATCCACTTCGAACCGCTCGGCCAGGACCTTCGCATCCGCTACCGCATCGATGGCGTGCTGCACGAGACGCCGGTTCCCCCGCGGATCAAGATGCTTCAAGATTCCGTGATCTCGCGGCTCAAGATCATGGCGGGACTCGATATTGCCGAACGGCGTCTCCCCCAGGACGGCCGGATCGCGCTCGAGCACACCGGGCAGCAGATCGATGTGCGCGTGGCCACGATCCCCTGCGTCTATGGCGAGAATGTCAGCCTGCGGCTGCTCGGGCAGGAGCATTTTGATTTCGCGCGGCTGGGTCTCGATGCGACGGCGGAAAAACGCGTCCGCGGCCTGATCTCGATCCCCAATGGCATCGTGCTCGTCACCGGCCCGACCGGCTGCGGGAAGAGCACCTCGCTTTACACGTTCCTCAGCAGCCTGAATGTCAAGGAGCGCCGGATCGTCACGATCGAGGACCCGGTCGAGCACAAGCTGGACGGGGTGATCCAGATCGCCGTGAAGCCGGAAATCAATCTCACATTCGCCAACGCCCTGCGAAGCATCCTGCGCGGCGATCCGAATGTGATCATGGTCGGCGAGATGCGCGACCATGAGACCGCCGAGATCGCCATCCGCGCGGCCCTCACAGGCCACCTGGTCTTCAGCACCCTGCATACCAACGACGCGGTGGGGGGAATCACCCGCTTGCTGGACATGAACGTCGAACCGTTTCTTGTGGGTTCGTCCGTCCGCGCCTTCATCGCCCAGCGCCTCGTCCGCCGTCTCTGCAAGCACTGCTCGCAATCCGCCCATCTCAAGTTGGAGGAACTGGCCGAAGTGGGATTTCCCATCGAATGGGCGGACAGGGTCCGCAGGCCGGTCGGCTGCGAGCATTGCCGCCAAAGCGGGTATGCCGGGCGCACCGCCCTGTTCGAGATCGTTCTCATGTCCTCCCGGCTGCAGGAGGCGATCCAGCGCAGGGGCAGCGGTCCGGAACTGCGCGAACTCGCCATGCGCGAGGGGATGATCCCTTTGCGCAGGGACGGCTGGCAGAAGGTTGCCGACGGGGTCACGTCCATCGAGGAGGTCCTCCGCGTCACCACCAGCGAACTCGAGGCGCTCGATGAATAAGAATATTTGGTGTAGGACAGCTTTTGACCTGGTAAGCAGAATACATTGCGAATCATGAGCACCCGTGGATACAGGAAAATATCAGAGCCGTTTCATCTGAAAAGCACTGAAGCAGGCTCTGAAAGAATGAAGTGAAAAACAAATAGACTTTTCGAACCTGATCTGGCAGGAAGATCGGGATGAAAATGGAGTTGGCCAGCGAAAA
>Ga0172380_10009482_pt1 | contig 10365 bp, 9 predicted proteins | sample Leawe162metaG_FD_119747 | JGI IMG/M metagenome (GOLD analysis project Ga0172380, IMG submission 119747) | Leachate microbial communities from a municipal landfill in Southern Ontario, Canada - Leachate well 162 metaG | ecosystem: Engineered > Solid waste > Landfill > Unclassified | place...
CGGTTTCCGCCACAGTCAATACGGCTGAGGCCGTTTCCAGATCTCGCATTTCTCCTACCAGTATGACATCAGGATCCTGCCTGAGAACATACTTGAGCGCATTGACAAATGAGTGCGTATCCTGCTCTAACTCTCTCTGAGAAAAAGCACACTTTATATTAGGGTGCACATATTCAACCGGATCCTCGATCGTCACAATATATCTTTTCATCGTATTGTTCAGGTGATTGAGCATGGCTGCAATGCTGGTGCTCTTACCCGATCCGGTGGGCCCGGTTACCAGTATCAGGCCCCGGGGCCGGCTGATCAGCTCCTTGCAGATGTCCGGCAGGCCGAGATCGTCCACGGTGGGTATGCGTTGAGGCAGCATACGAATGGCGAGGCTGATGGATCCCTGCTGCCAGCAGGCATTGCATCTACCTCTGCCGCCGTCCTGCAATGAATACGCAAAATCAACTTCGAGCTCACTGGAAAAGATGTCACGTTGCCGGGCAGGTGCGACCTGATTAAATAAATCATCTATGTCTTCGCGTCCCATAACGGGCAGGCCTTCGGCAGGTCTTAACTCGCCATCTATGCGAAAGAGGGGCGGAACGCCGGCGATCAGATGGAGATCCGAGGCTCTGCTTTCACCTGCCAGCTTCAATAAATCATCGATTCGCATTATTCAATAAATCCTGCTTATTGACTCACGGTCAACTGAATAGTAAACAATACTTCAGTATAGGAAGATGTGCCAATCGAGCTTATCATTACGAGCTTGAACAAACCGGAGTTTCTCAGGGCGCTGACATAATTGAGCACGATCTCTTCACTGGGGGCAGATCCCTGTATCCGTATCAAATTCCCATCGTCAATGACACTGGTGAGATATATCGTAGCAGGCAGAACAGCAAAGACCTTACCCAGATCTCGATTTATCACTGCCCTTCGGTCGCCCAGGTATTTAATAGGAGCGTTGAGCCTGTTCAATATCTGTTGATAGGTATCCCGGGTCCTGGTGGTCTGCTCCGTTAAATCACGATACTGCTTTTGCATAGCGTTCAACTGGGAGCTTTTCGTATTTAAAAGCATTTGCATATCAGCCGTTCGTTTTTCAGACATCCCGCTCATCAGCCACATGCCCAGAGCCAGTACCGCACAGATGCCCAGCACAATCAACGGCGTTCTGTTAACACCTGCTCCTTCAGCTTTAACCACAGCAGGCGCCGCGCTCGGTATAACGTTGATATCAACTCTGGTTAGCTTATTGATAGTACGCAATGCCAGCCCGCTGTTGACAATGTAATCGTTGCTATCATGTCCCGGAGGATAGGTCAGCAGAGGAGGAGCAGCCTTGACAGGATATCCCATTATCATAGACAACGTTTCGCGTAAAATACCGCTAACAATGCAATATGTTTGAGTACTTAAAGGGCTTTCCGGATGTCCTGAGTTATAGAAATTAACGGTTTTATCGACCTCTTCCTTAACCATCCTGACCTTATCACCCTCGCTCATAGCAGCCGCGCCTGTGAAAGGAAGGCTGCGAATCATCTCCGGTATACCGTTATTCATAATTGTGATGTCAAATGTATTCGGGCGTACATTAACCACCACGGCAGCCTTTTCATCAATCACTCTCGATACCGCCAGCGGTCGCAATTCCAGGTATCGCGGCCGCAGGCCACAAAGTCTAACCGTCTCCATGACCGAATTAACATTTTCGAAGGGAATACCCAGCAGACAGAGGGCTATTTCGCTATCAGATATTTTCACATCAGCCCAGCATGTATAAAGAGAAGTAAGCGGCACAGGAATTGCCCTAGCCATTTCCTTCTTGACAGCCTCTGCCAGCAGCGCACGGCTGAGTTTAGGCACGTATACAACGCGATAAATCGACTGCATTCCGCTTACGCTGGCCACAACATCCTTATCACGGATATTGTTCTGCGCTAAAACCATGCTGATCACCTGACTTACGTGCGCCTTTTCAAACACTATACCACCCTGCACCCACCCGGCCTGTAGCGGCGCTTCCGAGGCAAACACCACCCGTTTACCCTTCACCAGGGTGATTTTTACCAGGCTGTCTTCAATATTAATAGTGATCATGCAATGTTATTATGGTTAAGCTCAGTTGTTACAATAAACCTGAAGATTTATCGAAGCGCTGTCTAACTCTCCATGTACCTGGGCCGGCCTGATAGTAACACTGGTAAACTGGCATAAAGGTATTCTCTTACCGACTGCTATAAGAAAATTCTGAAAATTGGCCACCTGGCCGGACAGGCTAAGAGAGTAACTCAGCACAGGGTAATCCGTGCCCAGTATCTTGTTGAGCGACTGAGAGACATTCATATCAACGATAGTGATATCGTTGTCCCATGCCAGGTCCATGATTATTTTTGATACCTCGGGATTATCCTCGACTTTCTTATACTGCAGCTCAGCAGCTTCAACTTCCGCTTTTAATTTCGCTGACTCGCCTGCGGCAATACTCTGAGAGGTCATTCTTGATTCAAATACATCAAGCTGAGCCTGCACCTGGTCTAATTGTGTTTGGATGGCAGCCTGTTGGGATATCTGTTCGATATAATCGGTGACCATGGGCACGATGACAATTAAAAACAGGGCAAGGATAAGTATCATCCAGACGGATGTACTGAGGCGCGGCAGACGTTGCAATATATTTGGATTGGGTGCTTTAGGTGCTTCTACTGGCGATGCCACTATCTTTTATTCTTGAGTTATTTATTCCTATTATACATTAAACCTGTATAGTAAACCCAAAGCCACCGTCAACGGTGGTCATATCCCAATATCGTGGTCACCGTAGTTCCTCCACCACCTGCGGGTCCCCCACCCAGACCCCAACCCGGCGGCCATGGCAGCGTCTCAAGTCCGGTCATGTATTTTACAGTGGTGCTGCCTGACATGATCACATTCTGGGCGACAACAGCCCCGTAGATATTATAGCCAAAGTCACTGGGTGTTCCTCCACTGACGTTGGCTGTTCCATTAGGCGCGTATACTACGGCCGCAATATGTGAACTGCCCGAGATAATAAAATCCCCATCATAGGCTATCATAAACGGGACGCTGCCTTTGTCAATATGAACATCCGAATTACCGCTGACCGTGATCTGTTTTGCCACAATGGTATATGGCCCCTGCACAACGGCGCCGCCTGAAATCGAAAGATTTCCTTCCACATATACAGTTCCCTGCAAGGTTACGTTTGAGCTGCCGCTTATACTCATGTCGCCGACAACATAAGTTGGTCCCATCGTTATAGTATTGGTACTTATGTTCAGGTTACCTCCAATCCATGCCGGTCCCATCGTAATATTGTATGACGACCAGTTAATGCTGGCATTTCCGTTCACCGTTATCTGCCCCAGATCAGACGTATCCCAGGCTGTACTGAGCGTCGGATAGACTGTGCCACCCTTGATATTCGCTTCGTTTTTATATTTGTTTATATCGATGAGTTGAGGAGTCCACAAAGGAGCGCCTGGATTCTGGGTACCATATATTTTGGCGCCTCCACTGGTATTAACGATAATGGAGCCGTTGGCGGAAGCGTCACCGTAGACCGTGGCGCTTGGTTGAAGGTTTACACCGCTATTGGAATATATATTTCCATCTGAGATATCGTTGGTGGCAATCACATTATCCACATACAGAATAAAGGCGCTCTTATCCACAGCCTGGTAAACGCCTATCGATTTGACAGTGGTAAACGAAGACGGATTGGCAATGTTCATCAGTACCCTGGTGCCGGTATTAGCCGGCAGGCCGGGAATATTCATGTATTCCACTGTCCCGCCCAGAGCATTGGCCGTGGCTATCATGAATCTGATATCACCGGCATTCAACGCCTTGGTCGAATAAAGCCATACTGAAACATATTTATAATTGCTTATATCGGTTGAGGTTGTATTACGATATGCCAGGGCCTCAACAACGGCAGCAGCTTTGATATCCAGCTTTGAGCTTCTGGGAGATGTGTCCCAGTATACATTGGTCTCGACATATGGATTGGATGTGACCGTGGAACATGCTATATGTGTGGAAGATGCTTTCCTTGACCAGGTGCTGTCACAGTTGTCAATGAGCACCACGTCATCGGATTTGACCACAGTGCCGCCGCTCATTACGATATCGCCATCCAGGCTGGCCACCGCATGCTCGAAGATATTGTTGCCCTGTGAGCCCGTTTGCCGGATGTGTAAATATACCTCAGCATTACTGACCGGGCCGGCTTCAGCTCTCGATATCCAGTAATAATCCTGGCCGCTGGTCTTAACCGGTATCACCTCAACATCAATTCCATTAATATCATGCAAAGTATAAGGAGCCGTAGGGGTAGTGCTGTACTTGTATTTCCAGATAAGGTCCGCCACGCCGGCTTCGGCCGCATAGTATGCCTGTGTATCTTGACTTACGTTCCTGTTAATTGTCAGAAGAGATTGCACAGCCCAGAGACTCGGTACCACGATCACCGATGCAGCGACCAGCAACACCAGCGCCATCGGCAATGCCATGCCGGTTTGCCCTTTACCAAACCACACAACGATTGCTTTAATCATTCAGGTACCCGCAGATCATGGCGCTCTCTGCCTCATCTTGAATTCCTGTTTATATTCGCCGTTTTTATATACCGACTTCAGCTTTAAAACATAGGTATTACTCTGGAATGGCGCCGACGGAGCCTGAACAAATGTTGTGTCGGCATCCGGATAGGCGATGAATTGAGCAACAGTTTGCCCCGCTCCACCATCCACGCGACGAAGCAGTATCCCTCCTATCACAATATATTCTACAGTTGTGCTTCCCGATATTTCGTTCCCATCCCAGACATAACGTTGCATCGAGCATAGAACCGTCCCGTCATCGGTGGATACACTGCTGGAGCTTTCTACATCCTTGGCTATCCAGTTAGCTGCCTGGTTTACCTGGCTCATCATCAGATTCTCAGCGGTATTAGTTGCTATCGTACGCGTAACCATGCCAAATGTCATCGCCATGATGCCTGTTATCGCGCCCAGAATGGCTATCATGACAAGAACCTCAATCAGGGTAAATCCCCGGTTTGCGCCGCTTGAAATGTCGAATACTCGCTTAAACATCATGTGAAAAGTCTATTGATTATTCACCACATAGGTGTCTATGCTGGCCTCTTTATTTCCCCTGTGATACACTTCCGCTTTAACTTCACGAATATTACTATCGTATCCCGGTATGGGGTTGATGGTAATTGTAACTGAGTAACCGATGTATTCGGCCGGCAGGTCGCTTCCATCATGCGTGACATCCCACAACGGACCCTGGCCGGAAGGTATGGTGTAAGGACTGATCTGGCTTACTATCCCGTTCCAGTTGCTGGCCGCGACCGATTGCACATACTCCAGTTCGTATTTAGCCAATCCTTCCGCCCTTATGTTTTCACGGGATACTTCGGCGCTCCGTACATTAATATATGCCCCTCCGATAATAGCCAGCCCGACAAGCGAAAGAATAAACAGCGCAATTAAAACTTCGATCAGCGACACTCCCCGCTGACCGCCCAGAAAACGCTTCAATATCATATCAATTTGTAAACTTTTCTATCCGTTTCTCGAATACTGCGCGCAGTAGCATGTATCATCTCAAATCTCCAACATTCCTGTAAGACATTCGCTACAATCAGCTTCTACATCATAGTATAACAGAGGAGTTGAAGCTTCTCCAGCAAAGTGACGTATTGCAGGAGTTACAGTGAAACAATATCCGGCAGCCGGGCGGCTCCGGATTAAGAACAGTGGATCAACAATAGAATTATTAACTCAAGACACGCCGGGGGTTGGTAATATTGCTGACTGCTGAATACACGGCTTCAACTGTTGAATTACGGATGCCACACTGATGACAGATGAACCTACTGGCTATATTTACTCAGCATCGCGCCGGTTCCGCTGGCAATTATGCCGGGCAAAGGAGTGCCTATGCTGACCTGGAAATTTATCGTGCGGTTATTCGCTACGGTTACCGATCTTCCTATCAGACTGCCGAAAACCGTCCCGTTATTCAACATTGTAATATCACCGTTTGGGGCGTAAATGGACCCGATCTCAGCGCTTTGAGTCACGGTGACATCTCCATCCAGACACAGCAGGTTAATAGTCCTATCCAGCTCAGAACCGACCTCTACGGTGATGTTATGGCCCGGGCCGCTGGCAACCAGATAACCATTGCCTGAACAGGTTACGCTGCTGCTTTTAATATATATGCTCCCATCCACCCAGACCACGCCGTCCAGAATAATAGACGAGTTGGTAGTTATATTCAGGTCGCCGATGATATGCTTCGGACCCAGGTGATAATTCGTTTGCTTCTTAATCTCCCCTACAGGCGCCGCGGGGCCGCCTTTATCCGCTTCGCTAAGATACCAGGATGTATCCAGCACTGCAAAGGTGATGGGAGTGACATTGGGATAGCTGTCGGTACAGCCTGAAGGACTGATCGAACCTGTTGCGGTCGTTATACCGTCAACGCTTCCGCATCCCCCTGTTAAATTAATATTACCCGTGGCGAATATGTCACCGTGACCCGGCGGTGTCGACGTTACTCTGGCCGGATTATAAATATTGATATCGCCCCCCGTGGTGGCTATGGCATAATCGAAGGGCGAGACACTCGTATTCACATTGACTTCAGCGAAGATGCTGTAGATCGCTCTCTGCCCTTGGCTGGCTGTTGATTGAATCGAATATATAGTTGCCGGTCCAGCAACTACACGTTGTTTAACCTCGCTCAGAGTCACGTCCATGCCATTGACTTTATAGGACAGCGTGTAGGGAAAAGGCGGGCTCATCCTCTGGTTAAAACGCCAGATGACATCTGAGATACCGGCATCGGCCGCATAGTATCCCATAGTATCGGTCTCGCTGTCCTGATTGATGACCAGAAAGGACTGCAACGCCCAGAGGCCGGGTACAATTACGATGGATGCCAGAACCAGCAATATCAGGGCCATCGGCAGCGCCATGCCCGACTGATCACTGCAAATACACTTGATCTCTTTTATTACTTTATACATATCAATAGCCCTACAGCCGCAGCGCTAATGGACAGGGTATTATCATTGCGTCACCTTCTGTGCGATTTTGTATCGTGCTTTGAAACTGCTGCCCCCATAGGATGCATTCAATTTCAATAAGTATGTATTATTCTCGGAGACGGTTGATGGACCTTTCACAAAATACGTATCAGGATCAGGATAGCTGATATACTGCGCAACCTGTAAAACGCTGGTACCCCGGCTGTCGCTCAGAGTTCTGGTCATGTTACCGTTCGATGCAATGTCGTAGTGAATTTGTGCACCGCTTTCGAAAGCCGCCCCATTCCAGATGAAACGCTGCAAGCTCAGTAATCTGGTCGGCGAGTTGACCGGTGTGACAATTGCCGCACTTTGAACATCCCTGGTAATCCATGCCGCCCCCAGATGGGCCTGGCTGAGCACGATGCTCTGGGCAGAATCAGTCCGTGTAATATTGGTTGCCAGGCTGAAGGTCAGCGCCATGGTACCTGAAATCACGCCCAGAATGGCTATGGTAACAAGCAATTCCATCAATGTGAAACCGGGCTGCCCTCTATTCCTGTTGATAAACGTGTTCATCTATTCGTTTCCCCTGCTCATTGCTGTACAAGATACTGCTCGATAGAGAGCACCGATTTGCCTGCATAAAATACGGCAGCGGTTACTTTCTGAGTCCGGTTATCGCTGAAATAAGGAGCGCCGGTCAAAGGCTCTGCAGATACAGTGACGGAAAATCCTTCGTAGCCGGAGGGCAAAACAATATGCGAATTATCCCAGGGTGGGGCCGGTGGCCCGGGTAGGGTGTAGGCCCATGGAGCAACCGTCCAGTTTTCCGTGCACACATCCTTCAAGTATTCGAGCTCATATCTGGCCAGCCCTTCCGCCACTATGTGCGTACGCGAGACATCATTACCTTTAACCGCAACGAAGACGCCGGCAACTATCACTGCCCCGACAACAGAAAGAATGAATAGCGCAATCAATACCTCTGTTAAAGATACGCCCTTCTGTACGCCGCGGAGGCTGACCATCCAAATCACCTCCCAATCAGGCTCATGCTTGAATAGATAGGGATGAAAATGGACAATGCCAGGAACGCCACACCCAAACCAATAATTATGGTCATAGCCGGCTCAATCATGCCCAGAATTGTTTGAAGTTTATCTGTTGCTTCTATTTCAAAACTGTCAGCAACAATGGTAAGTGTATTATCCAGGTTTCCCGTCTCCTCACCAACACGTGTCATTTCCACCATTAACGGCAGGAACTCGGGATGTCTGCTCATAGCTGAAGCCAACCCCTCCCCCTTAATGATGTCCTTCTCAACTTCCATCAATGCATTGTAGATAACCTTGTTTCCGCTGGACTCGGCTGTGAGTTTAAGTATCTCCGGCAGAGGCAGACCTGACCGGAAAAGAATGGTTATGCTGCGGCAGATACGCGCCAGCGTATTGATAAGGTTCAGCCTGCCCAGGACAGGCAGGTACAGTAAAAATCTGTCCTTCTGTAAAGTACCGTCCGGTGTCCTGGTATACATATATACTATGCTGCTGAGCGCAACTACTGCCAGCATTACAAAGATACCATAGTTCCCCATAAATCCAACAAAAGAAATCAGTATCTGGGTTATAAGAGGAAGCTTGCCGCCCAGGGATTTAAACATGTCCATTATAGGAGGAAGGATAAACGTTACCGCAAGGAAACCCACGCAAATAGCCAGTATTATCACTATGATGGGATAGGTCATGGCTTGCCTTATCTTGCGCATGGCGGCCGTGGACTGCTCGGCGTAGCTGGCCAGGTTGCGTAGAACGCTCTCCAGCTGGCCTGTTTGTTCACCGACTGCGATCATCTTGCAATACATCTTGTTAAACGCCCTGGGCTGCTTATCCAGCGCAACGGAAAGGGGGCTGCCCGCTCGCAGGTCGGATATTATGGTATCCAGCATACCGGCAAATGCTTTGTTGGTGGTCTGTACTTTCAGCAGGTCGAGGCCTTGCACAATGCCCACACCCGATTCAAGCAGAAGAGCAAGCTGTCTCGAGAACATTATTATCTCCTCTGGTTTTGCTCTCCTCTCAAACAGTGCCGGCATCCCCGTGATCGCAGCACCACCAGACGCCTTTAGGCTCAGTATCTGGTAGCCATTGGACGCCAATCTATCCCCCGCCTCTTTCTCCCCGGCAGCGTCAATCTTGCCTTTGACCACCCGCCTGTCAGCCGTATAACCTATATATTCGTAATACATTTGCTATTCAGAAGATACTATACCTCTATTATGATACACGAGAAGAATAAATTGTAAATAGGCACTTGGTCAAAACAATACCAGTACTATTGTCCTACACCGTTTCAGGTATATCAGAAGAAAAGGCCCTGCATCGAAGAAAACGAACGTTCAGGAGATAGTATAAGCATTCCGCAGTACTTCGTAGGGGGTTGTAATGCCGGCCTTGGCCTGCATCATACCGTAGCGCGCGATAGGCACCAGCCCCTCGCTGAGCGCCGCAGCCCTGATATCGGTGTTGCCGGAGCCTCCAACAATCATTCTGCGGATATTATCCGATATCGTCAGTATCTCAAATATGGCGGTGCGGCCGAGATAGCCGGTGTAAACGCACACTTTACAGCCTTCTCCATACATGAACTCCGACCTGGCCTCGCCCATCTCTTTTTCATAGGCTATCTGCTCAACCAGCGGCGCCGTCACCTTGCGAGCACAATGCGGGCAAACACGCCGCACCATGCGTTGCGCTAAAATGCCAATAAGCGCTGAACTGATCAGGAAGGGTTCAACTCCCAGGTCGATCAGTCGAAAGACTGCTCCCACCGTATCGTTGGCGTGAACCGAAGACAACACAAGGTGGCCGGTCAGCGCTGATTGTACGGCTATCAGGGCAGTCTCGCTGTCGCGAATTTCGCCCACCAGGATAACATCGGGATCGAGCCTTACGATAGCACGCAGCCCGCTGGCAAATGTCAGGCCCGCTTTGATATTTACCTGTATCTGGTTGATATTTGAAAATCGGTATTCTACCGGGTCCTCCACGGTAATTATGTTCTTGCCCACCTGGTCCAGTGAATTAACTGCGGCATAGAGAGTGGTCGTCTTGCCTGCTCCTGTGGGACCGCTGATAAGCACCATACCATAGGGCATCATCAGCATCTGCTCAAACATCTCCTGGCTTTCCCGCAGAAAACCTACCTGAGGCAAGGCCAGCGCAGCTACTGATTTATCCAGCATACGTAATACAGCCATTTCACCATTAACCGTATTGACGGTTGCCACACGAACGTCTATA
>Ga0172380_10009483_pt1 | contig 10365 bp, 14 predicted proteins | sample Leawe162metaG_FD_119747 | JGI IMG/M metagenome (GOLD analysis project Ga0172380, IMG submission 119747) | Leachate microbial communities from a municipal landfill in Southern Ontario, Canada - Leachate well 162 metaG | ecosystem: Engineered > Solid waste > Landfill > Unclassified | place...
CAACTTGCTATGCAATCTGAAATGCAACAGGCTGATTTAGCTGTTAAGCAATCTACTGCAAATAAGAATAATGCAGATGCCGCAAAGAATTTAATGCCTCCGATTGTATCTGATTTAGACAGAGCAAATACAGCTAAAACTATTGCCGAGACAGGGCAGATAGGTAAGGAAAAGTCCTTACCGCCAATTTCAGTTGGACAAGGCGAAACGCTTGTTGACCCTACCAGTGGTAAAGTTATTGCAACTGGACAGATTGCGACACCAGACATACCAAAACCATCATACGAAGAGAGCCTTGTTATTGGCAGTTTAAGAGAAAAACTTGGCAGAGAGCCTTTACCATCAGAGATATTAGAAGCTAAAAATGCAGTAGCTTTGAAGCCTATGCCTGCTACTGAAATTGCTAAATTAGCCGCATTGAAAGATACCGAAAAACAATTAGGCGAATTAGTTAATTCATATAGAACAGATTATTCCGGTTGGTTTGACAATATGATGGCTAAAATGGGTACTACTGCCGGTTGGACATCAAAAGACGAAACTGAATTCAGACGTAAATTACTGGCTAATACTACTGAATTTATGTATGCTAAAGGCGGGAAGCAGTTAAGCGACAAAGAAATGGCTATATTAAAAAGCACAATGCCTGACATCAGTAAGGGAGACAAGGCTTTTAAGGCATCATTGATTGCTTTTTATCAGCAAGTTGGAAATATAATTGCTAACAGAGAGCAGGAATTTAGAGATAAAGGGTATAGAGTTGATGGCGTTGACAATAGTTCTGGCGACTCAAACACATCTAATAATGACCCATTAGGACTTGGACTATGAACATAAAAGAGTTCAGAAAAAAATATCCTGAATATGATAGCGTTTCTGATAATAAACTTTCAGAGTCTCTGCATAAAAAGTATTATTCGACAGTGGACTATGATACATTTAGGGATAAATTTATAGGCAAACCAGCTTTGCCGTCTCTTGATTTTTCTGGGACATCATTAGGCCAAAATGCTGTTGATATGCCAATGCCGAATAAATGGCTTACATCAGAAGATTTTAAACCTACTTTTGGACAGGAACTTTTAAAACCAGAAAACGTATTTGGTACTGTTTTTGGTGCTGTTGGTTCTGTAATTCCTATCCCCGGCGCAAAAGAATCTGCTGCCGCGCTTGGCGGTGAGATAGGGCAAGGATTAGAAGAGTTTGGCAAGGCAAGACTTCCGGGCGCAGGCAAATATGACCAAGAAGCTGTAAAGGGCAGGATTAGAGACGCTGGAGTTAGGCAAGGTGCTTTAGAAGCTACTTCTGTTCCATTTGGCAGGGCAGTAGGAATGGTTGCAAGGCCGATAGGCAGGGCAATAGTAAGACCATTCCAAAGAGCAGGTACTAAAGTCGTAAAAGATATAATAACCAAAGGTGGTAGAGAATACGCCGAAAAAGTAATACCAGCAGGTGCTATTCGCAGGGCAGGTTCGTGGGTTGCCGATAAATTTATACCAGAAGTGGCCGAAGATGCGGCCAAAATGCAACAAAATCTAATAAGTGCCGGAAAGAAAGTCCTGCCAATAGATGAAGCCGAAAAAGTAACATTACTGCCGGGCGATATTATGAAAAATTCAGTTGGTAGTAAAATTGAGGGACTTGCGAGCAAAGGCATTGGTGGTGGTGGAATTAGAAGGCAGGTAATCGAAAGAAATGTCCCTGCATATAATCAGGCCACAAAAGAGCTTGTTGATGAAATCGGTGGGATAAACACCAAACTCTTAAATGATACAGAACTTGGGGAAGATGCGTATAAGATAACAAAGGACTTTTATGAGAACGTATTAGACCCTAAAACAAAAGAACTTTACAACGACGCTCAATTAGTAATATCGAAAGCGGGAAAGACTGATACGCCTGCATTGGATATTACCAATATGGTTGATAAGAACGCCGAACACGTTAAACAGGGTGAGATATTTGGCACTATTGGCGCAAAGGGTATGGGAGACGATATAGCTAAAAAGATAAGTAGGGTTTTACCGTCCAAAAAAGTTAGCAAAGAAGCACAGGATATTACTGATTTATTGGCTAAACAGACACAGCCAGAACAGGTATTCAAATCTCCTATGGGAGATATGACAAAAGCTGACCTGTTAGAAGCTGCAAGAAACAACCCAGAAGCACTTAAAGCACTAATCGAACAAGGGATAGTTTCTGAAAAAGATTTAGTACCTAATATAGTACAAAACGCATTAAAAGATATTGGCGAAAAAGATACAAAGACGCTCACTTTTGGGCAATATGAACAGTTACGGCAAAGATTGGTACAGGAGTTTGATGATGCCGCAAATGCCATTACAGGAGATAAAAAAGTATTAAAGAAAATGGCACAAGAGACTTACGACGAACTTGACAGTATATTTGAAAAAGCCGCAATAAGACACGGAATACCCGATGCTGTTAGCAAGATAAAATACGCAAGAAAATTCTTTTCCGAAGTGCAGAATATAAAAAATTCACCTGTCATTAGAAATACTTGGCAGTTGATAGAGAATCAGAATCAGCCTGAAACCATACTCAATATGCTTGCTACTAAAGATGGATTGCGAACCTTGCAAGATGCCAAAAGGATGATGGGTAAAGAAGCGGGCGGGATGATGTCTAAAATAAGAAAAAGTATTTTCAATGGAATTATAAATGACCCATCTAATCAGTTGGAAGATTTGAGATTAGGCATAAAAACACTTAATCCAGAAATGGCAAAGAAGGCGTTTGCGAAAAGATTTAGTGAGGAAATGCAAAAAGAGCTATTCCCTGCTGATGAATTGGCGAAAATAAAATTACACTTTAAACTCGGTGCTGCTGTTGGTGCTAAAAAATTCATAGACCAATCAAATCTTGGTGGTGCTGGTATGGTCGTTCCTCTCATTCAGTTGGGTAGTTCCGGTGCTGGTGCGGCTGTTTCTGGTTTAGTTGCCGGAAATGTTGCCGGTTTTGGAGTGGGTACTGCCATATTATTATCTCCTAAAGCCGTATCTTATTTGAGTACCGGAACAAGAGGGCAAAAGATTGTCAATATGATAATAGAACTTAATAATCCAAAATTATCTTCTGCGTCAAGGTCTATATTGCTGAATAAATTTATGCTTATGATAAAATCTCAACCTTCTTTAGCGGCAGAGATTAGGATTATAAATACCGCCGCAGATACTCAAGAAAAACCTAAAACGCAACCTCTGCAAAAAGCAGGAAACCAATAACAACACGAAAGGATTAGTAATGACAAAAGAATCAACAATAGAGATTTCAGTAGGTAAGGCAACATTTTGGCTAACAACAATAGTAATTCTCGGTTCTTTTGCCGTATCTCTTATTGGGATAGGTGCTTGGATTACTTCTGTTCAGAAAGATATTGCGACCTTGAATTTAAAGATAGAAGATATACGCAATGACGGTTCAAAACTTGCGCAAGCAAGCGATGTTAAGTTGCAAATAATGGCAACTCAATTTGGCTACGTTCAGGAAAGTTTAGTAAAGAACACAGAAGAACATAAGACCATTCTGGCCACAATGGAAAAAGGCTTTAATCTAAGGAATACGCAGTGAAATATCTTTATATAATCCTGTTATTGGCCTCATTATGTATGGCTAATTTGGTCGGAGGAATACGGCCATTATCCGTATATGACGCTTTGTACGTTAGGTATGTCGGCGCAACGGCAGATGTGAATTTAGGTACAAATGGAATATATGCCGCAGACGCTAATTTTGGCGGAAATACTAACTATACTCATTTTGATTCAAATGGTGTAATTGCTTTCAATGGTACGGCAAGTATTGTAATTCCTCATCTTATGCAATCTGATAGTACAGACCAAGCAATAATAAATGCCTCAAATGCACAGATAATAAATTTTGATACAGACGTACACCATAACGGAATAACCAGAACTGATGCGAATACATTTACTATCACAAAGGCAGGGTCATATTTAATCTGTTTTAGCGGCGTTACGCAGGGCGTTATAAATGAGTATATAGATGTATGGCTTAAAAAGAATAGTTCTTATGTTGCTAATAGTAATACAATTTATCAATATAAATCAAATAATGCTACTGCCATTGTAGCGGTTTCATTTATAGAACATTTTGCAATTGGCGATACTTTTGAATTTTGGACTTGGGGTTCAAGCACAGGTGATAAATGGGACGCTACGGCGGCGGGTACTAATCCAACCAGACCAGCTTGTCCGTCAATTATAATTACGGCAAACTTTGTAGGAAACGATTGAAAAGGAATAAAGTTATGAAAAAGTTTATAGTTTTGATTTTACTGGCGATAGTGTCTATTTGCTTTGGTGTAACAAAATACGTTGATTACGATAACGGAAGTGATTCATCGGCTGATGCAAATGTTATCAGCACGCCTTATAAAACAATAAATAAAGCTTTGGCGATGTCGGCGACCGGAGATACGATTGAATTGCTCTACGGTACTAATGGCAATCACGCAGCACAAGTAACGATAAGCAATGCAAATACCAGCACAAAAAACCTCACTATTCACGGCAACTCTGTCGGCTCGACAAAGGTATCAATTAAACCCACTACAGGCTACCCAATAACGAGTGATACTACTGATTTGGCCGGACTTATAACTCTTCAAAATATGACTTTAGATTCATCCGCAACGGCCTCGTACAATTCCGCATATCTGACTGGTAGTAAGTCCACACAGTATGAGGATTGTAATTTCATAAATGATGCCGACAATCAGCAACTTATAAAGGCCATTGCTGCGACCGGTGCTGTTGCAAGAGACGTAAACCTTATCAACTGCACGTTTAAATCTTTAGGCCGAGATATTGTTGATGTCAATACCGGCAATTTGAAAATAGAAAACGGCACGATTCTTGCCTCACCTGCTGGCAGGTATGTTGTGAAGTTTTACGGTGTGCCGGGGAATACTGGCACTTGCGACTTAGATAATATAACAGGAAGCATTGCGGGGTCTATGTGGTCGGGGTTAGGTACGGTAGGCGACATAGATATAAACGATTTTAATATTACTTGTACAACCGTATCGGGTTCTAAGTTCGATTTTTCGACTTATACTTCGATGGGAAAACTAAGGATTACTAACAGCAATACAACCTCGCCCGATGGTGGAGTAATTTGTGATAATAAGCCAGCGGCAATTTTTCTAAAAAATAACAGCCATATAGTTACTGGTGCAAATCCCGAAATCGGAATACAGGTTGGGTTTGAGTATGGCTCAACAACAGCTTGGTCGCCTGACAGCGTAAGTTACGTGGCGGGAAACATTCGGAGTAACGATGGGCAGGTTTATATTTGCAGGACTGCCAACACGTCAAGTGCAGACGATGAACCCGGAACTGGTGTTAATTGGACAATATACTGGCAAGAATACTCGATGGACATTCCCATTGTGATTGAGGATTGCGATGTAAATATGGTCAACGCAACAGCTCACGCTATATTACTCGGTTATGGGGCAAACGGAGCGGTTTTGAATGGCGGGCTTTATCAAAATGGTAATTATCAGGTGGTTTGTAAAGCCAAAAACTGCTTAATGGATGGCGTTACAGCTTACGGTGCAAATCCATTTTCGATATTTGCAAACGCTGGCAATAAAATTATAAATTGTACAGGATACAGTCCTGTCGGTGTTTGCTTAACATACGGCGACCAAGTCGGCTTATTTACCGCAAGAAACTATATCGAAAAAAATATATTTGTTTCAACTTCGGCGGTGGTATTTACTGACGACGGCAATCCGGCTGACGGCAACGACTACTTTAATAATAATTGCTACTGGAGACTTGGCACGGCGGGCGGCATTGCTGTCTTGGGTGGTGAAACAAGAGACACACTGGCCGATGTCAGAACTCAATGGCTTACACAGAGCTTCTTATACCCAGATAACGACAGCAACAGTATCAATGTTAATCCTCTTATCAATGCGGCGGGCGGTGATTTTAATACACCAAATATGGATTTGAGTTTGGCTGGCGGAGAATACATCGGAGCAATAGCTCCGACAGACCCGAACATCATTGCCGGAAATATCAAAAAAGACGTAGGGGTTATAGTTAATGGAACGCCAATTGACGGCACATACAATCCAGCAAGAGGCTGGCTTAAAAATCGTTAATACATTATCTTCTCTCCTCCTGCGACAGGCGGTCTACTGAACACAGTAGACCGCCTGTCGTTTAAAGCCCCTAACCCGCTTCATATACGCCCCGCCACAAGGAATTAACCGCTTTTCCGGCCAGATATACCCCTAAAAACGGCATAGGGCAACGTAGGAGGTTTTAGGTATATATACTACAAGAAACTCCACTGTCAGTTTTCGGCTTGATAATGGCGTTATCGTGTTTTGTGTAGTATATGGTCATTTTGCCCGCCTGTTCCAAGCCTTGATTGCACAGGCCAGTTTCAAATAAAACGATGTTGCCGCTTTACACTTTTTGCAATAAATATACTTAAAAATCCTAAAATATATTATGTCTGCTTTCCCACCGCAAAACGGACAACTGCATAACCTTAACTCTGTTTTTTTCTTAGCCATTATTTACCTCGCTATTAAGTTTGGGCAGTTCAAGGGTAAGATTGAAAAAACCGCGAATATCAAGACTGGCGTTCATTTGTCCCGCTATCACATCTACACGAGATAAACATTGACCTCCGCCTGTAGGCTTTGGATTACTGCTCATAAACAAACACAACTCCCTCTCTGTCATTCTTTTTAATATGCCATATTCATTTTTGAAATATCCTATTTTTCCGTTAGTTAAAACGCTCATTTCAACTCCTTGCCCGCAGGCTTAAATTATTTAATTCTTTTTGGTTCGCCAATTTTAACTAATGCCTGTTGGTCTAAAAGGCTCGGCCTGCAAGTTCCGTTTTTCTTGCAAACTGTTGGCCACCACTCATTCGGGGGAAGTCGATTACCGGAAACCGTACCGCCCAAAACCTTAAATTCACGTTCTACCTCTGCGTCCCACTCGGTGCAATGAAGTTTGGCTGTGTTGAGTAGTGCTTTTTTGAAACCGAACATACACATTGTAAGTTCATACAGGCCGGGGATTCCATTCTCATACTTCTGGGCGTGCGGGTCTCGTAAGTGATTGACAACAAACCGCATAATTTCAGTATGGTATTGCAGACCGATTGCTCGATTGCTTATCTGCCTTGCCCATACGCTACCGTTGTAATTATCAAGCCATCTCTTAAAATCATTTACCTGCAATCCCTTTTTTGGTGGTTCTGCCCAGCTATTGAGCGTAGTTGTTTCGCAAACATATATTCCTGACGGGCTAATAGCGGTATTCAATACCTCTGCCACAATATCCGGTAGGGTAATCACAAAGGCAACGTGGCTAATATCTGCCGCAGGAGAAACAAAACCCCTCATTCTTTGCAACCATTGAATTTGCTGGCTCATTTTGCCATTGCCAGAGCAAAGTAAAATATCAAGCGATTGCAGGTTTAATGTACGCCAGTCTGTTATAATTTCGGTGTTCATTCTGTTCTCACTTTCCTAAAACTAACCAAAAAATTGTTATCAATGCCGCTATATCAAGCATTACTACGATGATAAAAGGCCAGTTTAGCTTTTTCATTTATTGCCGCCTTTCAATATCTCTTTAGCTTCTGTATTAAGCCCGCAAATACCCATATCGTTTTTAAACTGGTCATAGTACCCGAAAACAATCAGGCGTAATTTGACGTTTTCGGCTTGCAGTTCTTTGATTTTGGCCTCAAGTTGCAACACTAAATCTAATACTTCTTTGCTTGCTAACATTTTCACATCTCGCCTCTTAAAGTGTCTTTCTTATGTTTATTATGTAGCAACCCGAATCGGTCGTTATTGGAATTTCGCCTTGAGCCGCTCCCATATTTTCCAAATGTTCAATCAGTGCCTTAGCGGCATTATCGCCACGCTCCAATTCTTCTTCTAATTCTTTACACATATCAAGCTCCTTTTATTATAATAGATATTCTGTCTTGCCAACTGTCCATTGTTTCCATAAAACCCTCTTCGGCAAGTTCTTTTAGTAAGTTTTTCAGTTTCACATTTTCGGTAGTAAGCTCTTTAATCTTAACTTCCTGCTTTTTAAGAAAGTCAAGCACATCAGCGGTAATTACAAGATTACCATCAACATCAAAAGACTGTGTTTTCATTTTAGCTATCTCGCTGATATTTTTCATTTACTCGCCGCCTTTCATATTTCTTTGCCCGTATTCAAATAACCAGTTTGAAGCCGCTTAATTTTATCTTTCAATGTCTCGTTTTCGGCTTTGAGGGTGGTAATCTGCCTGTATAATCTGTGTTGGTCGTAACGAATAAATTCAGCTTTCATTAGTTTGCCCATACATAAGATGCCATTATCGCATAGATTAGACATTTGGTTTGAACAAGTAGAACAGTTAGGTGCAATTATATATTCAAATAAAATATGCTTTACGTCTTTTAGTTCTACCTTTAATTCCTCAATCTCTTTCGCCTGTGCGTCGAGCTTGTCTTGATTTGTAGCAAGACGAAAAGCGGCAATGGCTTCGGGTTCGCCCTGACAGAGTTCGTCTATTTTTGTTTGGACAGCTACATTACACTTCTTACAGACGAAGACGCACTCCCTCTCTGCCCTAATTGTTATTCCCTTATTATAATGTTCCGTAACTGAACCCCAAACTATTTCAATTTTTCCCCCACAGCCACATTTTATTTCCGTTTTGCCATCTGGCTTCTGGGTTGGTTTATTACACTCACAATTATTTATATCTTGACCAATTAGACCACAGGTTTTTCTGTGCATCTTCTTTACTTGCTCTGGCTTCTGGCAGGCTTCGTCTTTCGCTATCCACATATTCCCATCTATGCACTTTCTGCACATTCGATTGGTTGCGCCACAGTTATCACAAGTTTCTTTATCACTCATTTTTTAATTCTCCATTTATCCAACAGTTCCATCTTGCTTTTTTAACAACATCAATCATTATCTCCCTCACCATAACGTTCATATTGCATATTTTAGTTGTGTCTGGCAACGCTTCTATTGCTTCCGTCCATTGAGGGTCATCATCGCAGCCCTGCCTTTTCATTTTGCAGGTAGTTTCATAGTACAAACGCTTGGTTTCTGCTATAACACAAGGACTGCTAATCTCTATCTGCCGCCTAAGTTCGACTCTTTCGCTCATTTTACAATTCCTTGTTTTCTTAACCTTGCTATTTCTCTATCGAAATTAGGACTACTAACAGCCTTTTTGATTGATTGTGAATAAGGCTTAAATTTTTCTGTATGTATTTCCTCAATAGATTTTCCACAAGTTGGACATTTATCGTCTCTGAATGGGTCGTATTTACCGCCACATTTAGGACATATTTCAGGGTCATAGCTCATTTTTGTTCTCCGGCTTTCTCAACCCTGTAAACAACATAATCATTCCCGTCTACTGTTGTGGCGATTACCAAAAGCAATTTCGGTTGTTCCCGTTGCCACTCTTTTTTAAGTTTTGGCTCACGAATATATACAGATGTAAGCATCATAAATATCACTGTTAAATATATAATAATTATCATTCTCTCACTTCCCTATTACAGCCTACGTCTTGATATTAAACATCTACCATACACTGACATCTCTGTCCCATTATAACTCATACTCCGCAATCCTCTTAAAAAATGTTTCTCTCCCACATCAATATATTTTCCGCATACCTCGCAATGATTCTCTACCCAAACTTGTTCTTCCCCTGCAACGTTCCACCCACCCTCCAGCACATTAACCACACAAGCATACTTTACGGGCACGTGTCCATATTTCTTGCAGTACGCTCCACAATTAAACCATCTTAGCCACCACTTTTTCATTTCTCGCATTTCATTTTCCTTTCTCAGAAAATAACCGACGGGCAATACTGTTTAGCTGGCCTATTTCCATAACCCATTTGCTACAACACCGCCGGTTATTCACTTTTCAAAATGCCGCCCCGACCGGAAAGTACAGGGCGGCTCGCCTTTACCGACACAGTAAGGGCTTATTTAACGCCGTTAGTTGCGGTTTGAAGAAGAAACCCTAAAAGCTCCCAAATCTTGTTTTTGATTCTACTAAGACAAATTTCAGTTCCAAGTTTGTCATCGTAATTTACAGGGTCAACACAGGACGATGAGTCTGTGATGATAAATCCATTTGCAAGTTCGGCCTGAACAACGGTAGTTTTACTACCAAGTTTAGTGGTATTAAAGTTTTTCAGAAAACTATCAACTGTTGGGGCAGTTATCTTTGTGCCATCTTCGCCAATCAATAAATTAGCTTTTTCAAATTGCTCTTTGGGACACCACGATTCATAACC
>Ga0172380_10009484_pt1 | contig 10365 bp, 8 predicted proteins | sample Leawe162metaG_FD_119747 | JGI IMG/M metagenome (GOLD analysis project Ga0172380, IMG submission 119747) | Leachate microbial communities from a municipal landfill in Southern Ontario, Canada - Leachate well 162 metaG | ecosystem: Engineered > Solid waste > Landfill > Unclassified | place...
ATTTTTTTAACGATCTCAATACCGAACCCTATCATCCACTATGGCTCCCTGACATTGCCCAGGCGCGTAATCCGCGCTTGATTAAATCCCTAAAGCAGGACCTCATCAATAAAGGCATAAGCCTCTATGAGCAATGCGAATTAACCGCAGTCAACATCGATAAACAGCGGATTACCACAATCGATACGACATCAGGCCGTAGCGCCGTCAATGAACTTATTATTGCCGGCGGCGCCTGGACGGGTGGCCTGTTTCAAAAACTTTTCCGAGGCCTCATCGGCGAGCAACCTAAAATAGCGCCGGTAAAAGGACAAATGCTGTTATTTGATGCCGAACCCGATACCCTGCGTTTTATGGTCCTGGACGGCGAGCAATACCTGATCCCGCGCCGCGACGGAAAAATCCTCGCCGGCAGCACCGTGGAGCAGGATGATTTTAATAAAACCACGACCTCAACGGCTAAAGACCGCCTCAGCACTTTTGCACTCAATCTGCTGCCGGTGCTGAACAACTATCCGCTGGTTAAACATTGGGCGGGCTTAAGGCCCGGTACGGACCAAGGCATTCCCTACATTGGCAGACACCCGGAAATCAGCAACCTGAGCATTAATGCAGGGCATTTCAGGAATGGTCTCGTCATGGCCCCCGCTTCGGCGCAGTTACTCGCCGATATTATGCTGAACCGGGCAGCTGCAGTAGCGCCTGAACCTTATCAATTGTCCAGTCCACACTAGGGAAGCACATAGCATGAATCTTTATCCCGTATTACGCCCGCTGTTATTTTCGCTAGACCCTGAAACCGCGCACGAAGTCACATTAAAATTGCTAAACATCGTACACCGCTCAGGCCTGGCAAGATGGATTTACCCTGCGATCGAGGACAAACCTGTCAACATCATGGAACTGAGGTTTAAAAACCCGGTAGGACTCGCGGCAGGGCTGGACAAAAACGGCGATTATATCGATGCCCTCGCCGCCTTAGGCTTCGGCTTTATCGAAATAGGCACGGTAACGCCGCGCCCTCAGCCCGGCAACCCCAAGCCGCGTTTGTTCAGATTGCCGGAACACCAGGCGATTATCAACCGCATGGGTTTTAATAACTTAGGACTGGACCATTTACTCGAACAGGTAGCACACAGCGCTTACAGCGGCGTTTTAGGCATTAATATCGGCAAGAACTTCGACACGCCGATAGCCGACGCCGTCGATGATTACTTGATCGGCTTACGCAAAGCCTACCCGTTCGCAAGTTACATCACGATCAATATTTCCTCGCCCAACACGCAAAACCTGCGCCAATTGCAACAAGGCGATGAGATTAAAAAACTGGTTGCCGGTTTGAAGGAAGAGCAGCTCAAACTGCAACAGCAACACAGCCGGTATGTGCCGTTAGTATTAAAAATAGCCCCCGATTTAAACGACGGTGAAATCCGCCATATCGCCCGTCTATTGCTGGAATACGCGATAGACGGCGTCATCGCGACCAACACCACGATTGCGCGGGACCTGATCGCAGGCCATAAGCTTGCCGGGCAAGCCGGTGGTTTGAGCGGCGCGCCGGTCAGGGATAAATCGACCCTAGTCGTGCGAGGCCTGGCGGCTGAATTAAACGGCAAGATCCCGATCATTGCCGCGGGCGGGATTTTAAGCGCAGACGATGCGCAGGAAAAACTCGCCGCCGGGGCGAGTCTGGTGCAGGTATACAGCGGCTTGATTTACCGGGGACCGGAATTAGTAAACGATGTTGTGAAAGGGCTTGTTTTTTAATAAGCGCTTGAACCATTACAGGAATTAAAATGAATATGGTTTTGTATGCTTCGGCCTTATGGCGTTGCTTCATGATGAGAAAGGCGCGGATAAAGTAGAAGACGCTATAAAGCCGTTATATCCAGCGTAAATCGGAGGGTGTCCCCCGTGTTGGGTTGAAAGCCTGCTTTGTCTTTTCTTCATAGCATACGACGCCCCACAGCAAGGGCCGAACAGTTACGATTGACTAAATGTACTTGCATATGCAATATTATGCACCAGAAAAACGGAGTAAAACAAACCATGAAACCAGATAACAACATCATTGACTGCATAGCCTGCGAGTGCCTGCTGGGTCGCGCGCGCAAGCTCAATCGCGTGCTCACGCGGATTTACGATGACGAACTGCGCCCGTTCGGCCTGAAAGCGACCCAGCTTAACCTCCTCGTCGTAGTCGCAAAGGTCGGCCCTGTCCGGCGTATCGGCATCGGCAAACTCCTCCATCTCGATCCGTCGACGCTGACCCGGAACCTCAAGATAATGCTGGGCAACGGCTGGATAATAGAAATTGCTCATGGCGAAGACGGTCGGGGCCTGCCGTTGCAGGTTACAGATCAAGGCCGTGAACTCCTGGATCAAATCGGCCCTGCCTGGCAAAAGGCGCAGAACCGGGCGCAAAAACTTATTGGCGATGATGGCGCTGCACTCTTGCTGAAGCTTGCCGCCAATAAGATCGAAGCGCCGTCCGGGTAAACGCATTTTTTTGAACATCTATTTGCATATACAGCTAAATACCATTTTTGATAGCATGAGGGCAACAATGAGCTTTTCGACCCTACCTTTTTTATTCATTTTGCAACTGGCGTTCTGGATAGGTTTGACGCACGCCGCGCGCCATCGCCGGCAATTAACAAACGGACAAGCCCTGTCAATCATGGCTTGGCTCGTCATGCTGGTCTTATGGGGTATTGCAACCTCAGCGCTGTCTATCTGCGGCGTGTACACATCACCCGCTTTTTTACATTTATTGCCGGGTCTTTGGCTGCCGATGGTCCCGATGATCCTGTCCGCAGGCTTGTACGCAACATGGCCTGTTTTTAGGACGACAATACAGCGCGTCGTCACGGGAACACCGACACATGCATTTATCCTTATCCAAATCCTTCGAATTGCCGCCATTGGCGGTCTTTATAAAACCACTCAGGGCCTGATGCCCGTCACATTCACTGCAGTAGTCGGTATTCCCGACTTTCTATTCGGCCTATCGGCCCTTATTCTTGCCGGCACCGCCCTCCATAAACGCGTTACCTCCCAGATGTTAGGGCTTTGGCATATCGCCGGCATTGCTGTTATCGTCACAACCGCCCCGTTTATCATGCAACTGGGTTTGCCTGGCGGTCCCTGGTATATCTTCCAAAATTTACCGGATAGCCGCGCGCTTTTAGAGTTCCCCATGGTTTTGGCGCCGACCTTAGTCGTGCCCTTTTTTATCATCATCAACGCTATTGCCGCCCATCATTTATTGCGGAAACCCCTATGATACGTAATACCCGATTCAGCCTCGCCGCCATCATGCTGCCAATGATGATGGCCGCCGGCTGCAACCACCAAGACCAGCAGGCCCAACAAGTTGCCCGCCCCGTGAAAGTGTTCCGGGTAGCGAGCGATACCTCCGGCAAAACCATCCCTTTCGCAGGCGAAGTGCGGCCGCGTTTAGAAACCACATTATCGTTCCGCGTACCGGGCAAAATCATTGACCGCCCGGTAGAAGTCGGCGACCGTGTGCGCAAAGGCCAGCACCTGGCAAGGCTTGACGCCAGCGATTACCGGCTGGCAACCCAGGCGCTTGAAGCCCAGCTCAAATCCGCGCAGGCTGAACGGGACTTTGCCGGGGATGACCTTAACCGCTACCGCGAACTTCTCAAGCAACGGGTCATCAGCCCGCCTGAATTCGACCGCCGCCAGACCGCCTATAGCACGGCGCGGGAGCGGGTAGCAGCGTTGGCAGCCCAGCTCGAGCAAGCGGCCAACCAATTGGCGTATACCGATCTTATCGCCGACCAGGACGGCGCGGTGACGGCGCTGGAAGTCGAAACCGGACAGGTGGTCAGTGCCGGCCAGGCTGTCGTTAAACTGGCTAGGCTGGATGAAAAAGAAATCCGCTTTGACGTCCCCGAGCAAGGTGTTGGCGAAATCAAATTGCACCAGCCTGTCGACGTGAGTTTATGGAGCTCAGGCGACCGGCGCTTTCGCGCGGATATTCGCGAGATCGCCGCGATAGCCGATCCCTCCAGCCGCACCTACCGCGTCAAGGCGACATTGCGGGAAGGATTGGATCAGGCCTTGCTGGGCATGACGGCAACGGTCTGGATTCCGTCGAACGCAGTCCATAAAATCGCCGTCCCGCTGTCAGCCGTGTTTACGCCGCAGGACAAACCGGGACAAGCGCAGGTGTGGCTGGTGGACGAACAAACCGGCTCCGTCAGCGCCATGCCAATTCAAACAGGAGAAGCCCTGGACGGGGAGCGTATTGCCGTCACTGGTGTCACAGCGGGGCAATTGCTGGTCAGCGCCGGCGTGCAACGCCTCGTCGAAGGACAGTCCGTGCGCTTCGCAGCGACGGCGAATGGAGACAGCGAGGGAAGCCCGCAATGAAAGACTTCAATCTGAGCGAGTGGGTGCTCAAACACCCCTCCTTCACCGGCTTCCTGATGGTGCTGGTGCTGCTCGGCGGGATTTTCGCCTATTTCCGGCTAGGACAGCGCGAAGACCCCGAGTTCACCTTCCGTGTCATGGTCGTCAAGACCATTTATCCGGGCGCAACGGCATTGGAAGTGGAACAGCAGCTAACCGACCGGCTGGAAAAGAAAATCCAGGAACTGCCGAACCTGGACACGCTACGCAGCTACTCGAAACCCGGCGAATCGGTCATTTTCGTCACACCGCGCGAGGATACCCCGCCTAAAGACATTCCCGAACTCTGGTACCAGGTGCGCAAAAAGGTTGACGACATCCGTATGACGCTGCCGCCCGGCATCGCGGGGCCTTTTTTCAACGACGAATTCGGCGATACCTACAGCCTGCTCTATGCCTTTTCCGGCGATGGCTACAGCTATGCCGAACTGAAACAGGCGGTGGATTCGGCCCGCCAGCAAATCCTACGCGTCAACGGTGTCGAGAAAGTCGACCTGATTGGCGTCCAGGACGAGAAGATTTACGTCGAGTTTTCCGATAAAAAGCTGGTCGAAATGGGACTTGACGCCACCGTACTTGCCGCAGCATTGCAGGCGCAAAACGGCATGGTAGCGGCCGGAACCGTGTTCTCCCTACAGCGCAACCTGCCGATACGGCTGACCGGCCCTTTCGACTCGGTGGACAGTGTGGCGAACCTTGCCGTGCGTGTCGATGGCCGCAGCTTTCGCGTCGGCGATTTCGCCAACGTGACGCGAGGCTATGCCGATCCGCCGGAATTGAAGATGCGCTTTAACGGCAAGGAAGTCCTCGGCCTCGGCGTTACGATGAACAAAAAAGGCGATGTGCTGGCGTTAGGAGACGCGCTGGACGCCACACTGGTCCGCATCGAGAGTGGGCTGCCGGTAGGCATCGATATTGAGCGGGTCGCCGATCAATCCCGTGTCGTCAAATCAGCCATCGGCGAATTCATGCGCACCTTCTTCGAGGCGCTGGCCGCGGTGCTGCTCGTCAGCTTCCTGAGTCTCGGCTTTCGCACCGGTTCCGTCGTCGCGCTGACCGTGCCGCTGGTGCTGGCCGGCACCTTATTGTGCATGCTGCTGTTCGGCATCGACCTGCACCGCATCTCGCTGGGCGCATTAATCCTGGCGCTCGGCTTATTAGTCGACGACGCGATGATCGCCATCGAAATGATGGCGCGCAAGCTCGAAGAAGGCTGGGAGCGCATGCATGCGGCAACTTATGCCTACAGCGCTACGGCATTCCCGATGCTGACCGGTACCTTGATCACTATCGCGGGCTTCCTGCCGGTGGGCCTGGCTAAATCGCAAGCCGGCGAGTATACCGTGGCGATTTTCCAGGTCGTGGGTATTTCCTTGTCGCTGTCGTGGATAGGCGCGGTCGTGTTCACACCCTACCTGGGCTTCCTGATGCTGAAAGTCCGAACCAACGGCAAGCGCGGCCACGACTTGTTCGACACGCCGTTCTACAACCGCCTGCGCCGTTGGGTGGATGCTTGCGTCACGCATCGCAACAAAGTCATCATCGGCACGCTCGCGTTATTCGGCGTCGGCGTCGCGACGCTGGCCAAGGTTCCCGAACAGTTTTTTCCGCTATCGAACCGGCCGGAGGTCATCATCGACTTATGGTTACCGGAAGGCAGCGCCTTCGCCCGTACTGAAGCCGCCGCCAAACGCATGGAGGCCCTGCTTGCCAAGGACGAGGATGTCGTGAATGTCGCGGCCTATATCGGCAGCGGCACGCCACGGTTTTTCCTGCTCATCGTGCAGCAACTGGCGAATACCAATTTAGCCGAATTTGTCGTCATGACTAAAGACAACGGCGCTCGCGAACGGGTCATGCAGCGCATTCGACAAACTTTCGCTGCGGATTTCCCGGACGTGCGCGGGCGCGTCATGCGCCTCAACGTCGGGCCGCCGATGGATTATCCGCTAGTGTTCAGGGTCTTCGGCGACGATCCTAAAACCGTTAGAAGCATCGCCGACCGGGTCAACGAAGTCGTGCGCGCCAATCCCCACACGGTCGACGTCAACGACGACTGGCACGACCGCATACCGGCGCTTCGTCTCGTGCTCGACCAGGACAAGGCGCGGGTGCTGGGCGTCTCCACCGCAAGCCTGTCGCAGGCCTTGCAGGCCCATTATACCGGCATTCCCGTCGGGCAATTCCGCGAGGACGACAAGCTCATCGACATCGTCTGGCGGGCGCAAAAAAACTTGCGCATCGCCGCCGACGAACTGCCCGATGTCACGGTCCGGACGGACAGCGGCAAAGCGCTACCGCTGTCACAATTCGTCAAATTTGAAACCGTGTTCGAGGACGGCGTGCGCTGGCGCCGCAACCGCTTCCCGGCCATCTCGGTACGCGCCGATGTCGTCGACGGCATGCTGGCTCCCGACGTCGCGGCTGAAATCATCCCCAAACTTAAAGCTATCGAAGCGCAAATCCCGGCCGGCTATTTCATCGAAACCGGCGCAGCCAAGGAAGACGCCTGGATCGCGCAGAAATCGATCCTGATCTGGATTCCGCTGGTAGTCATTGTGACGCTGCTCTTATTAATGATGCAATTACAGAACCTGTCCCGGACTTTCCTGGTGTTCAGCACCGCACCGTTAGGCGTAATCGGCGCGGCCTTCGCGCTGCTGCTGTTCGGCGCGCCCTTCGGCTTCGTCGCGCTGCTCGGCATCATCGCGCTGGCCGGCATGATCATGCGCAATTCGGTGATCCTGGTCGACCAGATCGAGCAGGACGAAAAAGCCGGACGCGACACCTGGACCGCAATCGTCGAATCGACGGTGCGGCGGTTCAGGCCCATTCTGTTAACTGCGGCGGCGGCTATTCTCGCGATGATCCCGTTATCGCATAACGATTTTTTCGGGCCGCAGGCGATCGCGATCATGGGCGGGCTGACGGTAGCGACCGCGCTGACGGTGTTTTTCCTGCCTGCGCTTTATGCCGCCTGGTTCGGGGTCAAGCGCGCGCAGCCGGTTGCGGGAGATTGCCAATGAACCTAAAAACAGCATTGGGTCCACGAAAAACACGAAATCAATCGGTATTCCTGCTTACACTGCCAATTACCTTTTTATTTTCATGTTTTTCATGGCTTTCCTGGACACCTGATTTTTCTACGATGAATACGCGACGCTTGAACCCGCTTGCCATCGCGCTATTGGTTTGGCTGGCCGGCTGCACGCCGACCCGGGTCAGCGACCCGTTGCGCCTGGCTAGTCCTAAAGACTGGCGCCATGCCCCCGATGCTCAAGTCGCCGCTACGGCAGACTTGAAGGCTTGGTGGCGAGGGTACCGGGACCCGCTGCTGAACGAATTGATTACCCAGGCGCTGGCAAGCAACCACGATCTTTCGATCGCGAAGGCGCGCGTACGCGAAGCCAATGCCATGCTCACCGTCGCCGAATCGGCGCTCTACCCCAGCATCGATATATTCTCATCCGGGGGCCGGGAAAAGCGGATAGACCGGATCATCGGCGTACCGGACAAGCAGGGCATAGCATTGATCACACCCACAGCCGACGCCATCAGCGGCGGTTTGGCCGCGCGCTGGGAAATCGACTTGTTCGGCGGCAGGCGCCTGGAAGCGGAAGCCGCCGCCGCGCAATCCGAAGGCGGCAAGGCAGCGCTGCATGCGGCGCAAGTGGGCCTGCTGGCGCAAGTGGCGACCCATTACCTGGAACTGCGCGGCCTGCAACAACGCATCGGCATCCTGCGCGCCGACATCGATGTCCAACGGGAACGCCTGAGAGCATTGCAAACGTTTTATCACGCCGGCCTGGCTCGCGAAGCCGATATTGCGCGCCAGGAAACCTTGTTGCACGGCACTGAAGCCGCCCTGCCGCCATTGATTACGGCTGAAACAAGGCTTATCCATCGCCTTGGCGTATTGCTGGGCGGGCCTCCGGGAAGCCTGGAAAAGCGCTTAAGTCGCGCCGAGCGCTTGCCCCTGGACTCGCCGGGCATCCCCAGGCTTGTACCTTCGAGCCTGCTGGCGCAAAGGCCGGACCTGCGCCTCGCGCAAACCGAAGTCAGCAAGGCGGCGGCAGGGCTAGGCGCGGCGCGGGCCGATTTATTCCCAAAACTCGTACTGTCGGCGAGCGGCGGTTTCGGCGCGCTGGCCGTAGCCGGCTTTTCAGGGCTGTCGGAGGGTGTTTATGCGTTGGGCTCTGGCCTTACCGCGCCGATATTCAATGCCGGACGCATCCGCTCGCAAATTACTGCGGCGGATGCGCGCTTGGCTCAAGTTGCAGCAAACTACGAAAAGACTTTCCTGCTCGCTTTGGAAGATGTCGAGAACGCCTATGTTGCCCATGCCTCATCGCAGGAACAGCGCAAGCGCTTGTCAGAGGCCGAAACAGCGGCAGAAAAAGCTTACCGGCTTGCCGGAGCTTTATACCAACGCGGGGCCGGCGATTATTTATCGGTGCTCGACGCCCAACGCAACCAACTTGCCGTGGCTGACGAGCTCGCCAAGACCGAAACCGCCATACGCGTCGCCGTGGTCTCGCTGTACCGGGCCTTCGGCGGCGGCTGGGCTACCAGATCGTCAGTGCAATAGCAGATGCACGCGAATAAACTGGATAGATACCCTGAACGGCCACAATTCGGTTTTTTATGGGTGCGCATTATGCCCCAGAGGGTATCGCGTGCCTTGATAGCATGATGATAAAAATCAATGTAAAAGCTACTACGAAAAATTGTAAACGCCGTAAACATGATCGCTCGTGGTTTTAGTCTGTCGCTGAATAATTATCAACTTCTGTTAAACAACCGACGTTCAATCACGATGCCGCCGGCTGCTTTTCCTGCAAAAAACCACAGACCTCATTATTGTCAACACGGTCATAAATCTCTGCTACCGTCAGCGTTAACTCAACGGCCTCAAAATACACGCTGTCGCCCCAGAAAAAATGCCGGGACACCCAGCCGTCGCTTTTCCGGCACACTTCCACGTCAACAAAATCCTGTTCGATCAAAACGTATTCTTTCAGGCTGGGAATGCTCTGGTATGCGATACGTTTGGTCGTTTCATCGATACGGCGCGATGACTTCGACAACACTTCAACGATGATCACCGGCGATTCGGTGTAATACTCGTGCGAACTCTGTTCATCACAGACAACCATCACATCGGGATAGAAAAATTTACTGCCGACTTTGATTTTGATGTCTGAACTAAACGGCTCGCAGGGTTTGTTTTGCAGATGATTTCCGAATTGGCGGTAAATATTACCGGCGATTCTTTCGTGGTTCCGGCTTGCGCCAGCCATCGCATAAATGCTGCCGTCGATGTATTCATGTTTGACTTCGCTGATTAATTCAGCTTCCAGGTACTCATCTTCACTGATCCAGGGCTCTTTAACTTGTAAATTAGCTGACATGGTTTTAGCCTCGTATTATGCGATATAAAAATGCGTGCCGTGCGCCTTACCCCCCAAGGCGCGCGCAGTACGCCCTACAAGTGTTGCAGGTTATTAGCGCGATGCTCATTCCCCGGCAATCGACATCTTTTCAACCAATATCGACCCGGTACGGACGTTACCGCGATAATCGACATCATTGCCGACTGCGATAATCTGTTTGAACATAGCCTTCAAATTCCCGGCAATCGTGATTTCCTCGACCGGGTATTGGATCACGCCGTGTTCGACCCAGAAACCCGCAGCACCCCGCGAATAATCTCCGGTAACCATACTAACGCCCTGCCCCATCAATTCGGTGACCAGCAAGCCGGTATCCAGTTGCTTTAACAACGCTTCGAAATCAGACGAGCCCGGCGTGATGGTCAGGTTATGTACGCCACCGGCATTACCGGTGCTGTGCAAACCCAATTTCCGCGCCGAATACGTGCTCAATACATAACTGCGCAACACGCCGTCGCTGACGATGTCGCGG
>Ga0172380_10009485_pt1 | contig 10365 bp, 7 predicted proteins | sample Leawe162metaG_FD_119747 | JGI IMG/M metagenome (GOLD analysis project Ga0172380, IMG submission 119747) | Leachate microbial communities from a municipal landfill in Southern Ontario, Canada - Leachate well 162 metaG | ecosystem: Engineered > Solid waste > Landfill > Unclassified | place...
CATGGGCAAGATGGAACTCGTCCGCCACGTCCAGCAGAACGGCGGCACGCTGAACGGCTCCACCCGCTACGACTTCACGAACTACTTCGAGGTCATGCCCGCCAACGCCGTCGACCTCGCGCTCTGGATGGAGGCGGACCGCATGCGCGGCCCCGTCATCACGCAGGCCGAACTGGACAACCAGCGCGACGTGGTCAAGAACGAGATCCGCGTGAACGTCCTCAACCAGCCGTACGGCTCGTTCCCGTGGATCGACATGCAGGAGCGCGCGTACTCCAACTGGCACAACAGTCACAACGGCTACGGCGACATGGCGGACCTGGACGCCGCCAGCCTGCAGGACGTGCAGGCGTTCTTCGACACGTACTACTCGCCGGCGAACGCCGTGCTCGTCGTCGTCGGCGACATCGAGCCGTCCGAGACGCTGGCCCTCGCGCGGAAGTACTTCGAGGAGATCCCAGCGACGCCTGCGCCGCCCGCACCGGACATCAGCGAGCCGCGCCAGACGGAGCCGCGTCGCTTCAGCCGCACCGACCCGCTGGCCAACCGGCCGGCGCTGGCCGTCTCGTACCACCTGCCGGAGCGCGGTACGCCGCAGTTCTACGCGATGGGTCTCATCCACCAGTTGCTCGCCGCCGGGGACGACTCGCTGCTCCACCACGAACTCGTGACGCGGCGCGGCTACACCGGCGAGGTGGACGCGAGCCTCAACTTCCTCGGGCACATGCACAACGCGCAGACGCCGCTGCTCTGGACGGTGGTCGCGGTCCACGACGACGACGTTGCCGCCGACGCGATCGTCGATGCGATGGAGGGCGTGATCGCACCGCTGCGGGAGACGCTGGTGGACGCCGAGACGCTTGAACGCGCCCGCACGAAAGCGCGCGCCAGCCTGCTCAGGACCGCCGGCGACTCCAACTACCCGCGCTTCGGCCTGGCCGACCTGCTGGCGGCGTTCGAACTGCTGGAGGGCGACGCGAGCCACGTCAACGAGATCGACGCGCGCTTCGCCGCCATCACCCCGGAGATCGTGCTGGAGACGGCGCGCGAGGTGCTGCGCCCGACCAATCGCAACGTGCTCGTGCTGGAAGCCGGAGCCGCCTCGTGAGCCTGCCGCTACGCCCCACCGTCCCGCCCCTCGCCACCTTCGTCCTGCCGCCTCGACGCGTGGAGACGCTGCCCGGCGGCGCACGCGCCACGCTGATTGAAGTCGGCACCGTGCCGCTCGCCTCGATCCGCCTCGTGCTGGGCTCCGGCTCCGTGGATCTGCCGGCCAACGCCACGTGGCTCGACCGCTTCGTCTTCGACTACCTGCGCGAGGGCACGGAGCAGCGTGACGCCGCCGCCTTCGCCGCCGCCCTCGCCGCGATGGGCGGCCGCCTGGAGATCGACTCGGACGAACAGACGACGACCCTGCAGACGGAGGTCCTCTCCGAGCACGCCGCGGCCGCCGTGGCGCTACTCGTGGAACTGGCGCGCACGCCTCGATTCCCGGAGGACGCCGCCGAGCGGCTGCTGACGGACCTGCACCGGTCGCTGGACATGGCCACCGCCCAGCCCTCGTGGCTCGCGCACACCGCGATGCGAAAGGCGCTGTTCGGCGACCAGCCGTACGGCCGCGTCATGCCCACCTCGGACATGCTCGACACGTTCACCCGGGCGCAGGCGGCGGAGTTCTGGTCCCGCACCACGGGTGCGCGGCGCGCGCACCTGCTGCTCGCCGGCCGCTTCGCCGCGGACGCGGTGCTGGAGGCAGCGCAGCGGAGCATGGACGGCTGGGCGCCGGGGCCGGAGGCGTCGCCGCTCGTCGTCACACCTCGCGCCGAACGCGCCATCCACCTGGTCGACCGCCCGGGCGCGGAGCAATCGACGTTTCAGATGGGGCTACCGGTGATCGACCCCGGTCACCCGGATTATGTCGCGCTAGAGGTCACGAACGCCCTCCTCGGCGGCGCGTTCGCCTCCCGCATCACCATGAACATCCGCGAGGACAAGGGGTACACCTACTCCCCGCGCTCCACCATCTCCGCGCGGCCGCAGGGCACCTACTGGGTAGAGGTCGCGGACGTCACCACCGCCGTGACCGGCGCTTCCCTGCGCGAGATCTTCGGCGAGATCGATCGCCTGCGCGCGGAGGCGCCGCCCGAGGAGGAACTCACCGGCGTCCGGAACTACGTTGCCGGGTCGTTCGTGATCCGACAGTCCTCGCCGGCGGCCCTCCTCGACCACCTCGAGTTCCTCGACCGGCACGGGCTGGACGCCTCCTACTCCGCGACCTACCTGGAGCGGGTGCAGGCGGTGACGCCGGCGGAGGTGCAGCGGCTGACCGTGGAACACCTGCGCCCCGAGGCGATGGCGGTGGCGATGGTCGCCGACCGCGCTGTGGTGGAGGCCCAGGTGGCCGAGTTCGGCCCGATCCTGTCCTGACGCAGCGCGAGCCGGCGGACGGCGTGGGAACGCCCGGCCGCGCGAGAACGTTCTGCTGATATGACCATCTCGCTCGCCAGCCTCATCGCCTTCATCACGCTCCTCCTCTCGCTCCTGGCAGGGGCGATGGGTGGTGACGGCGCGCCGCCGCCGGGGGCCACCCCGACGGCGACCGCCACGGCCTCCAACACCCCGTTTACGCCGGACGGACGTCCCGGCCAGGAGGCGTTCCTGCACCCCGGCGAGCGCGCGGTGTTCGAGGCGGACGGCGAACGCCTTGAGGTGCTGTTCGTCGGCGTGACCGCGGACTCACGGTGCCCGGTGGACGTGACCTGCATCTGGGCGGGCGAGGCGCGCGTCGCGCTGGACTTCGTCGGGCTGATGTCGTGGGAGGGCACACTGTCCGCGGGTGCGGGCGCATCCGTGATCGTGGCCGGCTGGATCGTGACCGTGACGGACCTGACGCCTGCGCCTCGCAGCGACCGACCGATCGCGCCCGGCGACTACCAGGTCAGGATGGTGGTGACGCGCTAGGCCGGTCTGGGCCGGCGCTGAAGCGGCTCCGCGACCAGGAAATACATCACCGCGGCGCCGGCCAGGCCCAGCCCACCCGTCGCGACCGAGGCGGCGCCGAGTGACATCAACGCCGTCAGCGCGCTGATCAGCGTTGGACCTCCGGCCGTCCCCACGTCACCGATGAGGCGCCAGACGCCCAGGAACTCGCCTCGGCCGGTGGGCGGCGAGAAGTCTGCGCCCAGGGTCATGACGATGCCGCTGCCGAGGCCGTTGCCGAAGCCACTGATGAGCGCGACGATCAGCAGCCCGGTGAAGCTGTCAGTGAGCGGGATGGCGATCGTCCCGACCGCCATGATCAGCAGGCATGGCACCGCCACCCACTTCCGGCCCATGCGGTCCATGACGATCCCCACGGGGTAGAAGAGGGTCATGTCGATCGCGAACGACAGCCCCACAATCGCCCCGATCGCGGCCGGGTCGAGGCCGATCCGGTCGCCCCACAGCGGGATGATCACCTGCCGCGCGGCCCGAAGCGCCTGGACCGCGATCATGGAGGTGCCAGCCGTAGCGAACACCCGTCGGTTCTCGCGGAGCACGCCGACGAACCGCTGGTAGGTGCCCTCCCCGTGCAGTTCTTCCTTGCCCTCGTCGCCCTTCATCAGGAGGAACATCGTGACCGCGCCCAGGCTCACGAATAGCGCCTGCATGTAGAACGCGGACTCCAGGCCCCAGATGGTGGCGCCGACGCCGCCGGCGAACGGCCCGACGAAGTTGCCGATGCGGTTCGTGCCCCCGAGGAGCGAGAGCGCCCGTCCGCGCTGCTCGATCGGCGCCGCCTCGCTCACGTAGGCGAGCCGGGCGAGCGTCCACACGGACCAGCCGCAGCCCATGATGAAGACGAGGAGCGACAGCAGCAGGATCGAGCTGGTGAACCCCGCCGCGATCGAGACGATCGCCAGTGCGACGGTGCCGATCGCCATCGCGCCGCGTTCTCCGAACCGGGACACCATGATCCCGGCGGGGATGTCGAAGAGCATCGTCCCGTAGTTGCGGAGCGCCACCACCAGGCTCGCGATCGCCAGCGTCGCGCCCAGGTCGGTCGCGTACAGCGGCAGGATCGGGATGACGGCGCCCTGCCCGACGGCGAAGAGGAACGTCGGGAGGTAGACCGACAGCCCCAGCGATCGGATTCGGAACGGTGGTGCGGCGTCGGAAGACATGCGCGCCATCCTACGGCGACCGATCGCTGGGCGCACCGCGGCCCTACCCGTCCGGGCTGTCCCGACTACGCCCCGGCGCACGGCTGCCGATGATCGCCACGGGAGGACTGCGCCTCCCGCACGGGAGGTGCGCGATCCACGGCTTGAAGGGCTGGCTGGAAGTGGGCTGCTGGGCGCTCGCCGTGGCCGCGGCGATGAGCGTTTCCCTGCTCGCGCTGGTTGCCCGAGGTCCGGCCTGGCACGCGACCGAGGCGCTCTCCCTGCTCGCCATGGCGGGGTCCCTCACGGGGCTCCTGGCTGCCGCACGCGAACGTCGGGGAGGGCGCACGGAGCGCGGTTGGCTGCAGGCCATGACCGAGAACCTGCCCGACATCCTGTTCGACGCGCGACCGGACGGGTCGCTTCGGGCGGTCAGCGCCGCCAGTCAGTCGCTGCTCGGCTACGCACCGGGGGAACTGACCGGACGGCACGTCTGCTCGATCACGACCGAACCGCTCCCGGAGCTGGGATCGGGCGCACCGGGCAGCGAGCCGGTCCTGTGGAACACCCGCTGGATCCACGCCAACGGCGACCGCATCCCCCTGAGCGCGCAGCTCCGTCCCGTCCGAGACGCCTCCGGGCAGTTGCTCGCGATCCAGGGGTTGGTGCGAGACCACCGTGACCGGCTCGCCGCGGAGGAGGCGCTGCGCGACAGCGAGGAGCGGTTCCGGCGCGTGCTGGACACCGCGCAGAACGGCGTCCTGCTGGTCTCCCACGATGGCCGCCTGCTGCTCACCAACGACGCGCTCCGGTCGCTCCTCGGCTACCAGGTGCAGGACATGCGCCGGCTCACGCTCGCCGACATCGTCCACCCGGTCTACCTGGACCAGGTGACGGCGCTGATGGCGTCACGGATGTGGTCCGACTCGGCTCCCGGTCACTACGAGGTGGCGCTGATCGGCCAGGACGGCAACCGCATCGAGGTCGAGGTCTCCCTGGCCGCCTTCCGCGAGTCCGGGAAGCAGACGGGCGCCCTCATGGAGGTGCGCGACCTGACCGAGGCGCGGCGGGCCTCCGAGACGATCCGCCGGATGGCGGACTACGACCGCCTGACGGGACTCCCGAACCGGGAGTTGTTCGACCGCCACTTCCAGCGCGCCATCATCGACGGCCGCGCCAGCGGTCAGCACGTCGCCGTCATCCTGTTCGACCTCGACCGCTTCAAGCTGATCAACGACACACTGGGGCACCCCTCCGGCGACCGCCTCCTGAAGGCCGTCGCCGACCGGCTGTCGAAGCGGCTTCCCTCTCGCCACATCCTGGCCCGCTTCAGCGGTGACGAGTTCCTGGTGCTGGCGCCCGACCTCGGTGGCGTGCCGGCGGCGGAGGGCATCGCCGCGCGATTGCTGGAGGCGTTTGCGGAACCCTTCGAGCACGACGGCAACCAGTTGCAGGTGTCCGCGACCGCGGGCGTGGCGGTGTACCCGGTCCACGCGGAGGACCCGGACACCCTCATCCGCATTGCGGATGCCGCCGTGCACGCCGGGAAGGCGGAGGGTGGCAACCGCTTCCAGCTGGGCTCCGACAACGCGGACGACCCGGCACGCCGCCGCCTGTCGCTGGAGGCCGACCTGCGCCGCGCCGTGGAGCACGAGGAGTTCGAGGTCTACTACCAGCCCCAGGTCGACCCGAAGTCGGGCGAAGTACGGGGCCTGGAGGCGCTGCTGCGCTGGCATCACGCGGAACGCGGCCCCGTGAGCCCCGGCGAGTTCGTGCCGCTGCTGGAGGAGACGGGCCTGATCGTGGAGGTCGGCGAGTGGGTCCTCCGTCAGGCGTGCCGCGAGACGCAGGCGTGGCGCATGCGCGGCTTCCCGCGCCTCCGCGTGGCGGTGAACCTCGCCCCGCGCCAGTTCCTGGTCCCCGACCTGGAGCGGCGCGTGCGGCTGGCGTTGGAGGAGTCCGGACTGCCCCCGGAGGCGCTGGAACTGGAACTGACGGAGTCCGCCGGCACGCTGAACCTGGATGCCGTGGAGGACGTGCTGGAGCGGCTGTCCGCCATCGGCGTGACCACGGCGATCGATGACTTCGGCATCGGCCACTCGTGGCTCGGCCGCCTCAGGCGCCTGCCCATCCGCACGCTGAAGGTGGACCGCTCGTTCGTCGCCGGCATGGCCGGCTCCGTGAACGACATGGCGATCGTTGAGGCCGTGGTCGCGCTGGGCCACGCCCTGGGCCTGAGCGTGGTCGCCGAGGGCGTCGAGAACGCGGGGCAACTGGACGTTGTGCGCGCGATCGGTTGTGACCTGATCCAGGGCTTCTACTTCGCACCGGCGGTACCCGCGGGCCAGGTGATCCACCTGCTCGCCGGGGGATTCGCGGTCCGTCAGGTCGCGGCCTAGCCGGGCGCACGCCGCGCCGCCCCCTATCATCCGGGGCATGACCGCCACGCCTCCCCTCACTCGCACCGCGCCGCTCGCACGCCTCGTGACCGCGCTCCGCGGTGGCCCGCCGGACGTGGCCGCGCACATCGAGGACACGCTGGCCTGGTTGGCGCGCGTGGAGCCATACGTCCGCGCGCTGCTGCCGGAGGACGGGCGTCGGGAACGCCTCGCCGCCGCGGTCGACGCCCTCGTGGACCGCTTCCCGGCACGGGAGGACCGGCCGCCGCTGTACGGCGTGCCGGTGGGGGTGAAGGACATCTTCGCGGTGGAGGGGTTGCCGACGCGTGCCGGCTCTGCGCTGCCGCCGGAGGAGTTTGCGATGCCGGAGGGCGCCGCCGTCCGCCGGCTGCAGGCCGCCGGCGCGCTGGTGCTCGGCAAGACCGTCACGACCGAGTTCGCCTACTTCGATCCCGGCGCGACCACGAACCCGCGGGACACGGCTCGCACGCCGGGCGGGTCCAGCAGCGGCTCGGCGGCGGCGGTCGCGGCAGGGATCGTCCCGCTCGCGATTGGCTCACAGACGGTCGGCTCCGTGATCCGACCGGCCGCCTTCTGCGGCATCGTCGGCTTCAAGCCAACGTACGGCCGCATCCCCACGGACGGTGTCCTGTACTACTCGCCATCGGTCGACCACGTGGGCTGCTTCACGCAGGACATCGCCGGGCTCCGCCTCGCCGCGAGCGTGCTGCTGGATGGCTGGACACCGCCGGCGCCTCTCGGTCGCGCGCCGGTGATCGGCGTCCCCGTGGGGCCGTACCTGGACCAGGTGGAGCCGGCGGCGTTCGCCGCCTTCGCGGAGACGCTGGTGGCGCTCACTCGCGCGGGCGTGGAGGTGCGTCGCCTCCCCGTGCTGGACGACATCACTGCGATCAACGACCGGCACCGATGGCTGGCGACGGCGGAGTTCGGCGAGCAGCACGCAGCCCGCTTTAAGCGGTACGGCTCGCTGTACCGCGCCGCCAGCGCCGCGCTCTTCGACGCCGCGCGCGAGGTCACGCCGGAGCAGCGCGCCGAGGGCCTTGCGGGCCGCGAGGCGCTGCGGGTGCGCCTGGAAGCCGCCGCGACGACCGAGGGTATCGACGCGTGGGCGATGCCAGCAGCCACGGGCCCGGCGCCCGTGGGGCTGCGCTCGACCGGCGACCCGGCGATGAACCTGCCGTGGACGCACGCCGGGTTGCCCGCGATCACGATCCCAGCCGGCGCGGTGGAGGGTATGCCGCTCGGCCTGCAACTCGCGGGCCGCTTCGGCGGTGACGAGGCGCTGATCGAGGTCGCCGCACGGCTGGAAGCACTGCTCGCCGCGGACTGACACGTCGCCGTTCCTGTTCTCGCGCGCCGCGCCCATCGTCGTCCGCGGAGGGCGCGATGACGACGACGGACCTGACCGACCGCTACTGCCTCGATGCGTACATGGAGGGCGGCCCGCCGCGCTGGGCGGTAGACCGTGCGCGACAGCCCGTCCGCGCGGCGATCCTGCACCACACCGCCGGCTGGTACGGCCGCCCGCTCGATGCATCCGCGACGGTCGCGGAGGAGATCGCGCAGGCCGATGCGCTGGCCCGTGACCACCGGGCACGCTTCGGTGTCGGGCCCGGCTACCACTACCTCGCGTTCCCCTCGGGGCGTGTGTACGCCGTCGGGAAGTGGGGGACGCAGCGCGCCCACACCACCGGGCGTGACCCCGCCACCGGCGAGCGGTGGAACGTGCAGGCGATCGGCGTCTGCGCGTTCGGCAACTTCGAGGACGAGCGGCCTGCTGCCGGCACCGTAGCGGGCGTCCGCGCGGCCTTGGCCGAGGTGAACCGGATCGCCGGCCGCGTCCTCCCGGTGATCGCACACGGCGAGACGCCGTCGACGGATGCGAGCGGCCGAGGCTTCGCGCAGGCGACGGCGTGCCCGGGTGTTCATCTGCTTCGCGCGCTCGCGCGGCCCGACCGGGGCACGCCGGACGCGGACATCGAGGCGGTGCGTCGGGCGGTGCACGACGCGCAGGGGCGGCTGGCCGAGGCGGCGGCGCTGCTGGAAGCGCTACGGGCGCCCTCCCGCCTATGATGCGCCGATGCCAGACCATCCCCCGATCCCCGGCGGGCCGGACGAGATCACGGCCGCGTGGCTCACCACCGCGCTCCAGGAATGGGGCGTGCTGAGTGAGCGGTCGCGCGTCTTCGCCGTCTCCATCGAGGCGCTGACGGAGCGCGCCGGGGTGAACGGCCAGACGTTCCGCCTGCGGCTGAAGTACCAGGGCGAACAGGGCCCCGCGACGATGGTCGCGAAACTCCCCGCCTCCCACCCCTCGGCCCGCGGCGTCGCCGCCTTCCAGCACTGGTACGAGCGCGAAACGCGCTTCTACCTGGAACTCGCGCCGGACAGCCCGCTGCGCGTGCCGGAGCCGTACTTCGCGGCGTTCGAGGGCGAGCGGACGCTGCTCCTCCTGGAAGATCTCGGGCGGCTGCGCCAGGTGGACCAGGTCGCCGGCTGCATGGTCGCGGAGGCGGAGGCCGCCGTGGACGCGGCGGCCGGCCTGCACGCGCGCTGGTGGGGTGACGAGGTCATCGTCGACCACCCGTGGCTGCCGCTCACTACGGTGGGCCTCGACCGCGCGCGCCCCGTGCACGGTGCCTTCCGCCGCTCGTGGGAGGCGGTACGCGACCGCGTGACGGAGGAGGCTCGCCCGGTGCTCGACCGCGCCGTGGAGGCGTACCCGGCGCTCCTTGAGCGGATCGGGGATGGCCCGCTCACGCTCCTCCACGGGGACTACCGCCTCGACAACGTCTTCTTCGATGGCTCCGAGGGTCAGCCCGGCGTGGTCGCCTTCGACTGGCAGTTCGCCTGCCGTGGCCGCGGCACCTACGACATCGCCTACTTCCTGGGGCTGGACCTGGAGCCCTCGCTCCGGCGGCAGCATGAGGATGCGCTGCTCCTCCGGTACTACGAACGGCTGCGCGAGGAGGGCGTCACCGGCTACACGCTGGACGCCTGCCACCGCGACTACGCCACCTCGCTGCTGCTCTCGTTCGCGGTGTTCGCGATCGGCGCGGCCGGCCCGCCTGCGAGCGAGCGGATGGGGGTCGTGCACGAGGTCGGCCTGGAACGCCTCGCCGCCGCGATCGCGGAGCGCGACCCGGGCATCTTCGGCCTCTAGCCGCCTCCACTCGTCCGGGATGCTGTGCACCCCGGGGCACTTCACGTCTGTGATAGCCTGTGGATATCTCCCCGGCGTGGAGCACCGTGCCATGGCTGCACTCACCGGTATGCGTGTCCTGGACATGACGCAGTACGAGGCGGGTACCTCCTGTACCCAGTACCTCGCCTGGCTGGGCGCGGACGTCGTGAAGGTCGAGGGACCCTCCGGCGACCCCGGCCGGAACACCGGCAAGGGCCTGGACGGCCATCCCGGCGACCCGCAGTACTTCATGAACTACAACGGCAACAAGCGCTCGGTCGTCCTGGACCTGAAGAGCGAGCACGGCCGCGAGGTGTTCCTGCGGCTGATCCCGCACTTCGACGCGTTCGTGGAGAACTACGGCCCCGGAGTGATCGAGTCGCTGGGCCTGACGCCCGAGGTGCTCTGTGCCCTCAACCCCCGGCTCATCTACGCGCGCATCAAGGGCTTCGGCCTGGACGGCCCCTACCGCGACTACAAGGTCTATGACTGGGTGGCGCAGGCGGCGGCCGGCACCTTCTCCACGACGGGCGACGAGGACGGCCCGCCGCAGGTCATCGGGCCGACCATGGGCGACTCCGGCACCGGCATCCAGGCCGCCCTGGGCATCACCGCGGCG
>Ga0172380_10009486_pt1 | contig 10365 bp, 20 predicted proteins | sample Leawe162metaG_FD_119747 | JGI IMG/M metagenome (GOLD analysis project Ga0172380, IMG submission 119747) | Leachate microbial communities from a municipal landfill in Southern Ontario, Canada - Leachate well 162 metaG | ecosystem: Engineered > Solid waste > Landfill > Unclassified | place...
AGTGGACAAGTCCGGCTCTATTTTTATTTGAGTGCCTTGTGGCGGCTCATTTTTATGTTCATCTGGTTTACAACCTTCTGTAATTAATGTTGGTGTTGCTGAATTACTTCCTAATGGAACAGCCGACCCTTCGATACATTTAGCCTCTAGCACATAGCAAAACATTCCATACTCATCAACATCAGCCTTATTTGCTATTTGAGGATAATATTTTTTCCATGCTTCATACTCATTAGGATATGATTCATCATTAAAAGCATAATCCATTTTTACATAATACATGCCAACTGAATGATTGACTACCCATCCGTAAGCATATTGCTTTAGCATAAATTCATTTCTCTCTTTTCTAATTAATGAATCAAATGTTAATCCTTCTGTTTCGCCTTCATATGGGTAGCCTAATTCTGCCCAAGTATATTTTTTTACATATGTTTTTAAGTCCTTGCCACTTGAAATAATCTTTTCAAAATCACTTGAATCATGTTCCTGAACATGCATAATAAATTTATTTTCACGTAAGCTTTTGTCCCATAGCCCAGGAATATGGACATCCCTATGTTTATCAAAATAGTTTGTAGTATTAATAAGAACAATAGCTCTTAATTGTTTTAATGAATCAATATTAATCTTAGGATCATCTGATAAGGCTTTATTTTTAAGTTCATTATTTTCACGTACAAATGTTGGATGAACTATAACACCACAATCAACATTTTTTTTAACTGCTTTTTTTTGTGCAATTATTTCGGGTTTATTTTTTACGATGAAATCAAACAGTTCTTTTCTTGTTTGAAATTCCTTACCGTTATAGTATTCCATGACTATTTATTTATAAGTTCCTTGTTGTCAATTTGTTTTTTCTTCAAATCTTTTAGTTTTTTTATTTCTTCTTTAGTTGGTTTCATAATATTGGTTCTGTAATTGGTTCACCTGTCAATTTTCTTTCCCATTTATAAACATCACCTCCACTAACCGGTTCTAATCCTATCATCTCAAGATATTGATTCCATGTTATTACATTGTCGGTATATGCTTTATTTGCTGAGTTAACGTTGTATGTTAAGGAAGTGGCAAGGTCTTTATAGTTTTCTTGAAGAGCTGCAATATGTTCAAAACTTGTTTTAAGTTCAAACCCATATTTCCGCATTTGTAAACGATCTGTCCAATATGCATCCTCATTATTAACAATTGGAATAATCGTTCCCTGATACATCTTCCTTTCACCAACTATTTGGTTTTCATAAGTAGCTCCTGATATAACTACCTTATACATTTCTTGAGGCAACCCAAATCCATTGCAAATTATTTGTGCATTGTTGGACATTTCATTATATATGCCGAGTTCATCCGAGTTCATTATTGTTTTGATGTACTCAATGTCTGCATTTACTATTAAAAATTGATTTTGATTTTCTAAAACTCCATATCCTTCTTTGAATTTTTTATCTACTTCAGCTTTAATTGTTGATGAAACAGGAACCTGAGTTCCTTGAGCGTCTTTTGATGAGTTCTTTATAATACCTTGCATGCCTCGTGATTTCAAAAGTACATTCATTGCCTCAAATGCAAGTTGAGTATTCGTAATAGGATATTTAAGATTTTCAAGACGTGATGAACCTATAATAGAATTACCAATATTCGAAACATTTATATCGTTGAAATGAATAATATTCTTAACAGAATATTCGCGAACTGGATTATAACAGGTTAAAATATATTTTTCAATAATTCCCTCAAGTGTAGTTTGATCATATATTTTGCCTGTTTGTTTTATTTGTATAAATTCAGAAGGTAAATTAAAAAATGTTTGCACATTAGTAATGTCCGTTTCAAAACTTTCTAAAGGATTATTTAGATATACATAGTTATTCCCGTATGTATAAAACATAAACATACGCTCATAATTAAATTCAAAAGATGACTGAATAGGATTGGGACGCTCAATAAATAATTTACGTGCATTCTGTACGCCTTTCATCTTTGATGTCCATGGAATTTCTTTCCCGTTTAAATCAACTAAATACTTTTGGCCGTTTGAAACAGCCTTGGCAAGAATTGAAATGCATCCGTAAAGTATAGGATTATTTGCAACAGCTTCTCTATATTGAAATGGATTATTAAGAGATAGCCATGCTGGCTTGTCAACTAAGTACTGATAATTTGAGGCATTAATATTGGAGCGCGATATTCCAGCGCGTTTTAAAGAAAAATCAGCAACAAAATTCCAAAATGTATTTGCCATCACTTTAATAAAGTAAGGCAAATGTAAAAAATATTAACGCTACAAAGTAGTGATTTTTAAACTGATATAATTATTATATAATTGCTGTTTATAAATTATATAATAATATTGGTCTTTTATTTTTAACTTAGCGAAAAAAATAATATGACAGTAACAAAATTTCAGCAGAATCATTGCCTAACTAAAGAGCAAATAGACCTAGGTAGAAAAATGGCAACAAGAGACGGATTAAGCTTTTCTGATTTTGTTGGACAACTTATAAATAAAGAGGCAGAACATAGAGGATTAAGAACTATAAATGGATTTTAATAGTTTATTTTTTATATTCAAATCCATTAAGATATATTTTATCCTTACTCAATGTTATTATTTTAGGAATTTTTGTACACTTTTTTTTCATTAATTTCATCATTTCATTAATAGGTTCTGTTAAAATTATATCTTTAGGCGCTTCACATTTTTTTGCTAAGTCGATCATATGGCTTAATATGTTAATTTCTTCATAGTTCATTTTTTTAAAAGTCTTATTTCATAATCAAAATATTCTGCATATTTTATTAAAACACTAAAAGGTATTTCCCTTTTCTTAGATTCGTAACGACTTAAAGTTGTACCAGTAATTTTTAAATATCCTTTTAAATGTTTTTGGTCGACTTTTTTATCTTTTCTAATCTGTATCAAACAATCTAATATATCCATTTGTATATAAGTACTTTATATAATTTGTACAAATGTATTATTTTATTTTAACTTTCAGCAAAACAATTATAAAACTTTTCTAGGTATGCAGATAAACCTGACATTGCGTCTGCGAAATCATCTTCTTTAGTAGAAGTTCTCATTAATTTACACATTTGATTCATGCCTTTTTGCAAAACCGGGTTAGGATTTTCAGGGAAATAAAAATAATATTTAATTAACCCTGCATTAGCCAATATTCTACCAATTTTATTTGTCTTTGCTGGCTGTCCAAATATATATAAATCTGGTATCAACTCACTTATCCTTCTCTTGAAATAAGCACCAAAACTATTAGTTTCAATCACAAATTCCTTTATACCAGTAGTTTTTATCTTATCAATTACCTGTCCTTCCTGAATTGTAAGATTATTCTGATCATGAATAGCATCAAAAATATATACACGTGATCCATATACACGTGCTATAGGCATTGAAAAATAATTATCCCCTTGATCAGCTGTATCAGCAAATGCAATAGTAAAATATTCTATATTTTCTGGAAAATTCTTATATCGTTTCAATAAACTAATTGGGAATACCTTTGTTTCATCATCAGATAAGGTTATGCAAAGATAATTCGCATTAAATATCATCTTTGTTCGACTATCAATCTCCATCCTATGTTTTAATTTTAAGAACTGCTTTTTATTCATAAAATCTGAGCATAACATCTTATCTGTAGCAGCATCATAGATCGGCATTGATAATATATACCATTCGCCAGGTTCAGTTTTTTCCAAGATAGCCTGTGGGTCATTTTCGCCCCAAAGTGTTGCGCAAAATATTTCTTTTACTTCCCCTTCTTCTGCTGAATTACGGCTTGAAAATGTTCCTGATAACCAAACCCATATTTTATTTAAAGCATTATCATTTAAAGCTGTCTCTGCATCTTTAACAATATCATCTATAATTCGTAATGTTGCTCCCTTCCCAGTTACGCCACCACTCACGCCAACACCTAAATAATTAAAATGCTGTCCTTCTAATGCCCATTTTTGTACACTTCCATCACCTTGCTTTATTTTTGTATTTGGAAAAATATCACTAAATACAATTTGACTTTCAATATTTTTTACCTCACTTATTCCATCTCGCGTATATCTAGCAAAATCAGCAGCTAATGAATCTGATCGACTAGCTGTAATTATTCTTTCTTCATTATTACGACCTAACGACCATTTAGTAAAATTAACAAGAGTGCGACTTTTGCCAAATTGCGGCGGCATTCTAATCATTAACTTACTTACTATATCACCGTCACTATTTTGTAATTTATTATAATGAAATGCTTCTAATGTGTCGCAAATAATTCTTAAATGCGGTCTTGATTCTTTATAAAATTGTGGCTCCAATAATTGACAAAAAGACCAAAAATTTATTTTGGCCTTCTCTATATCTCTTTGTAACAATAGATATTCAAGCTCTAAAAGCTCGTTATCTTTTATCATTCAATTTTTTTTTAAGTTCCCTAATCCGATCCTCTCGTTCTTTTGGAGTTAATTGTGTAATTATTTCACCTGAATGCTCTACGCTTTGTTTCGGCTTCCCGTGAACTCTATCCTTAATCAGTTCGGCGGCACTTACCCGTCTCATATCCTTCTGATCTCCGGTCAATAATAATCTACCATAAGCCTGGACTATTGCTGGTAAATTTTGATCTTTTACAAATTCGGCAAGCTTAACATTTGGCAATGTCTCAATATATTCAAGTAATTTTATGCTCTGATCTTTAGGTATAGATTCGCCATAAGTATTTTTAATATATTCCAATAACTGAAACTTAATATGTCTAGGCCTTCCTTTCCTATTTATGTTTTCAGGATGTTTGTCCAGGCCTTTTGTATTTCTCTTATTTTCTGGAAATGGCATAGTTGTTATATAGTTATAATTTTTACAAATATACTACAAATTTAAATAATCTTCATTCGTTTCATTTCCAGACAAATAAACACCAGTATTATGAATAAGCAAATCTTTCTTTATATAAAATCTATCATTCATATCTGATTCTCTTAATATGCGAACTGAATCAAATATAAATTTAGCCCAATCAATTTGCTTATCAATCCCCTTGTAGTTATTTATTTTACCAATTTTTACATGGTCAATAAAATTAACTACCTTTTTCAATTGGTTTAATGATTGTTCAGGGATAATGACAGGTTCAAAGCTTGCCCAGGTTTTTATACCTTCTTTAGCAAATATTTCTAATCCATTAATCCTGTCGTCAGGATTAGATGCTCCGCTTTCCCAATTACTTGAATCAATATTATTATCAAAAGTAATTGTGCTACCTATTTTAAAGCGATCACCAAACTTTTTAAAGACAACGATATCTTTTAAGGCTTTCATTGGTTGTTTGGTTAGAATTGCAACCTTATGCCCATAGAAGTTTAATATTTCCAAGACTTTTCTTGTTTCTCCACTTTCAGCATTACAATACGGGTCACCAGTAAATGAAAGAAGTATTTGTTTTCCACAATCACGCATCTTACTAGCTGACTGATCTAATTCTTTAAAATCTATTGGACTGATTACTTCTGAATGATTGTAATTAGAATTAAAACGTCCAAGCATGTTTGGGACATAACAATAAAGGCAACCGTGGTCGCATCCTTTAAAATAATTCAGAGCTAATGGGCTATATTCTCTAGCCCGGCCTGTTGGTTCGTAAATTTTCATAATTTTAAGTTTTAAAGTAAAAATAATTTTTTTTATCTATAAAATATCCTTCAATATATTTGACACCATGAAGATACAAATAATTTTTCAATTTATCAAGGCCATTTCGATTAAATAATGTTGGAATATTTTTAATCATTTTTTCGGAATATCCTAATTCTTTAATTAATCCATTTGGTAACTTTCCCATTCCAGATTGAATTGCCGTAACATGAACTATGCCTTTATATTTATTTTGGAATATGATTTTTAACTGTTCGTAAGGTATTCCATATGCATCTAAGTCTATAATATCAAAAGCGTTTAAATCAATTGATTTCATTACTTTGATATTATCGCCATAAATAGCAAATTTATTTTTGCCTTTTTGCTTTTCTATTTGCAATATAGATATTTGTTTTTTAGAGGCCATTTTTACCTCTTTCCAGATAATCCCTTCACCGGAATAGCATTCTAATACTTTAATTGATTTTTTGGGTATTAAATTAATGGTTTCAAGCCTTAATAAGGCCTTATATTTTAAATATGAATTATCAGTTTTCAATTTGAGCCAGATTCAATTTCAATTTCAGAATTAATATTGCAAATATTTTCAACTAATGAAATTATTTCAGTATGAAGGTCAGGAGGATATGATATAAGTATATGATGCTTTTTATAAGCCTTTAATTCTTGCTTTATTTTCTTTTGGGGTTCATTAATTTCAATATCAAAATCTTCCAATAAATCTTTACTAAAATCCTCTTGTATGAGATCAATATCTAACTCAGATGTATCACTCGAATGATTATCAATCAATGCTAACTGTTTACGTTTTTCATCTTTGGTTTTAAGATCAGTTCTTTTTATTGCAATAAGTTCTTTACCGTCTGTTTCGATTATTCTTATTGGTCTTTTATCCCATGCTTCAGCAACTCCATTACCTGCAATAATTTCATTTTCTGAATCTATCAAAATTGACCTTCCGGCTCCAAATTCATCAAGCGATTTTTTTATAATCTTTTTATTCTTATCTGGATGCTTACGATAATTACGTTTATCAAATTTAATATCTGAATTAGTATTTCCTTTAGGTGCTGCCATAATCTAGTAATTAAACATTTTTTTGAATTGTTCTGGTATTTCGATTATATTTAATGTGCTAGTCTGTATCTTTTTCATTACTTTTTAGTTTATCATGAATTTTATTTGCCAGCCTTTTATTTGAATCCAGCCATCCAGAAAATATAATCGGGAATATTTCTACGAATAGCTGTTTTATATTCTATAAATGGATTATTAGAAATAATATTACCACGTGAATCCATAAAATCAAGGCCATGATTAACCCCTGATAATGTCCCATCTGTATTAATTATATATTCTTTTGGATTACCTTTTGAATCGCAAATAATAGCTTCGTTGCCATTATCATCTATCCTCATAATATTAACCTTTTGGCCTGTTCTGTCTATTTTTGGAATAGTAAATAATGGATTAAGAACTAATTTATTAAGCTTTTTTGCCATTAATTATTATTTCAAAATATAAATATGATCTATTCTTATTTCTAAATCTTTAGCTTTCTTATTGTCAATATTTTGATAGTATATTAACAAACCAATTAGTTCTACTTCATTAGGTGAATTATCAAAATATTTAACACATAATAATTCTTGAGTATCCTTATCAAATATTAATACCTTATATTTTTCAACTAATTCTTTCATAGTGCAAATATAAACTAAATTGTTATATCAATATCTAATTCAAAACTCATTATACGACCAGACTTACTTATCGCGGATGTCTCTCCTTTAATTTCAATATTATTAACTTTATATTTATTCGCAAATAATAAAATTAAACCTCTTATTTGACTTTCAAGATTAGTCTTATCTTTTTTCAATGCATCAATTTGATTACACTCAAGATTATTGTCTATATAATTGTCAATAACTATATCTATATTTTTATCTAAATCTACTTTAGATTCAGATGATATAATAGCTTCATGACATGCACGTTTAAATTCTACTTTATCCATATTATTTAGTTTTAATTAGCTTACAAGTTTCATCAGGCTTGACAACGCCTAAATAATTATCTGATTCAGGATTCATGCAAATCAAATCCTTTGGAACCAAATGCATCTCTTCTACAAATATACAGTTTTTACAAATTAATTTCATGGCTATTCTTTTGTTAGCAAAAGTGCTTTTTTTAAGCATTTAGGACAAATATTAGCTGTTGCGCTTTCGTAATCTGGTGGTTGCCCTAATTGAATAGTTATTTTACTATCATTATCGCATTCATGGCACCGGTTATATGTCCATAAGTCATTGCCTATTATCTTTCTGATATGTCCTTCTGTTTTTGGCTTTTCAATTTTTAGCCTATTACCAATTTCTATTTTATCTCTTTGACTAGTGCCTTTATATTGAGTATCCCATGCTTGACAGATATTTTTTATTAAATCTGTTTTTCTAATTACTTCCATTTTATTTTCTTTTTTTAGCTTTAAAAATATCTATTGTAACACATACAGCAAATGACGGGAATAATATCTTCTGACCTTTGCTGACTTGCTTTGGGCTGTTGTTCTCTATTCCTTTGTGGATTGTCCAGCCTCCGTAAGCTACTCCCATTAGCGCTATTGCCTGGATGATCTCTCTTGGTAGCTCTTTTTTCTTTATCTCAAATAGTGGTTTCTTGTACTGATTTGGAGCAGAAAAAGAGTTGAGACTAATCATTAACATCAATATAACGGTCATTGATTTTAAATGCCAGTCCATCCATTTTTCAATAGCTTTCAAAAGTTTTGCATGACTTTTTTTATCGAAAGATAAGGCCAGCTTTGAAGTTCTATTCTCGCTTTCGGTCTGTTTTATAAATTGATAAACCTTAGTATCGTTTGTGAGGTCTATCGGTTTTAAGTCGGATGGTTTCATATTATTCAAACCTTGAATTATACTCTTTATTCATATCCTCAGTTTGCCATTTCATAAAAGATTGTTTATCATCGTATGGTAAATTTAACATAGCTCTGTTAATAGCGCTACTTTTACATTTTTGTGTTTTTGCTTTTTTGTATTCTGATTTGTAAGTTGATAAAGTTTTCATTGTCGTAGTTTTTATTGTTTAAGACCCCTTTCGGGGTTTCGGCTAATAAAGCCTCATCAGTTAACCTTCAAATTGTCATAATAATGATTTTGCGTATTGTTCCCAAATTGCAAACTCTTCTTCATCTTCCGCATGTATTCCTTGAGAAGATAGATTTTCATGCAAAGTGTCACCTAAGTTTTCTTCAAAACCTTCTTCATTTCTATAGCTAGAAACACAATTTTTAATTGCATTTTTAATTTCTTCATTAAGTGTTTTCATTGTCGTAGTTTTAATTGTTAAACATATACCAAAGATAATACCGGATTCGGTAATTTGCAAGAGAAATCGTATTTATTTTAGTGTTTATTATCAGCAAGTTACGATATTTTTACAATTTTAAGCCAGTTTTTTAATAGATTTTCTGCTTATTTTACGAGTTAAGACTAATTAGCAAGATCAATATGATTAGTGTTGTTTTCATTTTTTATGAGACATTATAAATTCCAACATCTTTGAGCCATTTTTAAAACAATCACAGCCACGATTTATTCTATAATCATGAGCCGTATCTGGTACTTCAAATTTATTAATCTTATAGACAGGACAGTTTGCATTACAATCTGCATGAGTCATATCACAAATATTATAGAACTCTTTTATTATTATTTCTTCAACAACTGAATATTTAGACTTATAATCATTCACCTGTTGATCAGCGTATTCTTTCATAGCATTAATTGCCCATAAGGCTCTTACTCTATCATAAGGATCAATCTTTGCATGTCCACAATTTTCTGCAAGTATTTCTTCTGGTGTTTTCATAGTTTATCGGTTTTATTTATATTCATTAAAACCAGCACGATTTAAATCATATGGACTTCTTCCATTTTTATTGATATGACTTATTTCTTTTGGATTAAAATCTTCACATCCCAAGCACCCCATACGCATTGCACATCTTGTTGCTTTATTATAGGGGCATTGGTAAAGCTTATTTTCTTTCTTAATCGATTTAGCGAAATATTCAATACATATTCCATATATCTCTATCATTGCATTATTTAATTGCTCGACCTGATCATTAGTAAAGTTATTCATGTTTATTTCAGGAGCATTTTGAGATATATCAATTATCTTATTTATTAATCCGTTCATAGTTTTACATTTAATCCAGTCAATAATTCAATAACATCATTCTCATTATAGATAGGTCTTGGGATCATTACTTTAATCCATGGGTCGTAACCGCCACCCGCTTTGCCTTTCATACTCTCGTTCTTAACAGCTAAAGTAAAGTGCTTGTCGTTTTCAGAATAAAATAACCAGTGCAAAATATGAATTCTTCTACAACATGACCATTTATCAAGACCATCTTTATACTGTAATTCCTGAAAGCCATATTTAGTAATTAATATTTCGGTTATATTCATTTATCTAATCTTCTACAATAATCTACAGTATGCCTGTCCATCGCATTTAATATGCTTTGTGTAATATTTTTATTCAAAAGTTTATCTACATTCGCCTGGTCCTCTTCTGAAAGTTTATTTAGCTCTTCATTCAGAAACTTACCTTTATGCGAGTCTATCTTTACAAAATCTTTATCAAAAACT
>Ga0172380_10009487_pt1 | contig 10364 bp, 10 predicted proteins | sample Leawe162metaG_FD_119747 | JGI IMG/M metagenome (GOLD analysis project Ga0172380, IMG submission 119747) | Leachate microbial communities from a municipal landfill in Southern Ontario, Canada - Leachate well 162 metaG | ecosystem: Engineered > Solid waste > Landfill > Unclassified | place...
CGGCCGAGATCAGCCAGGCCGCGATGCTCGATTGGAAGACTGGCGAGTGCGAGGCGATTCCCGGCAAGACCATGCCGGGATTCCGTGTCGTCACCCGCGACTACGCCAACGTCTTCAACCAGTTCTGCTCGTTCGGACCGCTGGCCCGCGCCAACGGCCTTGGCGCGCACGGCACGCACTACGGCATCGAGGACGAGTACGACCGCCTGCTGCGCGAGAAGCAACCGTTCCGCTTCGACGGCAAATCGTACCCATCGCTGGCTGAGGATGAATTGGTGTGCGATGTCATCCTGCGCTGCGCGACGGTGACCAACGGCGAACTGGCCTACCGCTCCTACCGCGACATGGAGGAGCGCACCGGCGTACCCCTCGTCCACCTCGCCGAGAAGTCGCGCAACGTCCGCGTCACCTACAAGGATCTGCAGGCGAAGCCGATGCGCCTGCTCAACAGTCCGATGTGGTCCGGGCTGACCGAGAACGGCCGGCCCTATGCCCCGTTCACCTACAACGTCGAGGCGGGCGTCCCCTGGCGCACGCTGACCGGACGGCAGCACTTCTACCTCGACCACCCCGGTTACATCCAGTTCGGCGAGCACGTGCCGACCTACAAGCCGCGGCCGATCCCGACGCAGTACGCCGACCTCGCCTTCTCCAAGGAGGGCGGGCAGACCAAGATGCTCAACCTCCTGACGCCGCATGGCAAATGGCACATCCATTCGACCTACGGCGACAATCAGCGCATGACCACCCTGTCACGCGGCATCGATCCGTTCTGGTTGAGCGAGGAGGATGCGCGTGAACTCGACATCGCCGACAACGACTGGGTGGAGGTCACCAACGATCACGGCGTCGTCGTCACCCGCGCCAACATCTCGGCCCGCATACCCCGCGGCGTGTGCATCATCTACCATGCCACCGAGCGCACGGTCGGCGTACCGCTGTCGCCCGGCCGTGGGAACAAGCGGGCTGGCATGAACAACTCGCTCACCCGGACGCGGATGAAGCCGAATCTCCTCTTCGGCGGCTACGGCCAGTTCACCTACCACTTCAACTACTGGGGGCCGATCGGCTGCAACCGCGACACCCACATCCTGGTGCGCAAGCTGCCGGGCGTGAACTGGTGATGACGATGAACGCTCCTCCAACGACGAAACGAGATCACTGACATGGATGTCCGCTCTCAGATCGCGATGGTCTTCCATCTCGACAAGTGCATCGGCTGCCTCACCTGCTCCATCGCCTGCAAGAACATCTGGACCGATCGCAAGGGCAGCGAGTACATGTAGTGGAACAACGTCGAGACCAAGCCGGGCACCGGCTATCCGACGAAATGGGAGGACCAGCAGTGCTACCAGGGCGGCTGGACCGCCGAAGGCGGCGACCTGCGGTTGCGTTCGACCTCAAAATCGACCGGCCTGGTCTCCAATCTCTTCCATCATCCGCGCCAGCCGTCGATGGACGACTACTACGAGCCGTGGACCTACGACTACCAGAACCTCTTCAACGCGCCGCCCGGCAAGGACCAGCCGACGGCGCGGCCGATCTCGATGGTCAGCGGCAAGCCGATCGACATCAAGGCCGGCCCGAACTGGGACGACGACCTCTCCGGCACGCCGCTGTACGCGCGCAACGACCCGAATCTTGGCCAGCTGACCGATGACCAGAAGCGCCAGCTCTTCTCGGTCGAGCGTCTGGTGATGTTCTATCTGCCGCGCATCTGCAACCATTGCCTCAACCCGAGCTGCGTCGCCTCCTGCCCGTCCGGGGCGCTGTACAAGCGCGGCGAGGACGGCCTGGTCCTGGTCGACCAGAAGCGTTGCCGCGGCTGGCGCGCCTGCGTTGCCGCCTGCCCGTACAAGAAGACCTACTACAACTGGTCGACCGGCAAGTCCGAGAAGTGCATCCTGTGCTTCCCGCGGCTTGAGACCGGGCAGGCGCCGGCCTGCTTCCATTCCTGCGTCGGCCGTATCCGCTATCTCGGCGTCGTCCTCTACGATGCCGACCGCATCCACGAGGTCGCCTCGTCCAAGGATGTCGATCTGGTCGAGGCGCAGCGCCGGATGATCCTCGATCCCAACGACCCGGCGGTCATCCAGGCTGCCCGCGAGAACGGCATCCATGACTCGGTGATCGAATCAGCGCAGAAGTCGCCGGTCTACAAGTTCGTCAAGATCTGGCGCATCGCCCTGCCACCGCACATCGAGTACCGCACCCTGCCGATGCTGTTCTATGTCCCGCCTTTGTCGCCGGTGATGTCCACCGTCTCGGGCAGCACCTCCAACGCCAAGGATGGCAACCTGTTCCACGACATCGACGAGGCGCGGGTGCCGATGGCCTACCTGACGACCCTGCTCGGGGCCGGCAACGAGGGCGTGGTGCGCTATGCCCTGGCCAAGCAGAAGGCCGTGCGGATGTGGCGGCGCGCCTGCACGGTCGGCGATGTCACCAAGGCCGATGCCGAGATCTGCCTGCAGCAGGCCGACTGCTCGCCGGAGGAGGCCGAGGAGATCTACCGCCTGACCAGCCTGTGCACCTTCGAGGACCGCTTCGTCATCCCGCCAATGCATCGCGAGCAGGCCCTGGAGATGCTTGAGGATCCGCACGAGGTCAAGCAGTCGACCGGCTTCGGCTTCGTCGACGGTCCGAAGCGGGGACCCTGACATGGGCCTGCCCTGCAGCCTGGCGATCTCCCGGCTCTTCGCCTATCCCCAGACCCGCCTGATCGAGGATCTGCAAACGGCCCGCAATGGCCTGCGTCAAGCGGGTCTGCACCAGGCCGAGGAGCATCTCCAACCGTTCGCTGGCGATCTGACGATGCGCAGCCTGCATGAACTGCAGGAACGCTACACCCAGACCTTCGACCTCACCGGCGATACCACCCTGGAGCTGGGCTGGCATCTCTTCGGCGAGCAGTACGCGCGTGGCATCTACCTGTCGAAGCTGCGCGGCATGCTCGCGGACCACCACATCGACGAGGCCGGCTGCCTGCCTGATCATCTGATCCATGCCTTGCACCTGCTGGAACTGCTACCCGACGATGCGGCGGCCGACTTCATGGCTGCCTGCGTCCAGCCGGCCTGCGCGACCCTGCGGACGAACCTCGAAAAGCTGCACAGCTCCTACATCTTCCCACTCGACGCCTTCGCCTCCATCTGCACCGCGACGCTGGTCGCCAGGGCCGCCTCATGAACGACCATCTCGCCTTCGCCTGCCTTGTCGTGCTGCCCTACGTCGCCGTCGCCACGCTGGTCGGCGCATCGTTCTGGCGCTACCGGCGCCTGCCCTTCAGCTATTCGGCCCTATCGACGCAGTTCCTGGAGAACCACCACCAGTTCTGGGCCTCGCTCGCCTTTCACTGGGGGGTCATCCTGGTCCTCGGTGGCCATCTTGTCGCCTTTCTGGTGCCCGGGCAGATCCTGGCCTGGAATGCTGATCCGTACCGCCTGCTGATCCTCGAACTCACCGCCCTGGTCGGCGGTCTGCTCGCACTCGCCGGTATCGCCGGCTACATCGCCAGGCGCGTCTTCCATCCGCGGGTCCGCGTCGTCACCAGCCGGATGGACGTCATGCTCCTGGCGTTGCTGGCCGTACAGATCCTCACCGGCATCGCCATCGCCCTGTGGTATCCCTGGGGCAGTTCGTGGTACGCCGCGGTGATGGCGCCTTACCTGTGGTCGCTGGTCACCCTGAGCCCGGACGCCGGAGCAGTGGCCGCCATGCCGGCGCTGGTCCTCACGCATGTGCTCGGCGCATGGTTGCTGGTCATCATCTTCCCGTTCACCCGCCTGGTCCACCTCCTGGTCGCCCCGTTCAGCTACGCCTTCTGGAAGCAGCAGCACCAGCGCTGGTACGCCGACCGGCGTCTGGTGCGGACCAGCGGCCGGGCGACCACCCGGACCCAAGCCAGGTTCTGAACGATGGCCGGGGACACGCGGACGCTCGACGGTTGGGATCCCGAGTGCGCCGGATGCTGGCAGGTCGGCGGGCAGCGCACGGCCCGACGCAATCTGCTCATCAGCATGTCCTGCCTGCTGCTGGGCTTCGCCACCTGGATGGTCTGGTCGGTGCTGATCGTGCAGATGGAGCAGGTCGGGTTCCCTTTCAGCAAGGCCCAGCTCTACCAGCTACCGGCCATCGCCGGGCTGTCGGGCGCAATGATGCGCCTGTCGCACAGCTTCCTGCTCGGCATCGCCGGTGGCCGACTGGTGATGGCCGCCTCGACGCTGCTGCTGGCCGTACCGGCGCTGCTGACCGGATTGGCCCTGCGTGACCGGGAGACTCCGTACACGACGTTCTGCATCCTCGCCATGCTCTCCGGGCAGGGCGGCGCCGTCTTCGCCTCGTCGATGGCGAATATCTCGGGATTCTTCCCCAAGCGTATGCAAGGCATGGCCCTGGGGGTCAACGCCGGCATCGGCAACCTCGGCGTCAGCCTGATGCAGTTCACTGTGCCGGTGGTCGCCGGCTGCGCCGTGTTCGGAGCCCTCACTGGACCGCCCTTGCCACTCGTCATGCCGGCCGGTGGCCGCGCGATCGGTTCGCCGCTGTGGATCCAGAACAGCACCCTGATGTGGGTCCCGCTCTGCCTCGTCAGCGGCCTCATCGCCTGGTTCGGTGCATGCTCCCTGCCACCGCACACCCGGACGCCGCTGCTGCCCGCCTTCCTGCGGGCCACCTGGGTGGTGCTGATCAGTCTGGCCGCCGCCGGAGCCGGGTTGTACCTGCTCCTCGGCTTCGGTCTGCATTGGCTGGTCGTCCTGCCCCTGGCCACTCTGCTCGCCTTGCTCGCGATGCGCTACGGCACCCCGGCGGCGGTCCGCGCAAGCCTGCAGCGCCAGTTCTCCATCTTCCCGAACCGGCACACCTGGATCATGACTCTGGTCTACACCATGTCCTTCGGATCGTTCATCGGCTTCAGCGCCTCGTTCCCCAAGTTCATCCAGGACATCTTCTCGACCGGGGCGGATGGCGCTCCGCTGGCCGGGGCGCCCAACCCGTTCCATTACGCCTGGATCGGCCCGCTGGTGGGTTCGCTGATGCGCGCCGTCGGTGGCTGGCTGTCCGACCGCGTCGGCGGCGCGCGGGTCACCTTCGCTGCCGGCCTGGTGATGCTGGCGGCCGTCGTCGCCCTGGCGATCATGCTACCGGTCGCGTTGACGAGCAGCGACCGTTTGGCGTGGTGGCCGCCGTTTCTTGCCACCGTCATCGTGCTGTTTATTTGCTCGGGTCTGAGCATGGGCGCGAACTTCCGTATCGTGCCCTTTATCGTCCCAGCCAACCTCGCTGGCGCGGTGCTGGGTTGGATCTCGGCCATCGCCGCCTATGGCGCCTTCGTGATCCCGAAGATCCTCGGCCAGCATATCGCGGCGCACACCCCGGAGCGCGCCTTCTTCGGCTTTGCGGCCTACTACGGCATCTGCCTCGGGCTGGTTTGGTGGTTCTATCTCCGCCATGGCGGCGTTGAGCGGGTCGACCGCCAGCCATCACCGGCCTGACCGGGATCCGGGCCATGGACGGGACCGACGGCCGTGCTCTGGAGATCCACATCACCGGCCGGCGCGGACATGGGAAGAGCACGTTGATCCGCGCCCTGGCGGATCATTGGGGCTCGCAGGGGCGAAGCGTCCTCACGATCACCAGCACGACGCCAGCTGCGGACACCGGCCAGTGCCGTCGTACTGCGACGGGCTAGCCAGCATGAGCTGGGCCTCGGCGGCCTGAGCGCGCTCCAGGGCAGCCTTGCGCTGGCGTTTCAGTTCGCCCTTGGAATCGACCGCACTGGGCGGGGTGAAGGCCGGGCAGTCGCCCTGCTTGCCACCGCCAAAGGCGATGTGGAACCAACAGGCGAGGTCGAAGCCCTCACGCAGGGTCGCGTTGGCCCCGGCGGCACTGACCGGTTTGCCGTGAACGGCTTGGTTGCCCTGCATGCGCAGGAAATGCAGCTTGTTGAGTACAACCGCAGGGATGAGCGTACCACCGTAACCCATGCCGACCATGACTTCGACCACGAGGCGTTCGAAGCGCTGCGGCGAGCAGCCGTGGAGGCGATCCAGGATCTCGGCCACCAGTTCCTGCCGAAGGGTCTGGTGGCTCTGCTCGACCTGCTCTTCAGGGGTCAGGGCGTTGTCTACTTGGTCCTCTGGAGACTCTTCTGGGGCTGGCTTGGCATCGCGCGCCTTGCTGGTGTGGAATGCCCGGAACTGCTCGTATCCATCTTTGAGGAAGCGGATGTTGAGCTTGGCCGGATTGGCGGCCAACACCTTGCGACCTTCGTTGGTGATGGCGACCTGGCCCTTGCGGGGACTCTCGACCAGACCGGCCTTCTTGAGGTAGGTCTTCGCCCAGCCGACCCGGTTGTTGATGACTTCTTGATTACCACTGGGCAGTAGCTCGCGGCGTTCCGCCTCCGACAAGGTGAAGTGGTCGCTGATCGCCGCGACCAGATCACGTGACGTCATAAGGCCACGATCCGACAGCGTCTTCAGGATCGGCATGAAGCAGGATTGGAAGTCGGGGATGGGCATAGGGGTCGCCAGTAAGAGGCCTATAACCTCATGAGTAGACCGCCACCTGCAACCGGTGCCCCTGTCCAACGGGTCACCTTGGCCCGTTCCCATCCCGACCGCCCACCAGGTGGGAACGCTGCGTTAACCCGGCCCATTCTCCGGCCTGGAGAAACGGAGAATCCAGCCCGCCCGGCACTGATCCCGCCCGGTCCCCAAGCAGAGCGGTCCGAAACGGAGAACGGAGAGAGCCGGGAACCCCGGCAGAATCCGCGGATTCTGCCGGGAGTTTCAGCGGCCGGTCAGATGACAAGAAACCCACGGCTTTCGCCGTGGGTTTCTCTTGGTTGCCACTCGTAAATTTGAACCACCGACCCTCTGGTTACATAACCGCAGGGTCAGTTGTGCGCGGAACTTTACGCAAGGCATTGTAACGCATAGACTTATCCGGTTTTCTGCTGTCCCGCTTGGTGTGCCAGTCGAACGTCCCAAAAACCTCCCGTCCCATAACCCCAGGGTCACATTCGCTTCATTTCGGCTTACTTGGGTCCCGTCCTTGACCCTGCGGTTATGAGGCGCAGTCAGGGCGCGATTGGGCTGGTCCGCCCGGCTTGCCGTGCCCGGTAGGTGGCCACCAGATCGCGGGCCGGCTGCGAAACGCTGGCGAAAAACGCCTGCAACTGCGACCTGGGTTCGATGCGTGGCACCAACGGCTGGCCGGGCTGCGGCGCGCCTCGCGCGATGCTCCAATCGCCCATGCGCGTGATGTAGTCGCGGCGCAACTCCTGGGGGATGAGGACGGGCGGGTCGCCGCCTTCGATGACCGGGATGTTCGCCAGCAACCGGGCCATGCGGCCGTTGCCATCGGCATAGGGATGGACGGCGGTGAAGCCCAGGTGCAGGTCGGTGTAGACATCCAGGCGATCGCCAGGTTCCTGGCGCCGTGCGCCGTTGAGCATCTCCAGCCAGGCCTCCATCAGCGCTGGGACGTGCTCGGGCTTGGCGTAGTCGTGCCACTGCGTCGTCCCCGTGGACAGCAGGGCGGTCGTGCCGTTGGGCTCGACCTTCCAGCGACCGACCGGGTTGAAGGCGTCCATGACCACCTCGGTCTGGACGGCACGATGGATCTGGTGGAGGTCCTCGACGGTGAGCCGTCGGCGCTGGTCGATGACTCCGTAGACCAGATCGATGGCCCGGGCATGGCCGATGACCTCCTGGTGGTCCTTGAGCGGCTTGCCGCTGACCGTCAATCCTTCCTGGAGCACGAACGCCGTGTCGCCCAGGGTGAGTGTGTTGCCCTCCAGCGCCGTCGAGCTGTGGGTCCAGAGGGCGCGGATCTCCGAGGCCAGACCGGTGCGCAGGTCACGATCGAGGCCGGCGAGGAAGGTGATGCCGGCGGGTGGCAGGTGCGGCTTTTCGGTCATGGTTGGTCAGTTGGCCTTGGCACGGGTACGACTTTCCGTGGGTCGGTAGGTTGATCCAGCGGCGTTGGCTCCTGGTCCGGGTTACGAGGACTTCGTGTCGTCCGTTCCCTGGGCTGGGACGGTCTCCGCCCCGGGGTCCTCGAGGACAACCTGACCGTCCCTCCAGACCACGATAGGCACGCCATGCCGGCGGGCATCCTCGCGAGCCGTCTTGGCTGCGCGGATGAGGGCGTCCTGGATCTTGCCCATTTCGGCGTTCTCTGGCGACCAGGTGATCATGGGGATTCCCTTTCCTCGAGCAGGGTGGGGGCGGGACCGCTACTGTCGTAGACGGCCCGGGCATTCACAAGCGGGCTGTACACCGACTGGAAGTTCAGCCAGCCCTGCTGGAACCTCCGGCGAATGATGTCATCGGGCACATGGTGGCCGCCCATCGCGACGCGCTGGCGTACCCGGGCCAGGGCCATCTCAGGCGAGGGGAGCCGCAGGAAGATCAGCTTCACGCGGTAGCCCTTGGCCTGCCAGTCCTTGATCAGGCCGACGTAAGACCTTCCGGCAAGTGTCGTTTCAATGGAGAAATCCGCATGCTTGTCGACGCACTCGCGCATCGCCTCCACCATCAGGCGCATGGCGTGCAGTGCCGCCGCCTCCGGACGGAAGGGGGACAGGCCGGCTGCGATCAGATCCGCATTGATGAAGGTCGTGCAACTGGCGTCGTTCGGCAGAAAGGTCCGCGCGAAGGTTGTCTTCCCGGCGCCATTGGGACCGGCGATGATGTAGGCCCGAGCCAGCGGCATGGTGCTACCTTACCTCGCTGGACTGGACGAGGAAGCCGGACCGGGCCGACGGTGAGCAGCGCTTCTCCCTCTCCGCCAGGAGAAGGAGAATATCCCTGGAGAGGCAGGAGAGGGGCAGGCGGAATTGCCTGCCCGTTCCCATCCTGACCGGTCACCATGTGGGATCGCTGCGTTAACCCGGGCCATTCTCCTGCCCGGAGAATTGGAGAAACCGTCGTTTTGTGCACCCGTCCTGACCGGTCCCCGGATGAGGCCTGCCAAAACGGAGAACGCCACGTCTCCAGAATCAGGGTGAAATCCGCGCGGTTGTGCGATCACGTCGGGAGGTGCCCAGATAACAAAAAACCCCTGGTTTGACCCAGGGGTTATGTGGTGGTTGACCAAGTGGGACGAGCGTACAACGGTTCTCCGTCTGTAAGTCATGCTGATACAGGCCTCGGCCATGCGTGGTATGCATGGCCGAGGAGGACTCGTCTTCTGGTTGATCAGTGGTGCCCCTTGCGGGTGTCACCGCCCTTGGGGCCGATGTACCAGGGCTTCGGGGTCGCCGCGACGGCAGCAGCCGACGCGGCATCGGTGCCGTGGACGGCCACCCAGAGTTCACGGGGCGAGGGCGCGTACCCCTTGCGGACATCGCCGCCCTTGGGGCCGATGTACCAGGGCTTCGGGGACGCCGCGGCGGCAGTGGCCGGCACCGCATCGGTGCCGTGGATGGCCACCCAGAGTTCACGGGGCGAGGTTGTGTGCCCCTTGCGGACGTCGCCGCCCTTGGGGCCGATGTACCAGGGCTTGGCGGTGTTCGTGGCCGTATCGGCGGCGAAGACGCTGGCAGCGAGGAGGATCAGGGTGGTGATGAGCGAGAGGCGCATGGCGGGCTCCTTAGTCAGGGTGAGGCGGAGGGTGGAGGGCCGCCTTTCATGAAGAATACGTCAAGGCCAGATGTGTTGTCTCGTCGAATGTCGGTTGATGCAGCCCGAGACACGCGCCGTGTTGATGACGTTCTTTTTTCCACGTCTTCCTGCAGATTCGGCATCGTGCACGCAGCCCGGTTGCAGATGGAATGAGACAGATACGGCCGAGTTGACGTTATATGCTCGGATGACCAACGACGACGGCCGCCGCTCGAACGGTGGCGTGTCGGCGCCTGGATCCCGTGAAGGCTGACCGTCGTCACGTCAGCTCAGGACCGACTTGGAAGGGTATGGCTCCTGCTCCCGACGACGCCATGCCCGCATGTGGGAAACGCATGCGGGTATGGCGTTTCATGGCTCCAGGATGTCACGGCCTCAACACGGTGTCGGCCGTAACTGATTAGTCATAAGTTTCGTCTGGCAAATGCGATGTGACGCCCATTGGCCTCGCTGGCACGGATGTTCTCCAACCAAGGTGGAACAGACGGCATCGGGGCGACATTATAGAGTGTACCCCCAAGGATCCTCACCATGCCCCGCATGCTCCTGACGACCACCATCGCCTCGCTCCTCGCCGCCGCCGCGTGGGGTGCCGACACCCCCGCAGCCGATGCCCCCAAGGCCAAGGCCTACCCCTTCGACACCTGCATCGTCAGCAACGAGAAGCTCGATGCGATGGGCGGCACCGTCACCGTGGTCAAGGATGGCCAAGAGGTGAAATTCTGCTGC
>Ga0172380_10009489_pt1 | contig 10362 bp, 12 predicted proteins | sample Leawe162metaG_FD_119747 | JGI IMG/M metagenome (GOLD analysis project Ga0172380, IMG submission 119747) | Leachate microbial communities from a municipal landfill in Southern Ontario, Canada - Leachate well 162 metaG | ecosystem: Engineered > Solid waste > Landfill > Unclassified | place...
GCGGGAATCCAGCGTCGTAGAATTGAGCATGCCTTCAGTCACAGGCCTCCGCGACGCCCTCAACACCCGCCACACTCCCGCAGTGGGCGCCCCGCGCATCGTCAGCCTCGTCCCCAGCCTCACCGAGCTGCTCTGCGATCTCGGTCTCGCGGAAAACCTCGTCGGCCGCTCAGGCTTCTGCATCCACCCACGCGAAGTCGTCAAGCGCATCCCCAAGATGGGCGGCACCAAGGATGCCGACATCGAAAGAATCCGCGCCGCCGCCCCCACCCACCTTGTCGTGAACATCGACGAAAACCGCCGCGAGCAGGTCGATGAACTCGTCCGCTTCGTGCCGCACGTCGTCGTCACGCATCCGAACACGCCGGAAGATAACCTCGACCTCTTCCGCCTGTTTGGCGGGATATTCCGCCGCGAGGCGGCAGCGGAAAAACTCGCCGACGATTTCAGGACCGCACGCGAGGAACTGCGCCGCGCGACCGAACGCCTGCCGCGCGAGCGCGTGCTCTACCTCATCTGGAAGGATCCCTGGATGACCGTCTCGCGCGAAACCTACATCTCCGCCATGCTCGCCGCGGCCGGCTGGGACACCCAGCCCGAGGCCAGCGAAGCGCGCTACCCCGAAACCGACGCCGTGTCGCAGGGACTGACTTTTATCGCCCGCGTGCTGCTGTCTACGGAGCCCTACCGCTTCACCGAACAGCACCTCGCCGAAGCCGCCGACCGTTTCGGCGCGCCGGCGCAGCTCATCGACGGCGAAATGGTCTCGTGGTACGGCAGCCGCGCCGCCGCCGGTTTGCGCTACCTGGCGCAACTGCGGCACGTTGGCTGAGAGCGCGTCGTGTCCGGGAAAAGTCAGTCTCCGCAATACGGCGAGGAAATGGGCCATGCGGCTGGTAAAGCCGTGAGCGGCCCTTGCCGTGGTTTGCAGGTCGGGCTTCAGACCGACGGCCGCGCCAAGGCCTCTTGCCGGCAGGGGCCGCGCCGCCCGGATGCGAAAAAATTGTCGATTCCGGCCGGTGTCCCTGCTATTGTGTAACACGCAGCGCCTGTGTTCCCATCAATTTCCTGGAGTAATTTCATTGGGCAAGAAGCTTTATGTAGGCAATCTGGGCTACAACATCGAGAAGAACGACCTTGAACAGATGTTCGCTGCGCATGGCACGGTGACATCGGTGCAAGTGATCACCGACCGTGATTCCGGGCGCTCCAAGGGCTTCGGCTTCGTCGAAATGGGCTCTGAATCGGAGGCGCAGGCTGCCATCGAGGCGCTCAACGGCAAGAGCATCGACGGCCGCAGCCTGACCGTGAACGAAGCCCGTCCGCAGGAGAATCGCGGCGGCGGTGGCGGCGGCAGGAGCGGTGGCGGCGGTGGCGGTGGCCGTGGTGGTGGTGGCGGCGGCCGCGGCGGCAATCGCTATTAAGTTGTAACCTGTTTCTGGCCCGTCCTGTCCGTCTGCGGGCGGCGCGGCGGGTCGTCGTTGGCATTGGCCGCAAGGGGGGTGATCGCGCCCGCTCGATTTCCACTCCGCTCCGGTCGGCCCTGCCGTAATCAAAGGTGATGTCTTGGCCAAACCAAACTACCAGTTCGAAAAACGCCAGCGAGACCTGGCGAAAAAGAAAAAGCAGGAAGAAAAACGCCTGCGCAAGCTTGCCGAAAAGACCGGCGTGGATGACGGCGGTTCCGGCGTCGCGAATGACCCGTCCGCGGCTGCCGAGCCTGGCGTCGACGGCGCAGAGGCCCCGCCCAGGGAGCCCGAGCCGGACCAGTGATTCAGCAAGAGGGTGAAGGGCCGGGAAGCCGCGCGCCTTCGGAAGATGAGCGGCTGAACAATGGATATTGCATGACTCCTGTTTCTCATCCTGTTGAATGGCTTTTTCTCCATGTCGGAAATGGCCGTGGTTTCCTCCCGCAAGGCGCGCCTGCAGCGCCTGACCGATGACGGCAGTCCGGGCCGCAACCGGCGCGTGCTGCAGCGCATGATTGCGGGCGGTCTGCTTGATCGCGGCAGCATCTCGTTGCGTCAGCGGGAACTGCTCGTTCTGCGAACGACGGCGCTCAGTCGAGCCGAATACGAATGGGGGGTGCATGTAGCCTTCTTCAATGCAAAAACAGAGTTTTCGGTGGAACAGCTGGCGGATACTTGCGAGGACGATTCCGATACTGCCCTGTGGCGGAAGGATGAGATCGCACTCCTCTCGTTGGCCGACGCACTGCACCGGCACGCCGACATCGACGATCGGCTTTGGGGCCGCCTTCGCACCCTTCGAGGAAGAGCAGATCGTCGAATGCATCATGATCTGCGGCCTTTATCGGGCCGTCGCATACATCACCAACGGCCTGCGCGTCGAACTGGAGGACATGGCAACGCGCTACCCTGCGACCCCTTGACTCCGCGGCGACCGGGCCACGAAGCCAGCAACGCGCCGGATTTCGATTCACGTCGAGTCACCATGACGGCGACCCCGCCGTGCATATCGGGGACTGCCGGCGATCACGAGACCATCGCCCACAGGTGCGCGGCGACGAGGGCACGCCAGGGCGCGAATTCCTCCAGCCAGCGTTTCGCGTCGTCCGGAGTAACCGGTTCCGGAGAACCGCGCAGCTTTTGCAGCCCTCGGCGCACTGCGGCATCGCCGTGCAGCGATCCGTCAAGCCAGCCGAATCCGCGCAACAGCGCGTAACTCGCCGTCCATTGTCCGATTCCCGGAATATGCATCAGCGCCGCGCCGATCTCCTCGGCATCCGTTGCATCGATCCGGCTGTCCGGAGGCCATCCGCCGGTGGCGGCCTGCCGGGCGAGAAGCCGCAAGGCCCGCGCCTTTGCATACGACAGACCGGCCGCGCGCAGCGCCTCCTCGCCCAAGTCGGCCACGCGGGGCGCATCGGGAAAGCAATAGAGCCCGCCGGAGTGCCGCAGGCCCGCCGCCCGGACAAGGCGGCGGCGCACGCCAACGGCGGCGCGAACGCTGATTTGTTGTCCGACGATCGCCCAGGCGATCGCTTCGAACGGCGTCGCCGCGAGCGGTATGCGCAATCCCGGGCGCGCGGCGATGAGCGGCCCCATCTGCGGATGTCCGCGAAAGCGGCGTTCGAATGCCCGGACGTCCTGCGTCAATCCCATCATGCGCCGCGCCGTGGTCTCCAGTTCGACATGGAGATCGGCATCCGGCTTGCCATCGACGTCGAGTCGCAGTTCGGCGCTGCGGGGCCCAAGGCGTATCGCGATGCAGGCCGGATGACCGCGCCATGCCAGGCCCTTGTCCAGCGAGCGGTCGCCGACTCGTTCGGCCACGCCTTCATCGTCGCGGCGGTGGAAATCGAGCAGGTCCGCGTGCCGGTATTCGCGTGGCAGCGCAAGGGTGCAGGAGGCGGTGGCCCGATGCATGGCGCGCCGTCTCAATCGTCCGCTTCGCGTGCGAGCAGTGCGCGCTTGCGCGACACCCCCCAGCGGTAGCCGGACAGGCCGCCGTCGCTGCGCACGACGCGGTGGCAGGGTATCGCCACCGCGATGGTGTTTGCGGCGCATGCGCCGGCCACCGCCCGGACCGCTCCCGGCGCGCCGATGCTCCGCGCCAGTTCGGCATAACTGATCGTACTGCCCGCGGGAATCCGGCGCAGCGCCTGCCAGACCCGCTCCTGAAACGCCGTTCCGCGCACGTCGAGCGGCAGATCGAGGCCGATCCTCGGCGCCTCGATGAACCCGACCACCTGCGCCACAAGCCGCTCGAACGACGCGTCCCCACCGAGAAGCTCGGCCGCGGGGAAGCGCTCCTGCACCTGCCGCACCAGCGTTTGGGGATCGTCGCCGAGCAGGATGGCGCACACGCCGCGCGCGCTTTGCGCCACCAGAATGGCGCCAAGCGAGCATTGCCCCACGGCGAAGCGAATGGTCGCGTCGGCGCCGCCCGCGCGATAGTCGCGTGCCGTCATGCCCAGCACGCCGTTCGCCTCGGCATAAAAGCGGCTGTTCGAGCCGTATCCGGCATCGTAGATGGCATCGGTGACCCTGCCGCCCCCTTCCAGGCCAGCGCGTACCCGCGCCGCCCGATGCGCAGCGGCGTAAGCCTTCGGCGTCAGGCCGGTGACCGACTTGAAAACGCGGTGCAAATGCCATGCGCTGAGGCCGGCCCGGTTCGCCAGTTCCGCCAATGTCGGCGCATGCTCGGCCGTCTCGATGATGCGGCACAACGCGACGACCAGCGTTTTCTGCGGATCGGCCGCGCTCGCCCGATCCGGATTGCAGCGCCGGCAAGGACGGAACCCTGCCCGCCGCGCCTCCTCGGGGGTGGCGTGGAAAGCCACGTTTTCCGGACGCGCCGGACGCGAGGGACAGCTCGGACGGCAATACACGCCGGTCGTCCTCACGGAGTACACGAACCGCCCGTCCGCCGTTGCGTCCCGCTCGAGCACCGCGGTCCAGCGAGGGTCGCCCAGGGTTTCCGCCGCGCGCTTGATATTCGCCCTTGCCATCGTTCGCATTCCTCCGGTTGGCCAATGATCGCAATGTAGGCTGGGCCAAGCCCGGTTTCACTCCGAGTCTTGCGGTTGAATTCCATCCTACAAAGGTACGGAAACACAAGCAAGAAGCGGGATGAACTCCAGGCGCGGCGGGGTGACACTACATCCGCCAATCCGGCAATCCTGAAAGGAGCGAGGCAATGCACAAGAACGTCGAACCGGCCATTCACTATTGGGGAACGCCGGTCGTCCTGGTCAGTACGCTCAACGAGGATTCGACGCCCAATCTGGCGCCGATGTCTTCCGCATGGTGGCTCGGATGGAGCTGCATGCTGGGACTCGATGCCAGCTCCAGGACGACGGAGAATCTGAGGCGCCATCGGCAGTGCGTGCTCAACCTGGCAGGCGAACACAACGTCGAGGCGGTGAACCGCCTGGCCATGCTGACGGGTTCGCCCGCGGTGCCGCTGCACAAGAAGCTGCTCGGATACAGCTACGCGGCCGACAAGTTCGCCGCCGCCGGACTGACGGCCGAAGCCGCGCACTGCGTCTCGCCGCCAAGGGTGCGCGAATGCGCCGTGCAGCTCGAAGCGCTGGTCGAGGACATCAGGCCGTTCGCGGCCGGCGATCCGCGCATGGCCGTGCCCTCGTGCATGATAGAACTGCGCATCGTGAGAGCGCATGTCCATGAGGATCTGCTGCAGCAGCCCGAAGGTCAACGCATCGACCCGGACAAATGGAAGCCGCTCATCATGAGCTTTCGCCAGTTCTACAGCGTGGGCGAGCGCATACACGCCTCCCGCCTGGGCAAGGGGCCGGAGGAAGCGTATGCGCCCTGGAAACTGACCGGGCTGAAGGCGGTCGCCGGCAAGGCGTTGAGCGCCTGGTCGCGGCACAAATACGGCGGGTAGTCGGCGCTCCAGGAACCGGTCGACGGCGCTTTCGGCTCCCGACGGATGTCCCTGGCAACGATGGGCGGTGGCGATGGAAAGCCAAGGCGCGAAGGCGGAAGTCGCCGTACTGCCCGAACCGGCTTTTTCCGCGCGGCCGCCAACCGGCTTGCAAGCGGGCCGCGACGCATGCGAGGATGGCGCGTTCTTCATCGAGTCCCGCCCATGTACATCCCCGCTTCCTTCCGCGAGAGCCGCATCGATGTTCTGCACGAATTCATGCGCGCGCAGCCCTGGGCGGTGGGCGATGCGCCGGAGGATTACCTCGCGGCGCAGATGAAGGCCATCGTCGGCATCGAGATCCCCATCGCCCGCATCGAGGGCAACTGGAAGATGAGCCAGAACCGCGATGCGGCCGACCGGCGCGGCGTTATCGCCGGCCTGCACGACGCGGCCGAGGCGCACCGCGATCCGGCGCTTGCCGATCGGGTGGAAGGAAGCATGCAGGCATGATGCCGCAGTTCGAGCCGCTGATGGAACTCGCCGTCGATGTCGGCGATCTGGTGTCGATGGGCGAGGCGCCGCAGGGCGAGCGGCGCGTGGTGGCGATCCTCGGCGGCACGTTCGCGGGCGGGCGGCTGCGCGGCGCCATCCTGCCCGGCGCCGACTGGCAGTTGGCGCGCCGCGACGGCGTGCTGGAGATCGATGCGCGCTACGCGCTGCGCGCCGAGGACGGCGGCATCGTGCAGGTCCTCAGCCAGGGCTACCGCCACGGCCCGCCCGAGGTGCTGGCGGCGCTCGGCCGCGGCGAGGCGGTCGACCCGTCGACGTACTTCTTCCGCACCGCGATGCGCTTCGAGACCGGCCACGCGCCGCTCGCCTGGCTCAACCGCACCCTCGCCGTCGCCAGCGGCGAACGCCGTGCGCGGCAGGTGCTGCTGCAGGCTTTCGCGCTGTGCTGATGCCGCAGCGCAAAAAAGTCAGTCCGCGCGTCACGGCGTCCGCGCCGTGACGGATGGTAAAATTCCGCGCTGATGAACCCCCGGGCCGCGCGCCTTCCGGCGTAGGGCGGCTGCACGATGGACATAGCGTTGCTCCTGTTTCTCATCCTGCTCAACGGTTTTTTCTCGATGTCGGAGATGGCCGTGGTTTCCTCCCGCAAGGCGCGCCTGCAGCGCCTGACCGATGACGGCAGTCCGGGCGCGCAATCCGCGCTGTCTCTGCACACCGAGCCTTCCAACTTTCTTTCCGCCATCCAGGTCGGCATCACCTCGGTCGGCATCCTGAGCGGCGCCATCGGCGAGACGGTGCTGGCCGATCCGCTGGCGGCGCGGCTGGGCGAGATTCCGCTGCTTGCGCCCTACGCCAGGGGCATCGCGCTGACCATAGTGGTTGTCGGCCTCACCTATTTCACCGTGGTGATCGGCGAGCTCGTGCCGAAGCGCCTGGCGCTGCGGGCGCCGGAAGGCATCGCCTCGCTGATTGCCCGCCCGATGATCTGGTTCGCGGAATCGGTACGGCCGCTGGTGTGGCTGTTCACGGCCTCGTCCGGCCTGCTGCTGCGCCTGGCCGGGGCACGGCACAAGGAGGAGCCGCCGGTGACCGACGAGGAAATCAACGTGCTGATGGAGCAGGGCGCCGAGGCCGGCGTCTTCCACGAAAGCGAGCAGGCCATCGTCTCCAACGTGCTGCGCCTCGACGAGCAGCGCATCGGCGCCATCATGACGCACCGCAAGGACATCTACCTGATCGACCTCGACGAGCCGGAGGAGGAGACCCGGCGGCGCATCGCCGACTGCCCCTATACGCGCATCGTCGTCTGCCGCGACGGCCTCGAGCACATCGTCGGCCTGCTGCGCACCGCCGACCTGCTCAAGGCGGCGCTGTCCGGCGCCCCGCTGAACGTCGATGCCCATCTGCGCCCGCCGCTGTACGTGCCCGAAGGGGTGTCCACCACGCGGCTGCTGGAGAATTTCCGCAAGGCGCGCGCGCAATGCGCCCTCATCGTGGACGAATACGGCGAGCTGCAGGGCCTGGTGACGCTGACCGACGTCCTCACCTCGATCGTCGGCGACCTGCCTTCCTCGGATGTGGCCGAGGAACAGGACGTGGTGGCGCGCGAGGACGGTTCCTGGCTGATGGATGGCAGCGTGCCGGTGGAGCGCCTGAAGTCGGTGCTGGAAGTGGGGGAGGACCTGCCGGGCGAGGAGGATTTCAACACCCTCGGCGGCTTTGTCATGCACATGCTGGGCCGCATTCCAGCCGTCACCGACCATTTCGAGTGGGGCGGCTTGCGCTTCGAGGTGATGGACATGGACAGGAAGCGTGTCGACAAGATGCTGATCGCCCGCCTCGCGCTGCCGCAACAGCAGGGTGCGGCGGAAAGGGCGCCGGATTCATGAGAAACAGGAATGGCAGGATGAAGATATCGTTGCTGCTGGCGCTTTGCGGCATGCTGGCGACGGCCGGATGCGTAACATCGTCGCCGTTCGGCCTGGCCCGGCCTGATTCGCCCGGCGACGAGCCGGCGCGTCGTGCCCCGCCCGTCGCGCAGCAGCCTGAGCCGCCCGTCGTGGCGCAGGAGAAAAGCGCCGCGCCCGCCTTGGACAACAAGGTCGCCGTGCCGCTCCAGCCCGACTCCCCCCAGCCGGATGCCGTGATCAAGATCAGTCCCGGCAGCGACCGGCTTTCAAAGGATATGGAAGCCCGCCTGGCAGGCATCGCCCGCCAGGCCAATGCGGATGAGCGGCTCATGCTGCGCCTGGAAAGCTACGTCCCCGACGGCGGCAGCCCGTCATTGAATCTCGGCCGGGCGGAGCAGTCGCTGCAGTTGATCAGGAAGCGCCTCGTGGACCTGAATGTCTCCCCCCGGCGGATTTTTCTGGCGCCGTTCGGCGGGGAGTACGCCACCCAGCGCGACGAGCGCCGGCACTGGGTGGAGATCTACCTGATCAGGCCGCGTTTGTAGGCGCGGTGCGCGGCGCCGGCGCAACCGTCCGCGCACGCAACTGGCCGCAGCCGCCGTCGATGTCCTGGCCGGCGGACTGGCGCAGCTTGGTGAGGATGCCGCGCTTGTACAGCGCCAGCGACATCGCCTCGGCGCGCGCGCGCGAGGGGCGCCGGTAGCCGAGGCCGTCCACCGTGTTCCAGGGAATCAGATTCATCACCGCGTATTTTCCGGCGAGCAGGCGGGCGATGCCGTCGACTTCATCGTCGCCGTCATTTACGCCTTCGAGCAGGGTCCATTGATACTGGATCGGATAGCCGGTCTCCCGTGCATACTGGTCGGCCAGCGCGACCAGTTCGTCCGGGTCGATGCGCGGCGCGCGAGGCAGGAGTTGCGCGCGCAGTGCCGCGTTGGTCGTGTGCAGCGAGAGTGCCAGCGCCGGCTTCACGGCGCATTGGGGCAGCCGTTCGAAGACGCGGCGGTCGCCGACAGTGGAGAAGACCAGGTTCTTGTGGCCGATGTCGCCCAGCGTGCCGAGCAGATTTATCGAGTCGAGCACGTTGTCCAGGTTGTGGGCCGGTTCGCCCATGCCCATGAACACCACTTTTTTCACCGGACGCCTGCTGCGGGCGAGCGCCACCTGGGCGACGATTTCGGCGCTGCCGAGCTGGCGCAGCAGGCCGTCGCGCCCCGTCATGCAGAAGGTGCAGCCGACCGCGCAGCCGACCTGCGTCGACACGCAGAAACCGCCGCGCGGCAGCAGCACGCTTTCCACCGTCTGGCCGTCGGCCAGTTCGAGAAGCAGCCGGACGCCGTCCGCGCCGGGGTGCTCGCTGCGCAGTCGGGCAAGGCCGCACAGATCATCCGCAATGGCAGGCAGGGCCTGGCGCAGCTCCCGCGGAAGGAAATCCTCCGCCCGGCTGCGACCGCTGTCCAGCGGCAGCGCCCGCGTCCAGTTGCGCAGCACGAGCGCCTCGTGCGCCGGCTTGGCGCCGTGGGCGCGCAGGCGCTGGCGGAGGTGTTCGATCTTCATGGCCGGCGGAATGCTAGCATCCGGCTTGTTCGATTGGGAGGAGGCCATGGGCAAAACCATCAGATCGGTCATCTTTGACTTCGAGGGTACGCTGGTCGATTTCCAGTGGCGCCTGGCGGAAGCGGAAGCGGAATTGCGCCAGGCCTGCGCCGCACAGGGCTTCGGCACGGCCGGCAACTACGCCGAGTTGTGGAACGCGGCGGCAGACGTTGCGGCGCCGCAGGGGCGCATCGTGGAACTGCGCCGCGCGCTGGGGCCGATCTACGACCGCTGGGACGCCGACGCGCTCGCGCGCTGGTCGCCGCGGCCCGGCGCGGCGGATCTGCTGCAGCGGCTCGGCGGAGCCGGCATCCGCACGGCCATGGTGAGCAACATCGGGCGCCTTGCTTTGGGGAATGCGCTCGGCCGCTTCGGTCTCGACCGCTGGCTCGCGCCGGTGGTGAGCCGCGACGACGTGACCTTCATGAAGCCGCGCGCGGAGGGCACGCTGCGCGTCCTGGCGGAACTGAAGACGATGCCGGAAGAGGCGCTCTTCGTCGGCGACAGCCGCGCCGACGTGCTCGCCGCCCGCGCCGCCGGCCTGCGCGTGGCCATCATCCGCGGCGGCGAGTGCGATGAGTCCGCCTTCGCCGAACTGCCGCCCGACCATTTCGTGTCGCGGCTCGACGAGATCGCCGCGCTGGTCGACTGAGCGCTTACTTCTTCTGCTGGTCCAGCCGGAACTTGACGAATGAGCCCGGCGCGTCCTCGATCGGCTTCAGCTTGCCCCTGGCGGGGTCGCGTGCCGGTACCCAAACGTTGCCACCCCCGTCGCCGTTGAGGCCGCCGATCCACTTCTGCCAGTCCGTCCACCACGAGCCGGGATGCTGCGTCGCGCCCTCGAACCAGTCGTCCGGCGTCCCGGGCAGGCTCTTCGCCTCGTTGGTCCAGAAGTGGTACTTGTTGGCCGCAGGCGGGTTGACGATGCCGGCGATGTGGCCGGAGCCGCCGAGCACGAAACGCACCGGGCCGCCGAGGCGCGTGGCGCCGA
>Ga0172380_10009490_pt1 | contig 10362 bp, 7 predicted proteins | sample Leawe162metaG_FD_119747 | JGI IMG/M metagenome (GOLD analysis project Ga0172380, IMG submission 119747) | Leachate microbial communities from a municipal landfill in Southern Ontario, Canada - Leachate well 162 metaG | ecosystem: Engineered > Solid waste > Landfill > Unclassified | place...
AATTTAACCCGGCCGAGGGCGGAACACCTCCCGCAATGGCTAACCCGAATGCGACAATGGAGATGCAGACCGGAATGACCAGGGGCGGAACCGAAGGTGTGTAATGGCTCTGAACAGTTATCGCGACTTCGATGAAATGGTTGTGGAAGTGGATGCGTGGTGGGAGAATACCTTGCAGGAATTCGAGGATATGATGCAGGGCAACCGCAAACAGTATATGCCGCGAAGCATGCCCTCTGGGCAGCCGCAACAACCTCAGGAACAAGAGGTATCACCGCAACAGGAGGTGACGAATGCCATCCCAGCAACCGTGGGTGAACCCGCCGTCCCCGGCGTATAACCCCAATAGACCGAGAATCCATCGCGTCAAGATGGGTGAGACGTTGGCGAGTATTGCCAAACAATACGGACTTACTGCGCAACAATTACTCAGTTATAACCCGCGTGCATCTCAAATAACCGCGGGCGTGTCTTTGAGTATTCCTTATAACCCTCAACCCTCTGCGGGCGCTAATGCAATTATGTCGGGGATAAGGGACTTTGGAAGCGCATTGGGCAGCGGTGTGCGCAATTGGATGAATTCATGGAATAATAACGTGAGCGGCGCCATCAACCCAGGTCAACAATGGGGCCCCGTTCAATCGCAAGGATTTATGACCGTAAGATCGCCGCAGGGTGGATTAATGACTGCGCAATCGGGTTACAGACCTTCTGTTGCCCAAGCAAACCCATCCTTGGGCGCTCCCAAATATACTCCCACGGCCGCGAACAATTTCAATTGGGGCGCTCCCCCGGCAACGCCTCCTGCCAGTACGGGAATTTCAGGAACGGAAATATTGGCAGGCTATAAACCCACCGCAGTCAATAACACGACCGCTGCCGGCGCGGGTGGGCAAGATTTATCTCGATTATCCCAAAAAGAGCTCAACGAATATTCCGGTTATCTTGACTGGGTCGGACGTGATCCCAACCGGCTGACGCGCTATCAACAAGCCGGTTACGACATGAGTTACGAGTCTTATTTGAATAGCAAATATTCAGGCGGAGGCGGCGACTTCTGGGGGTACATGCAGAGTATTCAAAGCGGCAACCAGGCCAGCCCCGGGCAGCCTTATAAGCAGGTTCAAAAACATCTTGCGCAACGTTTCGCCGATAGGAATAAAAACTACAACGAAGTCGGAGTTCCCAATTACAACCAATACGCCAATAATGGCTATTCTAACTATTATTCGCCCAATTCGTTCGGCGTGGTAACCTGGAGGGGATGGTAATGCCTGTCACTTACGAGCAAGCATTGGCGGCAGTCAGGGCCGCCCAGGGCAGAACGGCTTCTACAACCGCGCCGACCGCATCGCCCTCCAGACAGGAAAGAACTGCGGCCTCACGAGAAGCGCCCCAGGGCGGGGAGCTTATCCAGGGCAATTATCCTCAAGGCGCCCCTACAATTGGCGTAGGCGGCGGATACAACGAATTATATTACGGCCCCCAGTATCAACCTGAGCCAAACGTCCAACCGACGACCCCCGAGAGTGTTTATACCAATATGCCCAACGCGGATAAACTGACGCCCGCAGAGCATTGGTTATATCGCACGTTGCCTGGCTTTACGGAGAGCACGGTCGGTAAAGCATTGGCAGGATTTAGCGAGGGCTGGATAGGTAAGGCGTTGAACGTGTTGGATATTGGCGCGGAAGGGTTGGAGCGCACGATTGGACTCGCCGCACAATACGAGCAGGTAGCAGGCACGGATCGGGAACAAGACTTCCTGGATCACATCAGCGAGGCCTGGAATGCAGGCACTTTGACTTATGACGTGACTAATTTGCCAACATTTACGCGCGATGAAAAAGGCGCGATAAACGGTATCTCTATCCCGACCGATCTGCCCGGAGCGGCCGGATTGACCGAAGCCCGTCTGAAATTGATCTCCGGAGTGCCGCTCGACCAGGTGAGACAGGAATACTATTCGAGTCTGGGCGCGCTGCAATTGCGGGCGCAACTATATGACACATATGGGCATGTAGTTTTGGACCCGATCAATATTATTGCCGGACAGTTAAAACCGGTCGATAGAATAAAAGTTCTGTCGGAAATAGCAAGAACTGTGAAATATACGGATGAAGGCATAGAAGATTTGCGCGCCCTGATAAAGACTGCCAATGAAGCTCAGAATATCGGAGACCTTGCCCGTATTGCGAGAGATTCTGCTGCCGTAAAAGATGTGGCGAGTTTCCAAAAAATATCCGAGCTTGAAAAAGCGGGTGATATCGCCGGATTGACAAAGATAGCGGGCGATCTGACAGAAGCCAATAAAATGACGCGTATGGAAAAATTTGCAGTGGCATTGACTGGCGGAGAACCGTTAAAAGCGACTGCCGAATCGATAAAAAAGCAATGGTGGAACCCATTCGCTTTGACTCCCGCCTCGCGCGCCCACGAATTGTTGTATCAGGTTGGTGATAACGTCGGCACATATATCGTTTCTAAATTTGACGATCCGGAAGATATAGGTAAGGCTATCGGAAGAGCTGCAAAAAGCGCAACCGGCTCCGATTTCGGGCACGCGATGTTGACCCCCGCAGGCCGTCCGGTGCAGGCGATACTTGCCGGATTGGACAACGCTATTCAGAAGGATTTAGAGATATATCGGCTTACAGAGACCCCACGCATTATGTTGCAGAATGTGGCGCAAATGGCGCTCGGCTCTATAGATAATGGCGCGTTGGACACAGTAATGAATGCCATAACCAAGGGCGGGGGTGAATTAAAAGCAATAGCAAAGGCGGCCGGGACAACCGTTGACGATCTTGCGGCAATTGGAAAAGCTCTTGAGGACGTCCCGTATCACTCAGAATTATTCAAAGCACTTGCAATGAATCGCACATACGATCTTGCCGGAAAACTTGGCGTAACATTATATGGCGTGAAATCCCAGGGACTTTTCGAGAAGATGTCCCTGGCTATGAAGTCGGCGGAAAGTCTGGCTTTCCTGCGCATTAACCCTGCGTTCCTGGCGCGTAACTTCATGAACAACGAATTGACTATGATAGCACGCGGGATATTCACTCGAATCGGCGCCAATGAGACCGATGACCTGTTGCGCAAGATTGGTTATCTTCCCGGGGTGTTTGAACCCGGCAGGTTGCGCCAGGGTTTCTCGATGATCGGCGAAGCCACCAAAACAAGCGAGGCTATTGCCGCAGGTTCCGGTCAGATATTCGAAGCGTTACGCGGGAAAGGCGGCTGGCTCGATAACATCACCAATAAACTATCCGATGTAAAATTGGGCAAACTGGATATGGGGGAACTTGCCCAGAGAGTGGAAGTATCTGCCCGCTCGCGCGCTACTACTTACGGATATACCGAATGCTATCGCAATATGTTGTGGAAACCGGGGAAAGCGTTCCCGCATGCCTATGACGTCATAAACTCATCGACGCGGCAATGGATCGAAGCCAATAAGTCGTCCGAGTTTATGGACGTCATAATGGATAAAATATCCACTGCCTGGCACGAAAAAGACCTGGACGGGATATTGAGTGCCGATAACCTGCGTGCTAATATCAAATCGGTGACGGCGGATGCCTCAAAGAAGTTGGGGTACGATGTCGAAAGTTCACTTCCGGTTGACTTCATTCCTACTATCGAGAAGGGATTAGAAGAAGCAATTCCTAAAGGCAGATCGGCGGTGCAGGATTTCGTCAACCGAACCCGCATACAACTTCAAAACCGCCTGGACGACCTGAACGAGATAGAAATATCCCGTATTGCATCCGAGACAGAAGCGGCGTTGAAACTGGAAGGACCCAAGATAATCCCGAAACTGGCCGCTAATTACATCGATGAATTCTGGGAAGCGCATATCGCCCACGCCTCCCGCATGGAAGATTTATCTGTTATCGGCGATAAGGGGATGCAGAACGCAACCTGGAAGTCACTGCGTTTGGAAGATGATAATTACTTCACGCGCGTGTATGGACGCCTGGATGCGGCGTTGCAGGGTGTAAAGAAGGGCGCTAAAGGGAGCGGCGTCGAGATTCCGGATAGCATCTTGTCTGATTTCAAGGGATGGCGCACCACTACTAGGGACTTTTTCAAGACCAGCGCGAAAGAGTGGAATGACTTCTTTGACGGCAAGTCCACAAAGACGTACCGCGAGATAGCGGATATGCTGGACAGTCAATACGCAAAACTTATCACTGATGAGGATGCGTTCCTGCGCAACATTGATAAATCCATTGCCGGGATGATACCCGATGAGGCGATGAGACAGACGTTCATAAAGACGCGTGAAGTTATTGCAAATGCGCGCCGGTTAGATAAAGAGGGCGTGGCGCAATTCTTCAAGGATATACGCGGCTTATCTCCCGCCGCCAAAGAAGCGAAATTCAAGGAATTCTGGAATAACCGACAGCAAAGATGGAGAGACCTGCAAGCTTTGGAAAAGAAATCTTCCGGCGCATTAGCGGGCGATCAGGAAGAATTGCAATGGGCTAATTCACTTGTAGAACAAGAGAAATGGTCAAAAGAGGCGGAACAACAGGCTATTGAAGCCGGAGAAGAAGTTGCGCCTCCAATCGAGAACGTTGGACAAGTTTCCGGACAAGAACTTGGACAAAAAGCGGGACAAGTTACAGGACAACCACAGAACTTTGTACCCGACGCGGGCAATATGGGGATATACAGCGCCCCAATTGGCGCCGCAGAGGATCAGTATTATATTCACCGCGGCTTTCAATCCTTGGACGCAATCGAACGTTCGGCAATCGAGATATCCGAAAAAGCGCCTCTCAGAGCCAGCGACTTGCCGGAAGATATCTATAATGACCTGGCGAAGTACGTTGAATTGGTGAAAGGTAAAATGGCGGACGCGCGTTATACCAGTCTGCGCTATGGCGAATGGAAAGCCGACACTGCCTTATTGAACTATAACCGCCGCTACAACTTCGATACCTGGTTAGGGACGATTATGCCGTTCGAATTCTGGATGACGCACAGTTTGGGACAGTGGGCGCTGGGAAGCATCGATAGACCTGCTATGCTCTCGACTTATTTGCGGATGCGTAAAACATTGGAAACAATGGGCGCGCCAAACCAGAAATTGCCGGACAGACTGAAAGGGAGTATCCGCATTAACCTCCCGTTCGCACCCAAGTGGATGGGGCAATTCTTTGTCGATCCGATCAAAGCCTCGTTGCCATTCGACCAATTCCTGTATCCACTTGAAAAGTGGCGCACCAACCAATATACCATAGCAGGGCAGGCGGAAAGATTATTGACCAATAAGTTGCAGAATGGAGAAGGCGACGCGGCCGAGATACAAAACGCCCTCGACGCACACAGTGGCAATACCTGGAACCTGGCGCTGCGCGAGGTCGAAGCCAATAACGAAGATTTGAAATTCGACGCCTGGGACTTTGCCAGTTTGATGTCATCCCCGCACGCGCCTTTGGTGTGGGCTAAAGAAATACTGGACGGCACACCGGAGAATATCGGGCCTTTCATGCCGCTTACCAGGATGAGCAGGGGCGTATTTACCGCACTGGGCATCGAAGATTTTGCTTTTGCACCCCATAACATCGAAGCAAAGGTACGCAAGACGATCGGTTTGCCGGCTTATGACAAGTGGGACGATTACCGCACTGCCAGGATGTTATCCGACATGGCTGCGGATGGCGAGATATCAGTATTCGATATGGTCAATGCCGCAAACACAAAAGAGGGCGATATCTACAATAGAGCGGTAGACAAGATGAATAAAGAGTTTGCCGTGGGCGCACTGGGGAGTATATTGGGGATCCCACTAAAGGCTTTCCCAACTGGCGAATTGAAACAACGCACACTATACGACGAATTCCAAAGAGCCTACAAAGCTTATGACGGCGGGGACGTGGATGCGCTCAATAAGTTTTTCGATAAGTACCCGGAGTATGAAGCGCGCCTGATGCAGTACAAAGACCCGCAGGTAATGGCGCGCGACTTCGTGGTGGATAAACTGTGGAGCGCCTACAATGAATACTCCCCTCTGAACAAGCAAGAGATAAAAGACCAGTTAGGCGATGAGTTTGCCTATGCTTTCCTGAACAAGGATACCCGCTCGATAGACAGTATCGATCTGCCGACGTTACAGGTATGGCTGAAGTTGATGGGAGGCAATCCTCCCGGCACAATGACGCAAAAAGTGACAAAGCCGCTTGAATTGACGCCGCCCGATATTGCCTGGCGGATAAATGTATTTAACCAAACTCGTAATAGCAAATATCCCGGATGGTACGACATCCAAAGCAATTACTTCGATTTAACCAAGGGGAAAGCGCGCCAAACCTATCTGAAACAATATCCGATGCTCAAATCCTATTGGAATTGGCGCAATGACTTCATGATGCGCAACCCGGATACTGTGCAATATCTTACGGATTTGACCCAAGAAGGCGAAGAAGAAAAATATCAATATGGCAGCGTGGAAGAAATGCAGGCTATCCAGGCCAACCAGCCGAACTTCACCTGGCAGGAATGGCAGGGTAACTTAGGCAATAGCCTATCCAATCTGGTAGCAGATAATATATTGGGTGGGGAATCGTTATCCGAGACAGCCAGAAACAGGCTGGAACGCATTGCCGAGAATATGGGGATAAGTTATGAAATGCTCTTGCAGAAGCTTGAAATGTCCTTGACGCAAGGGCAATAATTGTATGTTATAATTCAGTCGTTGAATTTAGAACCCTACAAATCGAAAGGATAATTAACGATGAGCGAACAACATGGAGCCGCAACCGAAGGCGGCGGGGAACTGGGTACGCCAACTCAGCAACCCTCTCCGGCGCAGGCTGCGCAAACTTCCCCTGTGGACGCGAAATCACTTGCAGAGGCCTTGAAATCAGATAACGATTTTCTTGATGCAGTTGCCAATCGAGTGCGTTCCGTACACGATAAAAGAACTGTAAATCATGAAAAAAGAATATTTGATGTCGAGGGCGCTCTGGCGCGTGTCAACGAACTCATGACTACGGAAAACTGGACTCAACAACAAGCTATCCGCATTATGAAGTTGGAGGAAGCCGGTTTAGCCCCCGCCCCTGAGCCAGTGACACAACCTTCGCCTGCTAACGTGGCTGGCCCCGCGCCGCAGACGACAAGTGTGAGCGACCTTACTGTCGAGAATTATGCAAAGTTCTTGGAGGTCGATCCTACAAGCGCCGAATACCTGGATTTGGTAAGAACATCGCCGGACAAACCGACGTTGCTTCAAAAGATTACCGATATCTCAGAACGACGCAAACAGGCGGCCTCGACGGCCAGCGCGGCGGCTGTAATGCAGTCGTCTCCCGGCAGTGCAACCCCGCAGACCAAAGATGCTGCGGCACTGACAACTCGCCTTGCAGAACTCGACGCAACTCCTATGTTGACAAAACAACAAAGGGACGAAAGAACCACCATAAAGGCGGAGTTGATAAAATTAGTACCTAAGAAATAGGCGTCGCGCCTCGTTGCGCGGCGCGTGACGAGGTAAACATGGCAATACTAACGAGTCAATCGGGACCTACCAGCTCGATCCGTACTCTCTATGCTTCCGAATATAAAGATGGGGCGGAATATATGCGCCTCTACGATCAACTTTCCCATCCTGTCGGTCAAGATGGCGTAGAGAAAGCGGCTCGGCTTGGTGAAACCCTCCAGATTAACTTCTTGCAGGCAATCCCACCGGGCAACTCCACAATCTCTGAGACTGTGGACGTTGTGCCTATCAACCTGGTGGATGCAACTGCTACGATCTCTCCAACCTCCCGGTATGTCGGCCCTGTTCAATGGCACGAGCAATTGGACATGCGGGTTTATACTGATCTGGTTGCAAAGAGATACAAATACACCGGCGAAGCGATAAGTGAAACCATTGATGCTCTCGCCTCCGACGCGGCTTTGCAGGGCGGCATTGTAAGACGAGCGGCATTGCGCGCCTCCCTGGATGCGGATACTACAACCCACTACTTCAATAGCGATGCTCTCGAACAGGCCGCAATTATGTTGCAGCAATTGAAATGCCCGGCCTATATCGGCAACGGGCGTCCTCAATGGATGGCGATCGGCAACTCAACCCTTTTGAAAGACCTGCGCAACTCTGACACGGTTCTTGCAGTGGCCGAATACCAGGATAAGGAATTGATCTTCAATTACGAACTTGGTCAAATCGGCCCCTGGAAACTCATCATGAATGCCTGGGGGAAGTGTTTTATCGGACAGGGAGCGGCATGCTCCACCACTTACGTTACCACCCTGGCATCTGCCGTAACTGCGTTGGATAAGACCTGCACCATGACAACCTCTACCAGTCTGGCTTCCGGTTTTAAATGGTTGAATATCATTGATACCGCCGAAACATCCAACACCCATGTTCGCACCAATGAACGCGTCTGGCTTTCGTCAAATTCCGGCGCTGTAGCAACCATCGTTGGAACCGGTTCAAACGGCGGGTTTAAATTCAATCATGCTGCAACAACCACCGCTGTAACCGCCAGTGATTCTGTATATCCTGTAGCGTACGGAACCCCGGTAAGTTTGGCAAAGATGTATGACACCGTAACCGGTGAATGGGGCGAAACCGTTTTGAAAGAAAACCAGGGTATGTTGAATCAATGGACATCCCTTGCCGCTAAATTCTATGGCGGATATGGACGCTGGTCGGAAAACTTCCTGATCCGCGGCGAATATACGGCTTCTTCGGACGCTAATGGATAAGGAGGTATAAAATGTGTGCTTTTGAAGGTATGAGCGTCCCTATTCACGGATCGTTCTTGAAAAAGAACGAAGCGCAAACAACCGTCTGGACTGTTACTGACGGTGGCTCGATGTTGATGAGCATTGGATCGACGGCCGCAACGGTTGTGTATGGGTTGGAGATTGATATCGACAATACGACCGTCAACGCCACCGATAAACACAACCTTTTACTGAAACAATCTTCAACCAAGGCAGGTACAACCCGAGATTCGTTCGTACAAATGGAACTCGGCGCAACCACTGCCGTGGTCACATCCTGCTTTAGCGTGGGTACGGCTTCCGTTCCTACGCGACCATCGTATTTCCTGACCGTGGCATCCACTGCGGTATCTGCAAATGTAGGTGGTTTTGTCGATGAGGTCAGAACAACTGCCCGAACATCGGCTTCACCAATGGGTGCTTTGGCGTGCCTTGTTGGTACGACAGCATACTTTATTCCTATGTTCCATGCTACTAACACCGCAACCGCCGCAGCTCAATAAATAAACTCTATTAGACCGGGGATGGCCTGAGAAACCATCCCCGGAGAAAGGTCAATCTCATGAAGTTAGAAGTCCATGAAAGACTTGCTTTATTGGAATTACTACCATTAGAAAGCGATTACGCAGGGTGGCTAGAGATCAGGGTTGCTAAAGAAACACTCGAATTAACTCCGGAAGAAAAACTGTATATAAATTTCAGAGAAGAAATAAACCAGGGCGTAAAACAATTGCTTTGGGATACTCAAAAATCTCTGGATGCGGTGAAGGATATCCCTGTCTCTAATTACATCACCGGGATCATTCGAGAAAAACTTGCTGACCTTTCCAAAAAGAAAAAACTGCAAGAAAAATACTTCAGTGTTTTCGAGAAATTCGTGGCGATGTACAAATGAAATTTGCCGACGGAATGGTTCCTGTTTTAGTCCCGGGGAAGAATGACCGCGCCAAATGCCCTACCTGCGGCATGGATGTAAGGTTTGTCAGGCGTTCTAACGGCGAGGCGGATCACTATGAAGCCATGGTGGCTGGAGAAATGATCGATAAGTCCCTGCCTCCACAAGACCCTAAGATAGCCGCGCAACTGTTAGAAGATCGTAAAGGCAAGAAAACGGTTGCATTGGTTGGGTTAGCTTCGTCATCTTGCAGTCGCGCCCCGTTTGATGACCTCGATTGCGAGATATGGGGGCTGAATGAGGCGCACGCCTTTAGTTGGATGAAACGGGCTACCAGGTGGTTCCAAATCCATTGCGCTAAATCGTGGAAGCGCTCACTAGCCAAACGCGACGTGCGCGGACATTACGACTGGTTGCGCAAAAACCCATGGAATATTCCCATTTATATGCAATATATTAATGACGAAGTTCCAAATGTTGTTGCTTACCCATTGTACGAAGTTGTCAGTACATTCATGAAAAACTTCTGGCGCGGAGATAAACACGTCAAATACTTTACCAGCACATTTGCCTACATGATGGGAATTGCACTTTTGGAAGGACGCCGGGGAATATTGAATGAGAAACCATTTGATCGCATAGAGATATATGGTTTCGAATTATCTGACGACATTGAATATGTGCAACAGAAAGCCTGCGCCGAATTCTGGATA
>Ga0172380_10009491_pt1 | contig 10361 bp, 9 predicted proteins | sample Leawe162metaG_FD_119747 | JGI IMG/M metagenome (GOLD analysis project Ga0172380, IMG submission 119747) | Leachate microbial communities from a municipal landfill in Southern Ontario, Canada - Leachate well 162 metaG | ecosystem: Engineered > Solid waste > Landfill > Unclassified | place...
CGCTGGATGGTGTCGCGCGTATTCAGGGTGGTCACGCCGGCGAATACGGGGCGCACGCCTTTCGTGGTGCTGACTACGCAATCGACGAATTCACGCAACTCGTTCCAGGTCAGCGTCGCGCATTCGCCGAAGGTTCCTGTCGTCATCAGGATATCCACGCGTGCGTCGAGCACGATCCGCACCATCTTCTCGGTTTCAGCCAGATTCACGGTATCTTCCGCATCCCAGCGCGCCGCATTCGCTGTTGCGGGCGTAGGCAGGATGCCTACGATGCCAATCATGTCCTCTACGCCGATTTTCACCCTACTCTCCTTAACATATAGAGCTATTTGTACACGTCAGACATGTGAATTGCTGGGCCACCCAGCTCGCTCTCTTGGAGCGATTTCTTATTTTCGACGAAACCTCGTTCACGGTGAGGTTAAGCCGTCGTTAGCTTATTGATAGTCTATAAATCAAAATTTGTCATCATCACCGTCCGGAATCGTCGAATCCACAGGTGCTGAATACATGGCATCGAGTGTCACTGCCGCTCGTGTTCATTCCACGTCTACGTAGATGAGCTCATCTTTGACCTCGACCTTATAGGTCTTGAGCGGAGTATCGCAAGGGCGGCTGACGACTTCGCCGGTCCGGACGTTAAATACGCCCTGGTGCAGTGGACATTCGATTTCTTCCCCCTCCAGGTAGCCGTCGGCCAGCGAAGCCCTGCCATGGGTGCAATCGTCTTGCGTCGCGTAGATGCAGCCGTCGACGTTGTACAGAGCCAGCGCCTGGTCCTTCACAACGCATCTCCGCACGGTGCCTGCCGGAACTTCGTTGATAGAAACCACCGGGACAAACTGCGTCTTCTCCATTTTTCGGACCCTAAGCTTCTTATATCGATATCCAGCGGGAAGGGCCAGTCTCGCCGCGCTCGCAGGCGGAACCCTGCAACCACCCCATCGGAACAAACCGCCGTCGCGTTACCTGCGAGAACAAGCTTGTAGTGTAGTCACAGGCTAGCAGGTGAATCGACGCCGTTCAATGTCGATTAACAATCGATCTCCCTGCAAGCGGTGGAGCGTGCCCCGGGTGTCACCGAATCAATAGAACGCGTCGTAGTGCACCTGTTCCTTTGGCACGGCCTTCTCCAGCAGCATTTGCTGGACCGCCTGCGCCATCGCCGGCGGGCCGGCGAAATAGATCTCGTGCTGCGCAAGCGTATCGCTCATCACTTCCGCCACCATCTCATGGACGAACCCGACCTTGCCCGGCCATTCCTGGGCAGCGTTCGCCTCGGGCATGGAAATGATCGAATGAAAGAAGAACCTTTCCTCAAACCCCGGCAGCGCGCGCAGCATGTCTTCGCCACAAATGTCCCGCGGACCACGCCCACCGAAAAAGAAATGCAGCTTGCGCGACACCATCGCCGGATTGGCTGCCACGCCGCGCGCGATCGATACCATCGGCGCCAGCCCCGATCCGCCTGCGATGCAGACGATGTCACGCGGGCTGTCAACACGCAAATAGGCCAAGCCATACGGACCGTCCAGCGCTACCCGCTGTCCAACCTTCACTTGATCGAACAGCGCGCCGGTGGCGCTGCCGCCCGGTACCTTCTTTATCTGGAAATGCCAACTGGTGCCACCGTCCGGGATGTTCGACATCGAATAGGCACGACAGCCATTCAGGCCAGGAAAATGCAGCAGCGCGTACTGCCCGGGAAGAAAACTCACCGGCGCATCGAGCTGAAAACGAAACTCCCGAATGTCATGGGTGAGGTTGCGGGATTCCGTCAGAACGGCTGAGAAACGCTGCGGCAGGATGGCGCTCCGGTATTGCTCGTCAAAGCGCGCCTTGATGGTGCAGTCGCTAGTCGGGCGCGACTGGCAACCCAGCACACGGCGGCGGCTGACATCGCGCTCGGTCAACGCCGGCGCATCCGGCCAATTGGCAATCACTTCGCCTTCGAGCAGTTCCACCTTGCAGGTGCCGCACGAGCCGACGTTGCACTCGTAGGGAATCCCGAGTCCGGCACGCAATGCGGCGCGCACGATGGTGTCGTCCGGCGCGCATTCAAATTGCTGCTGCGTCACGGCATTCGTTATCTTAAACAGCGCAACCATAATTTCAGATCCAAAATTTTATGTAATAACCTCCCCACGATAGTAGTGCACAATCCAGTCCGAATCAATCGACCACATGCGGTGTAACGATGTGGCAGAGGGCAGCCGGCCCTCCCGTCCCGTTCTAAGCGTCGCCCGATCTATCGAATCTTCTGACGGCACGATCCCCGGCAAGTAAAATCTGGCTCCATGAGCGCTACCACACCCTATGCGGGGCTGACGCCCGTTCTCTTGCTCGACGCCATCGAAAGTGTCGGCCTGCGCTGCGACGGTCGTCTGCTGGCGCTGAACAGCTTCGAGAACCGCGTCTATCAGGCCGGGCTGGACGACGGCAGCCAGGTCGTCGCCAAGTTCTACCGTCCCGGCCGCTGGAGCGACGCCGCAATCCTCGAAGAGCACGCCTTTACACTCGATCTGTTCGCACGTGAAATTCCGGTGGTGCCGCCCCTGGTCATCGATAGCCGCACGCTGCAGACACACGGCGGCTATCGCTTCGCCATCTTCCCGAAGCAGGGCGGACGGGCACCCGAATTCGACCGCCCTGAAACACTGGAATGGATGGGCCGCTTCCTGGGGCGCATCCACACAGTCGGCGCACTAGAGCATTACGCCGCACGGCCCGCGCTCGACATCGCCAGCTTCGGCGAGGAACCGCGCAGCTTTCTCCTCGCCGGCGGCTTCGTCACCGAGGAATTGGAGCCCGTGTGGATCAGCGTTGTCGACCAAGCCCTGGATGGCGTACGCCGCGCCTTCGAGCGCGCCGGCAAGGTGCAGACCTTACGCCTGCATGGCGACTGCCATCAGGGCAACGTGCTGTGGACCGAACAGGGCCCGCACTTCGTCGACTTCGACGACAGCCGCAGCGGGCCAGCGGTGCAGGATTTCTGGATGCTGCTCTCCGGAGACGAGCAGGCCATGGGCATCCAAGTCGGCAAAATCCTTGCCGGCTATGAGCTGTTCTGCGAGTTCGACGACCGCGAACTCCACCTCATCGAGGCCTTGCGCACGCTGCGCCTGATCCACTACAGCGCCTGGATTGCCCGACGCTGGGAAGACCCGGCGTTCCCCGTCGCCTTCCCCTGGTTCGGCACGCCGCGCTACTGGCAGGACCGCATTCTTGAACTGCGCGAGCAAATAGCCCTGATGGACGAATCGCCGCTGCGCCCGGCTGTCTCCTGATAGGCGGACGCCGGCACATTTCCGTGAGGGCAAAGCCAGCCCCTTACCAGACGCCGCTGCGTGGAGTTTCAAACGCCGGCTCTTGATTGGGGATCAAGGGGTAGCCCGGCTTCTCACGGGCTACGAACCTGGCGCTGGGCTCCAGCAGAACCACTTCGTCGCTGAGTATCTGGACGGCTTCGTTCAGCCAAACGTCTTTGGCGTTCTTGCGCGCCTTTTCCGCTGCCAGCTCAGTGGTGAGATTGCGTTCGTCGGCCTGCAGGCCATCGTCCTCGAGTGCCCTACTCTTTCCCGGCGCGGTTTCCTTGCCATGGGCAAACTGGTGGGCGGTCTTTGCACCATCACTCAGTTTTTCGCGGGAAGCCAGCCTAGCCTCCTGCGCCTGGCGTTCCGCGCGTCGTTCAGCTTCGTTCAGTGAAACCACGTTCTTCTTGCGTTGCAGCCTGAACTCGGCGATGTCCTCCTGCAGGTACTGGAAGTCCTTGTCATTCTTCACTCGCGTTTCGTGGCGTGTCAGCAGCATGGGCCGCAGCTGTTTCAAGTCACCAGCGGGCGAATAGTCTATGGCCTTGACCTGCCCCCAGGGAAGTGCATTGTCGAAGCTCGATTCACCAAAGCGCTCCGAATCGGAAATCGAGGGGAAAAGAATGTCCGGCGTCACGCCGCGCAGTTGCGTGGTACCTCCACTGACGCGGAAGAACTGGGCAATGGTCAATTTGACTTCGCCAAATTGTTGCTTGTCGTTCTTCGCGACCTGATCCAGATCGATCAGGGTTTGCACGGTGCCCTTGCCATAACTCGGCTCGCCGATAATGAGTCCACGGCCGTAGTCCTGAATTGCAGCGGCAAAGATCTCCGAAGCGGATGCCGAACCCCGGTTGATCAGAACACCAAGGGGGCCAGCCCAAGCGACCCGGGCCTTGATGTCATGTTCCACATTGACGTTACCCTGGGCGTCGCGCTCTTGCACCACGGGTCCCTTGCCTATGAATAGGCCGGTGAGTCGAACCGCTTCCATCAATGAGCCGCCACCGTTATTGCGCAAATCGATCAGTACGCTGTCGACTTTTTCCTTTTTCAACTCGTCCAACAGGCGCACCACATCGTGGGTCGCACTCTTGAAATTCTGGTCGCCCTTTTGTCGGGCATCGGCATCCTGATAGAACGAGGGAAGGGTGATCACGCCGATGTAACGAATAGCTTTTCCGTCCATCACGGAGAGGAGCGATTTTCTAGCGGCCTGGTCTTCAAGGCTGATCTTCTTCCTAATGAGCGAAACCAGCACATGCTTTCCATCGGGTCCTGCGTCTGCGGGAAGAACGTCGAGTTGGACCACCGTGTCGGCCGCGCCGCGAATCAAGGCGACGACGTCGTCCAGGCGCCAGCCCAGGATGTCCATCATGGTGCCGCTCTCGCCCTGAGCAACGCCGACGATGTGGTCCCCGACTTTCAACTGGCCAGAGAGACTCGCGGGGCCACCCGGCACGATTTCCCGAATCACGGTGTATTCATCCCGCTCGGTCAGCACCGCGCCTATCCCGACCAGGGAGAGTTTCATCGATATGTCAAAGTCCGCCGCCGCACGTGGCCCCATGTAGTTGGTGTGGGGTTCGATGGTCATGGTGTAAGCGTTCATGAATGTTTCAAAGGCGTCCTCGCTCTTCACCCGGCCGATGCGCTTCAGCGAATTCTCATAACGCCTGTCGAGCGTTGCGGCGATGCTCTTGTCGTCCTTTCCGGCGAGCTTGAGCCGTAACCAGTCGTTCTTGACGCGCTTGCGCCACAATTCGCGCACTTCACCCTCGGATCTCGGCCACGCCTCCTTTTCCCGTTCGTATTGATAGCTTTCGTTCTGCCGAAAATCAAACCCCGTCTTGAGCAGGGTTCGGGCATACGCAAAGCGCTCTGACGCTCGCTGCGCGTAGAGATTGAAGATGGCAAATGGAACGCTGAGGTCTTCCTTGACGATGGCTATGTCGAGTCTCGTTCCGGCGCCAGTCCACTGGTCTATATCGGCCTGAACAAAAAAAAGTCTTTCGGAATCCAGTGATTTCAGATAATGGCTGAATATCTTCGCCGACATGGCATCGTCGAGCAGCATCGGCTTGTAGTGGTAGCGATTCAGCAGTTCCGCTGCCAGGTGTGCCGCCTGCGCCTGTTGTCGCACTGGCTTCAGCTGCGGTGGGCGCGGCGTTCCCGAGTCGGGCGTCGCAGCTTGCGCTGCGGTCGCCAAGGCAAGAAGTAGCCACAACAGTAGTTTTTTCATTTGTGCCCCATCACGATACGCCAACATGCGCTCAAGTTGGTGTGTAACAGCTAGCCTGCGGAGTTGAGACATACTAATCTCTGGGGTGTAAGGAAACCGCTTTGATCGCGGCGAGTGTTGTAAGAAATTGTTTGGTATGCACTCCGGGAAGCGAATCGTCTGGTGAAACCGCGGCGGCTCGGCCCGCGGTTTGCTACACTCGGCCCAGGGGGAAGAACCGGATGTCCGATCTGCTTGCGCAACGTCAATTCGTTCGCTTCTTGCTCGCCCGTATCGCCGGCACCACGGCCAATCAAATGCTTATGGTAGCTGTGGCTTGGCAGATGTACGACATCACATCGAGCGCCTGGGACCTCGGGCTGGTAGGCCTGTTCCAGTTTGTACCCGCGCTGCTGATAACCCTGCCCGCAGGGCATCTGGCCGATCGCTGGCACCGCGGTCGCATCTTCGCCGCCTGTATGCTGACCCAGGCCACAGTGGCGCTGCTGCTGTTGGTGGCAACCCAGGGAGGCTTCGCCACGCGCGAGCTGATCTTGGGCGTGGCGGTAGTGCTGGGCGTCGCACGTGCCTTCCAAATGCCGGCCCAGCAAGCCTTGGGTCCGCTGCTGGTGCCGCAGGAACTGTTGCAGCGCGCTATCGCCTTGAGCGCCAGCGGCTTGCAAGCCGCCATCATCTGTGGGCCCGCGCTCGGTGGCCTGCTGTATGCGGCCGGCGCTACGACGGTCTATGTCTGTGGCGCCCTGCTATTGCTGCTGTCGTGCGCGCTGACGCTGACCGTCCGTTACCGCCAGAGGCATTTCGCGGCGGCGACCACGTGGCGCACCGTGTTCGCCGGCGTGGCCTTCGTCTGGCAACGCAAGGTGCTTCTCGGCGCGACTTCGCTGGATCTGTTTGCGGTGCTGCTGGGCGGAGCGACCGCGCTGCTGCCGATCTATGCGCGCGACATACTCGACGCTGGGCCGGTGGGCCTGGGGCTATTGCGCACAGCGCCTGCCGTCGGCGCACTGGCAATGTCTCTGGCGCTCACCCGTTGGCCGCTACACCGCCACGTCGGTCACCGGCTATTGGCGGCTGTTGCGCTGTTTGGAATAGCGACCGTAGTGTTCGGCCTGTCCACGAGCTTCGGCCTGTCGTTGCTGGCGCTGGCGATTACCGGCGCAGCCGACAACATCAGCGTAGTCACTCGACTGACCCTCGTGCAATTGGAGACTCCCGACGAAATGCGCGGCCGGGTTGCGGCGGTCAATTCGATCTTCATCGGCGCGTCGAACCAGCTAGGCGAATTTGAATCCGGCGCCACCGCCGCGCTGTTAGGCCCGGTGGGCTCGGTAGTGCTCGGTGGCATCGGCACCCTGCTGATCGCGGCCACGTGGCTGCGGTTGTTCCCCGCCCTCGCGCAGCGTGACCGCATGTCTTAGCCCGTCCGTATGCCTTCTCTTCGACCCTTTGCAATGCATCCTCGGTGAGGAGCGGGCTCTTGTGAGAATCCACCAGTTGTCCGCGCTCGATGCCGTCGCCAGCCTGAAGAGCGGCGCGGCAGGTCTGAGCAGCGCAGAGGTCGAACGGCGGCTGCACGAATACGGTCGCAACGAGGTGGAGAAAGTGGCCCGCGGACCCCTGTGGCTGCGCTTCATCAAGGAATTTACAAGCTTCTTTTCGCTGATCCTGTGGGTCGCCGCGGGGCTGGCTTTCTTCGCTGAATGGAGCGATCCCGGCCAAGACATGGCGAAAGTGGGCTACGCCATCCTCTTGTTGATCAACTATACGCCTTGGGGCAATTCTCTCCTCGGCACCGCATCCCTTGGGGCGGAGGTCTGGGCTTTCCTGATTCCTTTCGCGGCAGGCCTGCTGCTCTTGGAGGAACTGCGCAAATGGCTTGCCCGCAGGAGGCTGCTCCGCCTTCCCTGATCGATCAAAGATCATCCCGGCACGGCTGGCTGGGGCGCGCGCGACGGCGTCGCCTCCGACGCGGCCGTGCGGCTCGGACGAAGCTGGTCGAGCTCCGCCGTGCGCTCGCTCTTCGGTAGCTGCGCGAGTGCGGCCACGCGCTGGTAGAAGCGCGGCAGATTTCCGCCTTCCTGCTCGAGCAGGGCGTGGAATGCCGGAACCCACTGTGCGTAAAGCGAGACGGACCCCAAGGCGGCGTTATTCAAGGGCTGGTTGAACCACTGGTCGTAGCCGCCGTAGCCGCCCCAACTCGCTTTCAGGCTGGCGTAGGTCCGCTTCATTTCTGCGATCACTGCCTTCTTGGCGCTGCGCATCGGGTCGGGCGCCAGCGCTGATTGATAGACGGCGCGCAGCTTGTCACGGCAGTCTGCCACCAGCCGATGGAACTGTGCCTTGCGCTCCTGTTGCGTCTCGAAAGCCCGCAGCCGCTCCGGCGCCGCTGACTGCGCCAGCCAGCGGCGCAGGCCTTCATTCTCGACGGCCGTGGCGAACGATTCGTTGAAGGCGGAGTCGCCCTCGGCATAGACGAGCTGATGCGCGAGTTCATGGAAGACGATGCGGGCGACTTCCTGGTCGCCGAAGCGCAGAAAGGTATTGAGCACCGGGTCGTCGAAGTAGCCGAGGGTGGAGTAGGCGGGAACGCCGCCGACATAGGTGTCGGCCCCCGCCTGCCTTAGCTCGCTGGCGTAGAGTTCGGCGTCGTTCTTGTCATAGTAGCCGCGATACTTGACGCAGCCGATGACAACCAGGCACCACTGTTGCGGTTCCAGGGAAAACTCGGGCGCCGCGAAGACGTTCCAGGCGACGTAGGGGCGGCCGAGGTCGCTGTAGAAACGATAGCTGCCGTTATCCGGCAGCGCGAGTTCGCGGCTGGCGAATTCCCGTATGGCACTTGCCCGCTCGAGTTGCCGGCGCAGCGCCGGATCGGTCGCCGCATCGTTGACCACTTCGGCGATGGGCCGCGTCGTCGCCATGAGCTGCATCTGCCCGCCGACCGCCTGCGCATAGTAGGCGATGTTTGCGCAGCCGACGACGAGCGGACACAGGGTCATCGCAAGAATTGACCTAAGCATGGACGAAGCTCCCCTCCCTGAGAAAATTGGCGATAGCCCCGGCGCAAGTGCGGGACACCAGCAGGCCCGAATGACTGACGTCTAGCGCGATGCTGTCCCTGGCCGCGGCAATGCGTGTTTCCTCGACGGCAACGAGGCCATCGTTGGGGCGTGCCAGTCCCGGAATCAGCCGCCCGAAACTGATGCTGCACGTGCCGGCGACGGTGCCAATCTCCACGCCAGGCGGCAGGGCGGGGCGCGGCTGCTTGAACCAGTCTTCAAAGGTGCGTCCGAGCAGCGCCGCGAGCGCGGGATTAGCCGCGAGGGTGAAGCCGCAATGACAACTCGCGTAGGGCGTTCCCAGCAGGACGACGCACCGGATGCGCGCATCGACTTCCTGCGACAGCATCTTCAATGCGACCAGACCGCCGAGGCTGTGCGCGACCAGGTGGATGACGGCACCCGAAGTATCTTTGACGAAGCGGGAAAGCAAACGGGCATTATCGGCCAGGCCACCCCGCCGGGAGGGATAGGAAAATCTGCGCACGGCAAAACCCTGGCCGCGCAGCCAGTGCTGATGGGGTAGCAGGACAAGTCCGCACATCCAGAGTCCGTGAATCAAAATGACTGTTTCCGTTTTGTCGGTCATCACCTTTCATGCTTCTGTCGACTCCGCCGCGGAAACTTCCTGACACCGCAGACCGGGATTTCAAGACTGCGCTAACTCAAACCCGAAATCTTTGAGTTGCGTCAACCCAAATAAGATCAGCGAAGGAAAATCGCCTGGAAGGTTTATTCCCGTGAAGCAGAAAGGGTTTATTCTCGTGATTTGTAAACGGGTCATCAGGCGCTAGCGAACGCCTAAGTCTTTGCGACGGGGGTGGGACACCGGTCTCTCCTCGTCGCGTCTCGCGGGCCGCGAGACGTCATGGAACATGATGTCCGCCAATCGAAGATTGCTAGGCATCAGAGGAACTGTCCGCAGGAACCCCGCGGACAGTTCGCCATGACCTCACTACATCCAGTTGAACGTAGGAATCGTATCCTTGGCGCGATATTCTGGCAGTTTGTCGTTCTCGGGAACGTTGTGAGCACGCAGCACCGCGATGAATCCGGCTGTATCCTTGAGCACCAGGCCAAAGTTTCCGGCTTCCGTGACCACGGTAAAGATGTCGGTGTGGAGGGCCCAGGATTTGATATCTGTGATCGGCCAGGCGAAAGCCAGTGGTGGCTTTTTCCCGCCATAGTAGAGTCGCAACTGGCTATCGCTGAACAGGCAAAGGCCGTAAAGGCGGTGCGCAACATAGGCGTTGCGTACCGGTGCCGAAAACATGCAGTCGTTGTCGGCGATCACTTTTGGCGTATTGAACTCCGCGCTCAGTGCCGCGATCGTCGCACCCGAGGGTGGTTCGCTCGCGCAGCCAGCGATCAGGCTTAGTGCGCAAAGGGGAATAATAAGGCTAATTCGCATTTTTCTCTCCAGCAACATGCTGAGAAGCCGGTTGGCTGTTCCGCACATTATCGTTGGCAATGAGCCTACCCGGATTCCGTCGTTAGCTCTGTGCGCTGTCGCGCATACCCTACCTTCTTCGGTAACGCCTCGATAACTCCGGCGTGCGCTGGCGCACAGATTGCGCCCCGTGCGAGGCTTACGATGCGCAGAACATGCAAGTGCCGATATTCATGGCCCATCAACCACAGCGGGAGATCGAGATGAACGGGGAACGATTCGAGGGCATCTGTCAGCAATTGGCCGGTAAGATGAACGAGGCTAGAGGCGAGTTAACCGGCGATCCGCTCCGTGCGGCC
>Ga0172380_10009492_pt1 | contig 10360 bp, 6 predicted proteins | sample Leawe162metaG_FD_119747 | JGI IMG/M metagenome (GOLD analysis project Ga0172380, IMG submission 119747) | Leachate microbial communities from a municipal landfill in Southern Ontario, Canada - Leachate well 162 metaG | ecosystem: Engineered > Solid waste > Landfill > Unclassified | place...
TAACTGTTTTACCGTAGCTCGAATCATCTTGTATTTCATTTTTATATTTAACGGCAAGCGGTTCGTAGACTTCTTTTAGTTTCACCTTGTCGTATTTTCTTTTTTCCTTCGGATACCTTGGACTGTATATATCTGCATCAAAGGTTTTCGACAATCTGTTTTTTGGGTCAACTGTGTCTTTTTTAGATATTAATGTTATATCTCCAAAGCTATCGAACGGAACATTTTTTTTCGTTACAGCAATCGATGGCATAGCTATTCCGCCCAATTTATCGGCATGTATAAGCTTTCCTGAATCTAAATTGTGTAAACCTACAAGATTTTTGTCTTCTTCTTTCTTGGCAAACTTTGTTATTTTTTTTATTCCCCCCGACATTTCAATGGGAGCGTAGATAGCCTCTTCACTGTTTCCTGTAGGGCTTACTAAAACATCTTTCCCATTAACTGCTTCTTCTAAAACCTTTCCTTTCCCGTCGAAGTATCTCTCATTATGTTTTTCGGCATACTCTTTACTTGTTGTAACCCAATCACCCGGACGAATATTATTATACTCCGGTTCCACCGCTCTGTATATTGTTAAGTCACCATCGTCGTATCTTTCATCATTTTCTGTGTTTACAATTCTTGACAATCTTATTGCATCGTTGGCATCAGATGTAAGCAAGCTTTGTTTTAAGGCGTACTCCATAACGTCTTCAGGGACATCTTCGGGATAATTGTACTCATCGTCAAACCCTTCCGGCTTTCTCAATGGAGTTCTTTTTTTTGTATCTCCATAAGGATCACCAGTAAGCTCTATCAGTTTTTTTCTTATTACAACAGCCTCTTGTTCTCTGTCGTCCCATTCCTTGCCAAACTTTGAGCTTTTTCTCAAGTCGTCAAAAGAGTCTTCTACTTTCCTTAGTTCCTTTTTAAGCTTATCTACCTCTTTGTCTTTCTTCGCAAACTTCAATGTGCTTTGGCTGCCCTCGATGTCCTGATCTTCAAACATCGGCAAACGGGATAAATCAGCATCGCCGCCTTTTGTATCTTCAATCCTCTTTTTTATTTCTGCCTTTTCAAGACGCGTTCTTTCTTCCGTCTCAATTTCTTTAACCGATTTCTCTCCACCGAAAATGTCCTGCTGTTTCCATTCTTCCGGTTTCAGTTCTTCTCCAGGCTCATTAAAACTTTCGTCTTCATCAATTTCTTTTAAAGCGTCATTAAGCGGCATTTGGAAATAGTCCTCAAGAACTTTCCTTTGCTCCGGAGTTATGTTATACGGTTCCTCGTAAAAGACTTCGAGGGCGTTATTAAGTGTCTCAACGTCAGTGTTTTCATCCCTTATACCCTTCTCGTAGTCTTCATGAAACCTTATAAATTCGCTTGCTGATTTTGATCCCTGAAGAAGGGCTATAACATCATCATAATGTTCTGGTTTAACAATTCCTATTTTACCAGCTTCTTCAATATAGTCTTGGTTGTCGTTTATGTTGTCTACGATACTTTGAAGGTAGTCTTTCGCATTTTTAGAAATGCTACGCCCTTTTAAATCTTTCTTGATGCTTTTATCAGTAAGAACATTATAGTCATCAATCCAACCGCTTTGCTTTCCTTGGCGCTCTTTCCCATTACGATCAATCCATCCATATCTCAGTGCATTGTATAGTCCTACGTTTAATTCGTGCCTGTGTTGTTCTTTCCAATATTCCGCCGAGTATTTATCGTCTTCGGCAGTACGTTTGACAGTAGCAGGTCTGCGTTGCTTTTCTTGTGAACTACGCTTTTGCTCTTCTTCCAGTCTAAGTTCTTCAATTGTTTTTCCACGCTTTACCTCTTCTTTCTGTTCAACTGGTTTAACTTCTGCTGCTGGCTTCGGCTGCTTTGTTTTACCGGTAATCATTTCTTCAGGAGGAACGACAGCGCGCTCCTCTTTTACCTTTTCTTTTAATTTATCTGCTACCGTGGTTTCGGTTTGCTTCCGCATTTCTGGAACATCTTTTACCCCTTCCTTTAATGGTGTGATTCTGTTTTGTATGTCTTCAACGGTGTCGGTAGGTTTTACCGTTATCGTTTTACCTGCTTTGGTGGTGTATATTTTATTAAGTTGCTTCACACCATTTTCGAGCTTAACTACTTTTTTCCCTGAATACTTTAATCCCTCAACTTTTCCGGCAACTTCATCAATCTTTGCCTCGTTATCCATGAATCTGGTATCGCGCATCTTCTTCTGAAGATCTGCTGCGGTTTGATTTGGTCGTATTGATATTGTGCTTCCGGTTACTTCGTCATCAAAAAGCATTGTAGGAGGAACTACTCTTCCACCGGCTTTTGCGCCTTCCTGAATACCTCTGTATTTAACACCAGGAAGAACATTTTGTATTTCGAGTCCACGCTTATCGACATCTTCTGTTTTACGCGGAACAATAGTTTCAACGCCATCTTTTTCCGGTTCTTTTATTTTGTCTACTTGTTTCCCGTATACCGAATTTATTCTTGTTCCGGCTTCCTCTCGGCTTATATTAAACTTTTCCGAAACCTCTTTTTTTGTCGGTCTGGTTTCGCCGTATTCTTTTAATATCTCGTCCTGATAAGCCGATACCCCGGATTCTACTGACTCTTTTTGCCCTTTTGTTACTACCCTTTTTACATCTTCTCTTCGCCTTCCGATCTTTTGGCTTACTTCGGTATACGTTGGCTTAATAGCAGTTTCAACAGGTTCTTCTACTTCGACACTTTCTTCTTTTTCTTCTTCCCTTCCTGTTTCTCCAATAGCCCTCGTTCCTGCATCGTCCCGAACACGTATGCCTTCCGTTTGTTCCCGAATAGCCCCAGCTTGTCCGCCTGTCTCACCAGTTTCTTTTCCACCTGTTTTGGCATCACTTATCTCCTCGTATTGGGCAACCGCCCTTTCCTGATCTGTTTCAGTCAACCGGTAGAAGTTTTTATCCTTTTCTTCCATCGGCAATTTATTATAATCTGAAAGTGATAACTGTTCACCCTTTTGAATCTCAAGTTTTGGTGTTGTCTTTTCTGCTATGGTTGTCGGGGTCGGTTTTGTAGATTTTCCACGTCGTACACTTGCTGCACCGGCAGCAAAACCAAGAAGAGATAGTATCCCCATAGGTCCAGCAGAAGCCTTAAAATCTTCTACGAATGAATTAATTATCCTGCTTTTTTCATCATCGACCTCTATTCCGGATTCCTTAAGCGCGTCGATAGTAACGCTTTCTAATATAGCTGCCTGTGTTCCCTCTTCAGCCATTTCCTTGAAAGTGTCTTTTCCTTTTTCTTTTGCAATTGCGGCAAGCTTCTTTTTAATCGACCCTGATACAGCCTTTTTCGCACCTGTTCCAAGAAGTTGCCCTATCTGTAATTGTTCAATTGCTGCATAAGGAAGGGCACCAAGAAGCCCATAAGAAAGGGCTACGTCGTCTTCTACCCCCTCTTCTTTTAATCCGGTAATAACATCTCCAGCTCCCTGCTGAACCCACATTGATGAAGTAATGGCTGGACCTATAATCGGGATTGCGCTTAATGCGGCACTCTTCCCCATCATCGGGAGCATTTCAGCGGTAGCGTTTACTACGTTCTCAATGGTACCGCCAATACCTTTTTTCGCTTTTCCCGCTCTCTCTCCAGCTACATCACGAACCGACCTTGCGGTCTGAATAGCACTGTTCTTTGCTGCTTCATTTCCTCCGAGGAAGGCATTAAACACGAGAATGTCTGTAGCTCCGGCAATATCTCCCATTTCAAGAGAGTTGCCGATATTAGGGTTTTGCCCTTTTATTTCATTGATACGCTCTTGAATCTTTTCAGACCGATACCATGTAGGATCAACAAGCTCTGCTGCTTCACCTGCTGTAACTGCTTCGGCCTTTATTTTTTGAGCTTTTACAGCGGTTTTTTCCGGTGATACTGATATAGGAGCAACCTTCTGCATCTCAGCACCAACAAGGCGCTTCCCGGCACCTATAGCCCTTTGCGCTAATCCAGCAACCGTTGCTTGTGGCCGCCACTGCTTTTCCTGAATTGCTGCAACATCGGCATCGGTAGAAGTAGGAAGAGAGGCAGTTTCAAGCTCTTCTCCTGATAGCGGTTTTATCTGCTGTTCACCAATAGGTGAATATGGTTCTTCGATTGTTTCAGAAGGAACAGAAACATCTTTCGACCGATAGACTGTCGGGGTAGTGAGTTGCCCTGAAGCTGGGACACTTTTTTTGGGGGTTATGCTTGAAACGTGTTCAGCTATTTCATACGCTGAGTACCCTTCGTTTAAAGCAGCATCAAAATCAAAGTCGTTTCTTGTCGTTTTTAAATAATCAATTATTTCGCCTTCAGAATACCCTTCCTCTATCGCTGATTTATAATCGAACATGCTATTTCTCAAACGCCGATAATGGCTTACGTTTTGTAGGTTTTGATACTGGTTTTGTTTGTGGGGTTATTCCACCTTTTTCTTTTATTAATAAGTCGTACTCTAAAATATCATCGTCCCAATTATCAAGACTTATTCTTAATGACTCAAGTGCATCTATATCTTTTTTAAGTGATTCTTGGTCTATGCCACCTATAACGTCTTTGTTGGATTTTGTTAATCCTGCCTCGATCGACTTTATATTAACAAGCAGTTTGTCTCGTATTGACATAGCCCTTATTTTGCTGTCTTTTATTTCTCTACGCTCATCGTTTGTAAGCTTTCTCTGCTGATTAGCAGCCTTCCACTTCGCAATCTTTATTTTTTCAATATCCGATAACGCCTTGGCATTTGATGCTTCAGTCAGTCTTTTATTAGTAATGATGTCTTTTTCAGACATAAGTGTACCTATGGCTTTTTCGGCTACAGGAGTAACATCACCACCGATTGCTTTGTACCCTTCAACCCTTGTCATGTCACTATTTATTTTACCAAGCTGCTCTGATGTTTGTGCGGCAGTAGCTTTTTGCACCTCTGGTGTAACCTGTTCGGTAGACATCCCGTGTTTTTGTCCTATAGACATAATATCTTGAGGCGTTCTTGATGGAGCCGTAGGGACACCTTTTCCCATTATAGACTGATATTCTTCTGGGGTTCCACCTTCACCAATAAATCCCTTTGCTTCTTCCATTTCTGGGGTTGGAGTACTTAACTCGTCAATGAATGACTGATACCCTTTTTTTGCCGATATTACAGCATTTCCTTTTTCAGTCATTTTAAAAATGCGCGGGAAATACATCTCAGGCTTTTCACTTTTGCCCGGTTTTGCCATTTTTAGAAACGTGTCTTTGTTCATTCCATACGATGACTCGAATTCTTCATCGCTTAACTTACCAGCAATTTGTGTAACTCCGCTATAAATATCCTCGTTCTGTATTTTACCTTCGTTTATTTCTTGTTGTGCCTGTACAGCAACAGGAATACTGGCTACGTCTTTACCTAAATCGCGCAACCAATCAAAGTTTTTTACATATTGACCGGGGTCATAGCCGTAAAAGCTCATACCATCCTCACGTTGCCATAAAGGGAACTTATAAAACCCTGCATGTCCATCCCTGATTTTGTAAGGTTTTCAAGAGAGGTACCGAGTGTAGCCAAAGAGTTTTTATTCATGACTTCGCGGTCTCGGTTTTTTTCGTATCCGAACTTTTTCTCTTCTAACTGCAAACCCTGCTTAGTAAATTTGTTTTGTATAGCGTTTTGTTCTTTCGTGTCGGCACGCGCAAGAAGGGCAAGCTCTTTTGATTCTTTTTTTGCGTCACCGATAGCTTTGTTTTGTAATAACCCGCTACCCACCGTTGTTGACGAAGATATCAGTGAAGAAATAATTAATGCTGACGCCGCCGTTATCATCTTAACTCCTATGGTCAACTACTTTTACCGATGTTTCTTTGCCGTTTTTGTCTTTTATTACAATGCTTACCGATGACGGACCCAATTCGTATCTTACCAACTGGCCAGTATATGATTTACCATCAAAACCGGTAAACGTAGTAATTTTGCCTGCGTTATTTGATATTGTGCTTTTAAACGAATCGGTTACTGATGTTTCCCCAGCACGTAACATTGTCGAATGCTCAAAAGAAGACTGTTTTTTAATATCTTCGTTGCTCATCATCTCATAATAATACTCAGAATCTTTTACGGCTTTTTCATCTTTTTTGAGTGCATCAAACAAAACCTTAGAATTATTTTGTGTTAATAGTTCAGATGTGCTTTCTATTCCAAGCTCATCAACTTTCAATACTGGAGACGATTTTTCAAGGTATTTGTCATATGTTTTTGGTTTTCCAGCTTTATTCCACATTTCTTCGGTTATGTTTACACCTTCGGTAACTGTTTTCTGAAATGATGACAATGCGGCTTTTGTCGTTGTTGCTGCGGTACCAGAAATATTAATCTGATTGCCTTCTGTATCCTGAATAGCAACAATCTCACCATTATCACCGTATACCGGTGTCATCCCACCAGTAACAGACAGAACCGCTGAAACTTTTGCAATTTTCATTACTTGTTCAGCTTGCGCTTTATCGGTTTTTAATAACTCTTTATACCACTTTGAGCCTTCTATACCAGCAATAGCAGCATCTGTTTCAGATATTGTTGATGCTTGGTATTGCCTTTGAGCCCATTCCTCGTCGTACTCTGTTCCTTCGTTCCCTGGTATCGCTTCCCAATAACTCTGCAATAGATTCTGAGCCTGTGCGTCGTTTTGCCATACATACCCCGTTGTGTTTTTCATTAATGCAAAATGAGATGACAGAGCAACGCCAGCAGTACTTGCCTGTTGTGATTCATATTCTTTTTCGAGTAGTTCAGCCTTTCGAGATTCTATTTCCAGCGTTCCCTGAACATATGTACCATCTTCTTTTTTATATCCAAAATACTGCGCTTCCTGAATGCTTAATCCTTGTTTTTTTATCGCGAGCTCATCTTCCATAACTTGCAATGTTCCGGAGTGTTTTACTTCGGTGCCATCTGTGAGAGTTTCTGTGTACCCGTATAGTTGGTCTGCTGATCGTTTGTCTTCGGAACTCAGTATTTCGATCCTGCCCTTTATTTTGTTTCCACTTTCGTCTGTTATTGCATTACCCGTTTTGTAGTCCTTCCCGTACATTTCAGCGTACTGCATTTCAAACGACCCCTCTTGCAATCCGTACTGTTTCTGTGCAAGAACGAGAGCCCCATCGACACGAACCGCCTTACTTCCGAGCTTTGCTATTTCTCCTGCATCGGTAACTATCTCACCCGTTTCTGAATTATATGCGTATCCATACAGGGAACTTGCTTCCATTCCGAGCTTTTCGGCATTTATCTGTATGCTACCTTTTATGTAATTCCCGCTGTTATCGATATAGCCTTTGATCTGTGCCTCGTTCAAATCCATACCCTGCTTCTCGATAGATAGAGAATCGTTTTGTAATTCGAGAGTCCCCTTTACCCTGCCGATATTATTTCCGTTTTCGTCTGTTACATCGTATCCATACATTGCCTCTTCAGCACGTTTTGCAGCCTCTTTTGACGATGTTATTCCTATTGCTCCGGTTTCAATATCCTGCTGCTGTTTTTGTTTTAAATAGTCGCGCTGCTCTTTTATCATAGCCAAATCAGGAGTAGTCCCTCCGAACATGCTTGTATACCCTGATTGCAGAGCTTTCGCGCCTTCAGGCGTACTCGGATCGTATACCGTGAGCATCCTTTCCCATTCTGCCTGATTTTTCGCCTGATCTGCCTGGCTTTGTGCAATATCCATCTGCTGACCCTGTATGCCACCTGAAACCAATTGACCTGCTGCTGTACCCGCTATTGATTGTTTTGCCGCTGCAATATCACCAATCGCTTTTGACCTTTCACCTTCCAGGTTAGTCATAACCCTCTGAGCAGTACTTCCGATTGCCTCTTTTGACCCGCCAGCCTGAGCAGTTTCTTGTTTTGCCGATCCAATTGCAGCGAGTGCAGCACCACCAAATTGTTGAGTATATCTATTTTCGGTGCTTTTGTATATTGGGTGATCGCCTGTTGCGAGCTGTCCGATTGCAGTCATGCCCTGATTATAATAACTTTTAGGCGTTTGCTCTGTTGTAGGAGCAGGAGCAGGAGCAGGAGTATTAGAACCTATTGGAGCTGTTGTTAATGCTGTTTTTTTTTCAGGTTCCCAGATATTTTCAGTTTTATCGTACCATTCTGCCATTTTTTTTATGCGCTCATGTATAACTCGGTGAAATTTGACGATGAACCGGCCAACCATATTTTTGTCGGACACTTTACCCATTGTACCTGTGTCGACAACGTATTAATTATTTTGGTCTGGTATGCCGGTGATGCGCTTCCGTTGTATCCCCAACCAGTAGCGTTTCTCACAGCCTCACCGTATCCAGGGGAATCGTATTCAATTGTTGCTTCTATTTGTCCGGTACGAATCATCAAAATGGCGCGAATAGGTATAGGTGGGACATATGATGTTTGATCAGAACAATTGTGCCAGCCTGTATTATCCCACAAATTATATTGCCACGCCGATACATTGTACCGTATCGAAATCTGCCCCTTTTCCCCCAACGTCGCCACTACAGCGTTGCCATCTGGTATATTTCCGTGTTGAATTAACGGAATCTGGTTTTTGCTTTCTATCATTTTTAATTATCCTCCGTACTGTAATAATATAATATTTATATTATAAATGCAATTTTTGATGTCAAACGAAGGCAAAAAGGGAAAAATGTTTATGGAAAAACAAATCGTTAGCAGATCTTTCGAGGACGGAACACCCGACACTTTATCCCAGGGCGAGGAAACGGCATTGTGTAACTACATCAATCAAATGGGGTCAAAAAGTGTTCTCCGGGCACTACGAGATGCCGGGTATTCCTCTTCACGCCCCTATAAAAAATGGAAGGAGCTTATCAGTCGCCCCGTAGCAAAAAAATATTTGGAATCAAAACTAAATACAGCGCTAAAAAAATACAATCATACATCTGACGACGTATTAGCGGAATTAGCAGTGATCACATTTTTTGATCCTGCCGACATTTTTGTTGAAACAGAGAATAAATCCGTAGTTCTGAAAAATATATTTGAAATGCAGCCTACAGCACGAAGAGCAATAAAAAAAATCAAACACAAGCAAACTGTACTCCGCGACAAAAACGGTGAAGAGCTTGGCATCGAAAATGAATACGAATATGACTTTTACAACAAAGTTGAAGCTGCGAAAATTTTGGCGGAATACCACAAAATAATCAAAAGCACAGAAAAAGCTCTTGACCCAAACAAAGAAATTCGACGTGCTTTAATTTACTTGCCAAATGACAATAGAAATGATGTTGTTGATGGTGATTTTACCGATGAATAGCTTAGTTAAAATTGTATTGACACACTATTTTTCGTCCCGTGGTAAATAATGTACTAGTATTTTATATATCGCCATCTATATTGCGTTTTTGAATGAATGCTGGTGAATTGGTTGTGTGTTATGATACGAGAGATATTAAAAAACGGCTACAAAACGAGTTGAGGAGTTGAAATATCACCAGGAATATTTTAGAGGTCATCTTTTTGTTTATTTGGGCTGTGGAAATAAATTATACCCCATCCTATAGGTTTCCCCGGAAAAAAACCTATAATTATTGCTTTAACTGTCTCCGGGTTTGCGGATTGCAGAAACTTTGCTGCATTTGGGATATTTTAAAAAGAGCTTGAGATTAATATATTCTGTACCAACCGCCAATACCAAATTTATTTTTTTTATCATATTTAGAATATTTTGTTTTTTTCTTTTTAAATGGCTCGTGTACAAATGTTTTTATTTTTGCCATAATTACATGTGGTGAATTAAACACTATTTTATTTTCAAATCGAATAATATTTACTCGGCGAACCCTTTTTAAATACATTGTTCGTTCATCATCATACTTTTCTTTGTTTTTATGGGATCTTCCATCGAGTTCGACCGCGAGATTTATGTACTTGAAATAGAAATCAACAATATATGGGTGAAATATTTTTTGGAATTCAAATTTATTGTTTAATTCTTCGTCGAATCTTAACGCTTCCAACATTTTTAATTCTGCCGGCGATGCGTTTTTTATGAGATATTTTCTAAACGTTTCTTTATCCATATGCCATTAATATAATCAAAAACCGATCTTTTTGCCGGTATCGGAACAATGATAAAAAAAAGGACTCTGCTGGCGCGGAGTCCTTAAATTTAAAAAGAGAGCAAGCCCGAATTATAACCTACCTATAAATATACTCTATTCCGCTTCAAAAACGCCATATTTTTCTTTATTCGCCTGTTTTTTCCAAGAAATTCCAAAAATGGCGAAATTGATCAAATTAGACCGCTTTTACAGCGATTATTTGCTACCCTCTTGTACAATACCCCGTAATAACGTCTACAAA
>Ga0172380_10009493_pt1 | contig 10360 bp, 4 predicted proteins | sample Leawe162metaG_FD_119747 | JGI IMG/M metagenome (GOLD analysis project Ga0172380, IMG submission 119747) | Leachate microbial communities from a municipal landfill in Southern Ontario, Canada - Leachate well 162 metaG | ecosystem: Engineered > Solid waste > Landfill > Unclassified | place...
ATCGATCCACACGATGAATTTGCCAAATGGAAATCTGGATCTCGTGGTGGGATCAATCGCATCGTGGCTGGTATGCAGACCGCAGAACGGGCCGCACTAGTCGAGCCGTTTTACTACCTCTCTTGTCGCGATGAAGCGGTCATTCAGGCTGACCCGCAGATCGGGACCCTTGGCCGGCGCGTGCGCTTGCACCGGAAGGACATCGCACCCGAGGACATTATCTCCATCATGGAGTTTTCGGACATCATGTCCTCTGCGGCTGAATCCATCGGTGATGAGTTTGGCGAGGACTGGATATCGGCAGTATTGAATGGCGACGTACAAGCGGATGAGAACTTAATCCACAAGGCTTCACTCGCTGGCCTTAACCGCCGATTGGGGTTCCTAGCCGGCAATCGCTCAAACCTCGTGCCCACAGCGCAAACCTACCAGTCGTCTCTTGCCGAGATCGTGCTGGCCCTGGAGAGGGGGCGGGTGCTGGACGTGGATACGTCGCTTATGACTGAAGTCGAGCAGTTTCTCCTCACTACCGTCGTGGCCCGCACCATCTTTGCCCTGCGCAAAGCCATAAAGAGTTCACGAGACGTCGCCGGTCTTCTCGGAACCGCAAGCTCGCCCGGCGAAATCGACCGGCATCTGCCATCACAAGATTCCCTGAAACGCATCCTCAAGGAACGTTTGGGCGCAAGCGACTCGCCCTATGTCGACATGGGGGGGCGTTTGCGCAATCTGATCGAGTTGCCCGCTGTGAATATCATTGTCGAGGAAGCGCCTTCACTCCTGAACCCTGCTCGGTTAAGGTTCGGCTCAGTGTTCCGGGATATCTCGCGTCAAGGTCGTAAATTTGGGTTGGGCCTCACTGTTGTATCCCAGCAAGTCTCCGAGATCGATCACGGCATCCTCAGTCAGATAAATACGGAGATCACGCTGGCGCTGGGCAACGAGGAAGAGCGGCAGGCCGCTGTTCATACGGCTAGCAATGACATTTTTCCGTTCAAGCGGGAGTTGCAGGTTATGGGGACGGGGCAAGCAATCCTGTCGGCTAGCTACAAGAGCGTACCGCTTCCGATCCAAATCCCGGAGTTTAGATAATGGCTGGTGAGGTGCAAGGTGCCATATTTGAGGCCATCGTGCGAGTGGCGCTGGATCAGGCTCTCCTTGCAAACCGCCGGGGCTGGAAAGTTCTCGTTCATCAACAGCCGTCTTGGATTTCTATCGAGCCGGACATTGCGGTTGGTAAGGATAAAGATAATGTAGACGTCCTTCTCCTCGTTACCCATACGATCAGTGAGAGGATGTCGGAAAAGAAATTCTGGCGGAATGCGGCAGAGCTTTTCCAATGGAAGGTGCAGGGTCCGAAGCCTGTCCGAGTCGTAGATGTCATTTTCGTATCAAAGATAAAGCCTGAGCTGAAAAAGGTCAGCGAAGCGGTGATGGACGCCGTGCTGGATCTCGGCGAGTCAGCATACGGCCAGTTCCTTATTGATTACGTGAAAGAGCATTCCAAGAAATTTGGCGGCTCAGATGATGCACGCTATGAAAGCGCAAAGACTCTCTGTAATACCGAGGAACACGACTACGACAAGAAATTCGCAATTGCTGTGACCAAGGTGGCCGCGGACCTAAAGAATGTACTCATACAAGAAAATACCCAGTTAGCTAAGTTATGGGAAATGGAACGGGCGATCGACAAGATAAAGCGCCCGTATCCAAAGGCGAATGCGACAGTGGTACGAAATGGGATAGCGAAGTTGATGCTGCTGGAACCCGCGCTCAGAGAGTTTGTCTACTCGCATGTGCTCAAAGGCGCGGAAATCCCCTTCGAATCCATACCTGATTACGGACGTTCTCTGGGATTGCTTATTGAAGATGTCGACACAGCCAGGGTCGATGACCAGGACATCCGCTCGGTGATACGAATGCTTGGTCGAGAACGCTGCGAGGCCATGATTGCGAGGATTCCTTCGCGCATGCACCAGTACATATCAATCTTACGTGCGCCCGAGAATAATCGGCTTGCGTGTGCCTTTGCGGTCAAGGAATTTGAAGAGTTATCAACGCCGAAGGGTATGGAAAAGGCCCTTGTGCAATGCTACGAGGACGCCGACGCCCTACTGGCTAAGGTCGGCAAGGTGGCAAGGGCGCCAGTTGAGAATTGGCTTTTTGTTTACTGCATGACGATCGACAAAGTAAGAGCAGGTAGGGTAGTTGCATACGGGCTGTCGAACCTGGCGGAAGAAACGGGAATGCCACAGCTTGGCAGCCTTGGTGGCGTGCTTATCTCGCCTTTCATAAATCGCGAAAAGCCTCTGACGCCTGCGATTCTGAAAGCGGTTTCTAAAGTCTTTGCCGACAAATTCAATGACGTCGGGCGAAGTGGTTTCAATGGCCCGAAGTTTCAGGATGTAATGTGCGAGATGCTGCTTCAACGGCAAATGTATACGTTGTCGGTGTACCGTTTTTTCGATCCAATCGGCGACCTAATAAAGATCGAACTGGAGAAGCGCAAGATTCCATGGCAAGACGAGATGGTGCCAACATGTTTGAGGGAGTTCGCCGAAGCCAAAGCTGCCAAGACTAAATATTTGTCTGTCGGTAATGGGATTCTGATCTTTTCTCAGAGTTGTCATGGATCGCATGTCAATGATAAGACCAAGGAGCTTAGCGCCCGATTTCGGGCAACGAAAGTGGCCTGGGATGGCAAGCGCTTCAAGGAGAGAGACGAGGCGAAATATATTTTCTTTGTCGCTGATGGTGATTGGCGCGACGAGGATTTCGAGATGCTAAGTCGTTCGGGGGCTTCGCAGATTTTTTATCCGCGTGATGCCGATAAGCTGGCAGAAAGAGTCGCGGCCTTGTTGAAGGGAAAATGAGGCCGCATGATTCGCTGTCTTGTGTTGTAGTCAGGAGAGTATTGATTAACGCACTGCTAGCAGACAGAGATGAGTCGACGATGTAGCCTTCTATTGCCCGTCGTCATCACTGATGAACACGAAAACCCGAAGGACATTTATGTCCCTCGGGTTTTTTTATGCCCATGAAAATACTAGAGACCAAAGTGGGTGGGCGAATAAAGCTCCTCAGAGAGGGAAAGGGCTGGTTACAGCGCGAGCTCGCAAAGACAGCAGGCCTTCCGTTGCGGACTGTGGGCAGGATCGAACGAGGAGAGGTCGATGTGAGGCTTTCCACCCTTGCGAAGATAGCGCACGCCCTCGGGGTAACTCTTACGGATCTCGTGCAATGACGATCACTGAGTTACTGAATATCCTCTTTCCACCGTCCGGTGCCGTGAAGCTCACTCCCGACCAGGAAAACATCGTTCGCCATCCGCAGGGGCCTGCGTGGGTGCTCGCCGGGCCAGGATCGGGAAAGACCGAAGTCCTGACGGTGATGGCGCTCCGTCTTCTCTACGTTGACGGGGACCCGGCGCAAAGCAAGCGTGTCCCGCCCGAGGCAGTCTTCATCACGACGTTTACCGAGAAGGCCGCCCGTAGCCTCGAAGATCGTATCGCCCAGAAACGCGCAGCGGTCGTTGCGAAGCGCCCGGACCTGGCCTCGATTGACGTATCCAAGCTTCGTATCGGCACGTTGCACGGCCTTTGCAACGATCTTCTGCAGGAGTTCCGGGCGCCGAACTACCAGAACGTCCGGCTCATGGATGAGTTCGAGCAGAGCATGTTCATCTACGAGCAATCGAACATCATCAAGACCCCGAACGTACTGACGGACTTGCCATTCTGGACCGACTTCCAGTATCTGTTCTCGGCGCAGGCGTGGCAGCCAAAGTACGGCAACGTGCCAAGCAAATGGAACGCGACCGCTGCATTGATGAAGCTCTTCAACCGTATTGTGGAGGATCGCGTTTCCCTCACGGCCATGCGGGCGAAGGGTGGTTCGTGGGCCCGTTTAGCAGACCTCTACGACGAGTACGTTGGCGCCCTGCAGGCAGAGCATCGGTGCGACTTTGCCCACCTTCAATTGCGCTTCCTGGAGTTCTTGCAGAGCCCGTTAGGACAGCACTTCCGGGAGGGTGATGTGGCTCACGGCCACTCCGGCATTCAGTGGATGCTAGTGGATGAGTATCAGGACACCAATCTGATTCAGGAAGAGATCTACCTCACGCTCGCCAAGCGCAAGCCCTTTAATGTGGTGGTGGTTGGCGACGACGATCAGGCCCTGTACCGGTTCAGAGGAGGGTCGGTCGAGTGCATGGTGACCTTCGACCAGGCGTGCAGCACCTTCCTCGGCATCAAGCCCGCGACCGTAGCGCGCTTTCCAATGGTAGAGAATTTCCGCTCCCATCCCGACGTGGTTGCCTTCTGCAACAACTACGTCGCTGCGTTCACCGCCATGAAGCAGAAGGGCGCGCGGGTTTCCGGCAAGCCGCCTCTTGTGCCGAAGAGCAGCATCTCAGGAAAGTATCCCGCCGTCGGGCAATTGAGAGCCGCGTCCGTCCCGGCGATCGCCGATCGATTCGCAAGCTTGGTCCAGGATCTGGTCGCGAACGGGATTGCCAAGGACTACAACCAGTGTTGCTTGCTGCTGCGGAGCACGAAGGAGTCGCCGCAGAACGCATTGCCATACGTTGATGCCCTTCGCGCGCGTGGGATTCCCGTCTACAACCCTCGCAACAAGGCTTTTCTGGAGCAGGAGGAGGTTCTGGGCCTGCTTGGCGCCATTTTCGCCGTCCTCGATCCCATCGGCAGAAATGTTCCGAACGACCCCCGCAACCCCAGGGCATTCCAGGTCATTCGCGATTTTGCCGCCGCCTGCCAGGGCGAATATGCGCGTCTCGCCGCGGCGCATGGCCCACTGCGCAAGTATGTCGAAGATTGCGGCAAGGCGTTCGCAAAGAACCCTGGGCAATTTCTGAAGGCATCTCTTCAGGAGATCGTCTATTACCTGCTCGCCCTGCCGCCCTTCGACGGATGGCAGACGGATCCTGTTCGGAGAGTTCGATTGGCGCGACTGACGGCCCTTTTCGAGAGTTATGTCTCGATGCCGGTACCGGGCAAGCCGACTCTGTCTCGCGGGTCTCTCCGCGCATCCAGCGGAAACCCCGGTGAGGTGGTCGACGGGTGGACCCGCAGTTTCTACCACTTGTTCGTGGGCTATCTCTCCCGCGCCGGCCTGGACGAAGAGGAGGACGACGATGAAATCTGCCCGACAGGCATGGTGCCCATCATGACCATGCACCAATCAAAGGGCCTGCAATTCCCGTTTGTCTTCGTCGGCCACATGGGTCAAAACTGGGATACTTCCGCCACGCATCGCCTGGAGACGGAGCTCGGGCAGTTTCCGGGCAATCCAGCACGAGCGTTCCCCCGCTTGCCGGAGGCAGCCCGCGCGGAGTTGGATCTCATCCGCCAGTACTACGTTGCGTACTCACGTGCCCAGAACGCCCTGATCGTGGTGGGCACCAATGCGCAGTTTTCCAAGGGTGCCGTTCCCTGCGGCCCGAATGCCGCCTGGATCAGCAACCAGGTGCTGGCGATCTAGATGAGCACCTGGAAACTCTACAAAGGGGCCACAGTAGCCCCACCCCAGGCGGGCAGTAGTCGCCCACGGTTCAGTCTGACCTCCGACATCATTTCCTACAGGCGCTGCGAGCGTCAGTACGGGTATTTCGGTAACGACGGCTTTGTTCCAGCTCAGGCCGTCCAGATCTTTTATGGAACCGTGGTGCACCAGGTTCTCGACCGATGCCATCGGCACTACTCGGGCTTGATCCCTGGGATTCCGAAAGGGACGATGCCGAACGACACGGATATCGACCATTACTTTGGCGAAGTGGAGAACGCACTTCGATCCCACGGCGTCAGGCCGGCGTCGCCGGCAGTGGCGGAGAAGGCAACGCGGGTGTTGAAGATCTTCAACCGCGTGGAGGGCTCCCACCTTTACCCCCGAGTCTTCGATACGGAATATCGTCTCGAAAGTGACCGCGGCCAGTACGTCTTGCGGGGGGTGGTAGACGTGCTCGCGACAGGGGCGGGCGCTGGCGGTGACCCCTCCAAGATGGAAATCTGGGACTACAAGGGCACCAAGCTGCCAGATCTGTCCTCACAAAGCCTGCAAGACTACGTTTGGCAAATGTGTGTCTACGCCGAACTCTACCGCGTACGGTCCGGCGCATATCCCGCCAAGGCGGTGCTTTATTTTCTGAACGAGCTTGATCAGGAACCAGAGCCCACAAGCCGACCCCTGCGAGCGGTCTACGAAGTCAAGTTCACGAAGAAAATGATTCAGGACGCACTCGCCGAGTTCAACCTGACGGCGAATGCCATTATGGCGTGCCAGGCAAGCAGGGCCTGGCCGATACCCGCTCATGATCCTGGCAAGGAAACCTGCGATATCTGTGACATCCGCTGGAACTGCCCTGCCAAGAAGGGTGTGTATCCCCGGCGCTTGCCAATCTGAGATTGGCCTGAGATATGCGCTTTGAATCTGAGGAAGAGTTCGAAGCGTTCTACAAGACGCTCGCGTCCCCCGGGGATCAACTCCGGGAACTTGCCGAGTGGCGTCGGTTCCAGATCAAGATCGTCTCCAAATTCATCGATCAAATACGATTAGTTGCAGACGAGCAGTACTCTGACATCGATCATTTCCTGCTAGAACTGCTGCAAAACGCGGACGATAACGATTACCTGGAGGGTACGTCGCCGCGAGTCGCCATCGATTTATCGAATGACGAATTGGTTCTCGATAACAACGAGGTCGGGTTCAACGCAGACAATCTCTACGCCATTACTTATGCGGCGGCATCAACCAAACTCCGCCGCAAGACTGCCTCCACTTACATCGGTGAAAAGGGAATCGGATTCAAATCGGTTTTCGCAGTGGCGGACTCTGTCGAGATCCATAGCGGGCCGTACCATTTTCAGCTAAACAATGGCGAATTCATCATCCCTCATCCAGCGGCCTCGGAGGCTGTAAATGGGACCCGCATCAAACTCCGATTCAAGTCGGGGCGGGATGATCTGGCGCGATTGCTATCGCAGCGCCTTGAGCAGATTGGTGGTGGACCTCAGGAATTCACGTTGTTTCTGAGCAAGATTCGGGAGCTTGCAATTCGTGATCGAGTCGCGGGCCGCGAGACTGTGATCCGGTCGGACCCCGACGCGCAGGCGAACTTCTGGCGAGTCGAGTGTAATGGCGCTCCGCGACGATACGTAAGGCACGCCTACCCAAGAATGATCCCGGGGACGGTTGTGGAGACCCGCTTCCGGGATCTCAAGGAAGAGGTTCCTCGAGAGATTGTGCTCGCTATTCCCCTGCCAGCGGGAGCCGAGGTATCCGGCCCAGCTGAGGGTCGCTTGTTTTGTTTCTTGCCGACGCATGTTGGTACCGGCTGTCCAATTCACATCCAAGCGGACGCCAAGACCACAACAAACCGGGAGAACATCCAGAACTTCGGTTCATCCCCTTGGAACAAGTGCCTGTTCGACGGGCTTGCCGCGAATCTTCTGGACCTCTATTGCAAACTGACTGCCCTCAAGGAGTTCAAGCAGGATCTGCCAGCCTATTGGCCAGTAGGAGTCAGCCAGCGGGACATAGGCAATGCCGATCTGAAGGCGATCCTCGCCCAGGTCGAGGCCGGTTTGGGGAGCCAGCCACTCGTACTCGATCGCCACGGCCACTGGCGATGCGCTTCCGAAGTAAGGCTGCTGCCGGAGAAATTCGCCAGGTGGCTGGCTGATGATGCATGCGAAAAGGCTGTCTCCTCAGCAGCAGGTGCGGAAGTGACGTTCGTTGACGCTTTATGGGAAACGCGCCATCGCAAAGCGCTTACCACTATCGGGGTTCGCGAACTCACGACCGACGAACTGCTGGCCGCGCTGGCGTCGGACTTCGCTAACCGAACCGTTCCGGCGGATGAACTGTCACAACGGCACTTTCTTGAGGAAGTGATCTCCCTTGGAGAACGCTTGTCATTTCAGGCATCAAAGCTCAGGCAGCTTCCGATCTTTCCCGTTTGCATTGGCGATCACAGGACATGGGCTCCCGTTTCATCCAACGTATTCTGGGTTCAGTCCGACTCTCCCAAGGTTACCGTGGGTGGGAGTACTCCAATCATCGATGCGACCTTCACCTATACGCCGGGTGGTGGTGTTACGCGCACGCCGGAGGGCGACCGCGTGCGCATTTTCAACGGACGCTTTCGTACATTTCTTTCGCAAGTACTGGGCGTTCCGCATCACGATGAAGTCCAGCTGTTGCTGCGCACGGCGGTAAAGGAACTCAAGGCGGCTACAGGTGAACTCAGCGATGTCGCGCAACGTCGCAAAATCAATCAGCTGTGGTCGCGACTCTTCGCGCGTGCATGGAAGCGACAAAAGACGATCATCAATGACCTCGGCCAGAAGGCCTTTGATGACTTCGTCGTCGAATTGAGGAAGTGCAGGATTCCAGCGCGCGAGGTCGGAACATCCGCTTGGAGACTGGTGGAAGTATCGACTGCGTTCCTGGGCAGACCTTTCCTGCCAGACGGAGTTCTCGACAAGATCTATGCGGGCACCACCGCGCCATTCATTCAGCTCGACCTTCTCGATGAAAAAAAGCCTAAGAAGAAGAAAAGAAAAGCGAAAAGCAAGGCAATCGATTGGGCCGAATGGAGGCGTTTTTTCGAAACTATCGGTGTTCACTCCGGACCCTTCTACGTTTCTGTTGATGTGGCGAGTAAGGATTGCCTTGGGAGTTACCAGCGTATTGGAATTGCTCACGCCACGTTCGGAGCCCTGAAAGCCGCAGCGGATGCGGCGGTCGCTGCAAATGGAGAGTTAAAGGGCGAAGGGGCTTCATCGTATTCAATCCAGCCCACAAGCAAGAGCGCTGGGCTGGATATGTATTCCTTGCTGGCGCTTCGAGACGATCGCGGCCACGCCCTCATCGGACGGCGTATCGGCCAGACTTGGGATGCCGTTGCAACCTTCGGCACTGAGCTGCGGTTTACCTGGGGCCAAAAGTATTCAAGTCGCCACGCACAAACCGCGACCATCGCATTGTTCGATCAATTGCGGGCGTTGCTCAAACTGGATTCCACCCAGGGCCTTATGCCCCCGGCGACATGCTTCATTGCGTCGGACGTTAATCGCAGGGTGCTAGGTGACATCGCGCCATTGGTGGTGGGATCGGAGGCCGGATATCCGCTGCCCATGATCCACGTACTCGGCGTGCGTGGCGACGTATGTATCGATGACTTAAATGACCTAATCGACCAATGGGCTGATGCGACGCCGCGTGAGGTGCGTAATGCGGCCCAGTTTCAACCAATGATTGAAGTCGTTTGTCGCTACCTTGAGGAACATCCGGATCAGGCGCCTCAGGCCGAATTCAAACTGCGTCTGCTTGATCCCGAGTCCGGAGAGATGAGGGGTGTCGCGGATTGGATGGCAGCGGCAGCGCCGCAGCAGTTCGACGCGCCCATTGTTGCCCGTTTGAGGGAGCTTCTCGGTCGTAGCGAAAAACGCGACGCCGGCAGTCTCGCAGGGATTCTGTTTGAGATTGGCGATGTGGCCACGCAGGACGAGGCGTTCTTCAGGGCTCTTGCCGCGCTGGGTAGGCAAGTCGTTGTGGAAGGTAGTGCAACTGCGCTACGTGTATTTGAGGCGAAACTTGCTGGGATCGGCATCAGCTATGGTGGACGCATTATCAAAAGCCGGCAGGAGCTGCCGTTGGTGTGGGATGTCTATCCGGTCCCTGCCACTAAGGGGACTTGGCTTAGTGGTGATATGCCTGCAGAACAGCATCAATTCGTGTCCCAAGCGCTGCGAATTCTGGGCTGGCCGTGCGTTTCGTCAGCCCGAATAAGCGTCGGCAATGCGGAACGTTCGCGGTCGCTGGATCAAACGGTCGCGCGACAGATAGCATTCACCATAGAGGATGTGACCAAACGGCTATCGCTAGGGCGACCTGATATCGGCGTACGGATACGTTCGGTTGAGTTTCTCAAGTCGGCTGAGGCGATTCTGGCCGGCGTGCGCATTGTCAATGGACTCACAATCCGGGTCGATACAGGGTCCGTGGGGTCAAAGGCTCGGGTGCCCTTTTGGCGCGTCGACGGAGCTTTCTATGTGGACGAGGCTTGCCCCGTTGAGAAGGCGGTGCCGGAGTTCATCGATTATGAAACGAACGCGACGTGTAGAGGGTTCTTCGATCTCGTGTGGGAGCAGGCGAAGGCACAGAGCCGTGTCACGCCAGGTGGTGGAGAGGCGGGGCCCACAGACCCGCCGCCACATCCGGGCGGCAGCGAAGGGGGAGATGGTGGAGGCGCGGGAACCGGCGGCGGGGAGACGGGAGGCGGTGGCGGAACAGCCGGCGGCGGGGGTGGCGAGTCGGGCGGCAGTGGAGGACCGTCACCGGG